>Ga0307515_10008337_pt1 | contig 20219 bp, 17 predicted proteins | sample 17_EM_MG_FD_194513 | JGI IMG/M metagenome (GOLD analysis project Ga0307515, IMG submission 194513) | Populus trichocarpa ectomycorrhiza microbial communities from riparian zone in the Pacific Northwest, United States - 17_EM | ecosystem: Host-associated > Plants > Roots > Unclassified | place... | reverse complement strand
GACGACCAGAACCACCATCAGGCCCCAGTGGGCCAGGGACAGCGGCGCGTCTTCCGGCGGCGTGACCTCGACCGTGTGGTGCTCGTGGTCGTGCTGCAACCCCCGGCGAGGCAAGAGCCCCCAACCGGCCAGGGCGCAGCCGGGCGGGATCATCAGCATCCCCACCGTCATGCCCAGGTCCATCGGCATGCCGGCCAGCTGGTAGCCGATGTCGGCGCCCATCAGGTACATCGGCACGTGCAGGATCACGCCCGCGGTGACCACCAGGCAGCCCAGCCAGAAGGCCCACAGGCGCTTGCGGTCGGCCAGGACGTGATGGGCGGGTGTCTGGCCAAGTGGCGGGGTTGTCATGGGCGTCCAACAAACATGCGCGAAGGGTCTATCCAAGCGGAGCCATAACATGGGTCCGCGCGTTGACGAATTTCCGTGGCACAAGGGGCGACATGGCCGACGACCAATCTTCGCTGACCTCCGCTTCCTTGCTCACGCCGGGCGCGACCTGCTGGCGCGTGGAACAGGCCGACCGGTTGGCTCTGTTCATCGACAACGACGAGGCCTTCGACGCCCTCAAGGAGATCCTGCTGTCGGCCAAGAAGTCGATCTGGATCCTGGCCTGGGTGTTCGATCCCCTGACCCGCCTGGACCCAGATCGGGTGCGCAAGAGCCGCGACCCGGCGCATGTTGACCGCATCGGCCTGCTGCTGCGCCGCCAGGCCGCGCTGAACCCCGGTCTGGACGTGCGGATCCTGGTCTGGGACATGCCGTTCCCGATCGCCGCCGCGCAGCTGTTCGGCCCGCATCGCGGCCAGGTGTTCTTCGCCGGCTCGCGGGTCAAGTACCACCTGGACAACACCCTGCCGGCCAGCGCCTGCCATCACCAGAAGGTGGTGGTCGTCGACGGCTCGGTCGCCCTGGTCAGTGGCGGCGACATCGGCGTCGACCGCTGGGACACCACCGCGCACCTGGACAACGACCCGCGCCGCCGCCTGCCCACGGGCCGTCACTATCCGGCCCGGCACGAGGTTGCGGCCCTGGTCGACGGCAAGGCCGCCGAGGCCTTGGGCGACCTGTTCATCGCGCGCTGGGAAAAGTCGCAGGGCGAGGTGCTGGAGCGCTCGCCCAAGCCCGACGAAGCGCCTTGGCCGGATTACCTGACGCCCGACCTGCGCAATGTCCCCCTGGCCATCTGCCGGACCGAGCCGGCCTGGAAGGGCCGGCCCGAGGTCAATGAGACCATGCTGATGCACCTGGCCAGCATCAAGTCGGCGCGCAAGCTGATCTATCTGGAGAACCAGTACCTGACCTCGCCGATCATCGTCGAAGCCCTGGCCGAGCGCCTGGCCGAGCCGGACGGTCCCGAGGTGGTGACGGTGGGGCCGGCGCACAGCCCCAGCTATTTCGACCAGATGACCATGGACAGCGCCCGCACCTCGGCGATCAACCGCCTGCGCGAGATCGACGTCCACGGCCGTTTCTCGGCCTTCAGCGCCCGCACCCCCAAGGGCGCGGCGATCATCGTCCACTCCAAGGTGGCGATCATGGACGACCGCATGCTGCGGCTGGGCTCGGCCAATCTGAACAATCGCTCGATCGGGCTCGACACCGAGTGCGACATCGCCTTCGAGGGGCGCGACGAAACCAGTCGGGCCGCCATCCGCGCCTTCATGGGCCGCCTGATCGGCCACTTCATCGATCACGAGACCGAGCACGTGCTCGAGACCTATGATCGCGAAGGCAGCCTGGCGATGACGATCAACCTGCTGGACCGCAGGGGCGGATTGATCCGGCGGCTGACCCCCGTGCCGATCCGCAAGTTGACCGGGGTGCAGCAGTTCATCGCCGACTGGAGCCTGGGCGACGCCATCTCGCCGATCGACGCCTGGCGGCCCTGGGGCCGCCGCCGTCGGCTCAAGCGCGAACTGGGTCGCCTGATGAGCTGCCCGATGCCGGAACTGCCGGGTCACCTGCAGGACTGATCTCCAGGTCCACCACCAGCGGCAGATGGTCCGAGGCCGCGCGCGCCAGGGCCCCGTAGGGTGAATGAACGCCCACTGTCTCCAGGCCCTTGGTCAGGAACACGTGGTCGATGCGCATGAACGGAAAGTTCGAGGGGAACGTCGCGGTCGGGGTCTGACGCCAGGTCGGGCTCTGGGTCTGGGCGTCGCGCATCGCCGCCTTCAGCAGGCGATAGGTGGCTGAATAGGGCGTGGCGTTGAAATCGCCCAGCAGGATGCCCGGAGCCTTGAAATCGTCGTGCGCCATCCACTGCTCGCCCAGCAGGGCGGCGGCCTGGCGCTTCTGTTCCTGGGGCACGAGACCCAGGTGAGTGTTGATGATCTGCACGGGCGCGCCGCCGACCTCGACGGTGATCCAGATCGCGCCGCGCGGCTCCAGGCCCGGGATGCGGTTGTAGAGCGGCAGGCCGTCGGCCTTGACCAGCTTTTCGGGCAGGGCGGTCAGGATGGCGTCGCCGTAGAGCTCTTCCTCCACCGTCATGGCCGGGTGGAAGTGCGACGACATCTTCAGCAGTTCGGCCAGCCGGTGGGCCTGGTCCACGCCCTTGGTGCGAGCCCGGCGGACGTCCAGCTCCTGAAGCGCCACCACGTCGGGTTTTTCCGCAGCGATGACCTCGGCCACGCGCTCCACGTCGAGACGGCGGTCCGTGCCCACGCAACGGTGGACATTGTAGGTCATGAGCCGAAGTTTCATCCGTCGAAGAGATCGCCTGAAACGGCTGGTGGTTCCGCCGAGGTCGACGTCGCGACCGGCCCGGGATTGCGGCTGAGCATGAACAGGCAACTCTCGGCGCGCCAGTTCTCGAGCGCCTTGGTCGGGTCGATCTGCCGGGCCGGACCGTTCCCCGCGAAGGCCGCGCAGGCGTCGATGCGCACATCCAGGTCGTCGGTCAGGGCCAGGAAGTCGGCCAGGGTGCACAGGTGGATATTGGGCGTCGACCACCAGGGCAGGGGCAGGGCCTCGGTCTCGGGCATCCGGCCGTGGGTCAGCAGCGACCAGCGCACCCGCCAGTGACCGAAATTGGGGAACGACACCACGGCCCGGTCGGCGATGCGCAGCAACTCGTCCAGCACGTGGCGCGGCCGGCGCGTGGCCTGCAAGGTCTGGGACAGCACGGCGTAGTCGAAGGTGCGGTCGGGGAAGTGGTCCAGGTCCAGGTCGGCGTCGCCCTGCACCACCGACAGGCCGCGCGACATGCAGGCGGCGACTCCGGCGGCGCTGATTTCCAGCCCCCGGCCATCGACCTGTTTCTGCTGGGTCAGCAGGTCCAGCAGCACGCCCTCGCCGCAGCCGACGTCCAGCACGCGGGAGCCTGGGCGGACGAGGCGCAGGATCTCCTTGAAGTCTTCGCGGATCACAGTCCTCTTTCCCGTTCCACCGAACTCAGGAACCCCGACAGCGCCGCGTCCATCACCGGTTCGTCCAGCAGGAAGGCGTCATGGCCCTTGTCGCTCTCGATCTCGACGAAGGCCGCGCGGCAGCCCGCGGCGGTCAGGGCCCGCACGATGTGGCGGTTCTCGGCGGTCGGGTAGAGCCAGTCGCTGGTGAAGCTGAGCACGCAGAAGCGCACGTCGCGCGCGCCGGCGAAGGCCTGGGCCAGCACCCCGCCATGGCTGGCGGCCAGGTCGAAATAGTCCATGGCCCGGGTGATGTAGAGATAGGAATTGGCGTCGAAGCGGTCGACGAAGCTGGCGCCCTGGTGGCGCAGATAGCTCTCCACCTGGAAGTCGGCGTCGAAGCCCCACGACAGGCCGTCGCGCTGCAACTCGCGGCCGAACTTCCGCTGCAGGGCCGGTTCGGACAGATAGGTGATGTGGGCGGCCATCCGCGCGACGGCCAGGCCCTTCTCCGGACGCGACTTGCCCTGCGCATAGGCGCCGGCCTTCCAGTCGGGATCGGCCATGATCGCCTGGCGGCCCACCTCGTGGAAGGCGATGTTCTGGGCCGAGTGGCGCGAGGCCGAGGCGACGATCACGGCGCTGAACAGCTTGCCCGGATAGTCGGCCGCCCACTGCTGGACCTGCATGCCGCCCATCGACCCGCCGACCACGGCCAGCAGGGTGTCGACGCCCAGGGCCTCGACCAGCATGGCCTGGCCGCGCACCATGTCGGCGATGGTGATCACCGGGAAGGTCAGGCCGTAGACCTGGCCGGTGGCCGGATTGATCGAGGCCGGACCGGTCGAGCCCTGGCACCCGCCGACCACGTTGGAGCAGATGATGAAGTGCCGCGCCGGATCGATCGGCTTGCCCGGACCGACCAGCCGCACCCACCAGCCGGGCTTGCCGGTCGTGGGGTGGCTGCCGGCCACATGCTGGTCGCCGGTCAGGGCGTGGCAGATCAGGACGGCGTTGGTCCCATCCGCGTTCAACGTGCCCCAGGTGCGGTAGGCGATCTCGAGATTTTCCAGCTGGGCGCCGGAGTCGAGCCGCAAGGGTTGCTGGGCCGGGAACCGCCAGGTTCCGCCCTCGGTAAGCACAGGCCCGGCGAAGTCGAGTTCAGCCATGCCCGCCTTGGACCGCTTGGCGCCTTCTGTGTCAACCGCGCGCTTCCGGTGCGCCCCGGTGAAGGCTATGGAGGATCATGGACCGACTGATCCTCATGCGCCACGGCAAGGCCGAGCAACACGCCGCTTCGGGCGGCGATTTCGAGCGGGCGCTCGCGCCGCGCGGCCAGAACGACGCCGCCCTGATGGGCAAGGTCCTGGCGGAGGCCGGACTGTCGCCGGACCTGGCGCTGGTCTCCTCGGCCCGCCGCACCCGCGAGACCTGGGGGGCGGCCGCTCCGGCCTTCCCCAAGGCCCGCTCCGAGACCCGCCGCGACCTCTATCACGCCGAGGCCCAGGACGTGCTGGCGGCGATTCGCGACGAGGCGCCCGACAAGGGCACGGTGATGGTGGTGGGCCACAATCCGGGCCTGCACGAGCTGGCCCTGCGCCTGGCCCTGGGCGGTCCGCTCGATCCCGCCAAGCTGGCCCAGCTGCGCGGCAAGTTCCCCACCGCGACCGTAGCGGTGTTTTCGATCGACGCGGATGGAGCCCCGACCCTCAGTCACCTGTTCTATGCAGCGGAAAACGGCGGACACGGCGGCGAATGAGCAAGATCTACAAGATTCTTCCCCGGTCGGCGTGGGACGCCGCGCGCGTGGCGGGAACCTTCGCCGGCTCGGCCGTCGACCTGGCCGACGGCTTCATCCACTTCTCGGGCCACGACACCGCCCAGCGCACCGCCGCGCTCTATTTCAAGGACCAGACCGACCTGATGCTGCTGACCGTCGAGGCCGACGACCTGGGCGAGGCCCTGAAGTGGGAGGCCTCGCGCGGCGGGGCGCTGTTCCCGCACCTGTTCCGCGCCCTGCGGGTCGATGAGGTCCTGGCCGAGCGTGGGCTGGACCTGGACGCCGACGGCGTGCCGATCCTGGGCGAGCTAGCCGCATGAGCCTTCACGACATCGCCGCGCGCGCCCTGCACGTCCTCGACCCCGAGGACGCCCACGGCTGGGCGATCAAGGGCCTGAAGATGGGCCTGGGTCCTCGCCAGTCCGACGTCGACGACCCGATCCTGTCGCTGACCGTCGCCGGCTTGCCGCTGTCCAACTGCGTGGGCCTGGCCGCCGGCTTCGACAAGAACGCCGAGGTTCCCGCCGCCATGTCGCGGGCCGGCTTCGGCTTCGTCGAGTGCGGCACGGTCACCCCCCTGGCCCAGGCCGGCAATCCGCGCCCGCGCCTGTTCCGACTGACCCAGGACCAGGCGGTGATCAACCGCATGGGCTTCAACAACGAGGGCCTGGAGCCGTTCGCCGACCGGCTGTCGGTCCTCAAGGCCCAGCGCACGCCCAAAGGTCATGGGGGCGTCGTCGGGGCCAATATCGGGGCCAACAAGGATGCCACCGACCGCATCGCCGACTACGTCACCGGCCTGACCCGCCTGTGGGGCCTGTCGGACTATTTCACCGTCAACATCTCCTCGCCCAACACCCCGGGCCTGCGCGCTCTGCAGACCAAGGCGGCGCTGGAGGAGCTGCTCGGCAAGATCGCCGAGGCGCGCGGCCTGCTGAAGGCGGCCGGCACGGTCGACTATCCGATCTTCCTGAAGGTCGCGCCCGACCTGGAGGACGGCGAGGTCGAGGCCATCGTCGAGACCGTCAAGGCCAATGGCCTCAACGGCATCATCGTCAGCAACACCACCATCGCCCGGCCCGACAGCCTGGTTTCGCCGGACAAGGGCGAGAGCGGCGGCCTGTCGGGCAAGCCCTTGTGGACCGCCTCGACCGCCATGATGGCCCGCTTCCACGCCGCCAATAACGGCCATCTGGCGCTGATCGGCGCGGGCGGCATCGCCAGCGGCGCCGACGCCCTGGCCAAGATCAAGGCGGGCGCCTGCGCCGTGCAGCTCTATTCGGCCCTGGTCTATGGCGGACCGGGCCTGGTCCAGCGGATCAAGCGCGACCTGGCCGCTCGGCTGCGGGCCGAGGGCTTCGCCTCGGTCACCGACGCGATCGGCGCGGCATGACGCCCGACAAGGCCCTGGCCTGGCTGCGCCGCTTCGGGCCCCTGGGCGCGCTGCTGATCCTGCTGATCATCGCCCTGGTCACGGGCCTGGCCGGCAAGCTGAACCTGGAGACCCTGCAGGCCCAGGGCTCGGCCTTGCAGGCCTATGCCGCGGCCAACCCGCTGAAGTGCGCGGCCATCTACATCGTCATCTATGTGGCCACCGTCTCGGTCTCGCTGCCGGGCGCCCTGATCCTGTCGCTGACCGGCGGCTTCCTGTTCGGCCCGATCGGCGGCGGCGCGGCGGCGGTGACCGGCGCGACCGGCGGCTCGACCGTGGTCTACCTGGTCTGCCGCACGGCCTTCGGCGACTTCCTGCGCAAGAAGCCCGGGGCCCTGCTGACCCGGATCGAGGAGGGGTTCAAGGCCGACGCCTTCTCCTACCTGCTGACCCTGCGCCTGATCCCGGCCTTCCCGCTGCTGCTGGTCAATGTGGCGTCTGGCCTGATGAACATCCCGGTGCGGACGTATCTTTTGGCCTCGTTCCTGGGGATGATCCCCAGCTCGTTCGTCTATGCCGGCATCGGGGCGGGCCTGGGCCACATCTTCGCCAGCGGCGAGCCGGTGACGATGCACACCCTGTTCTCGCCGCGCATCTATCTGCCGATCGTCGCCATGGGAGCCCTGGCCTTGCTGCCGCCCCTGTGGCGCTATTGGCGACACCGCCGCGTTGCCCAAGCCCCAGACGTGAAGTAACCCAGACGCATGACCGAGCCGGTCGCACCGTCAGTTCCGGACCATCCCAAGCCAGGGCGTCGCTTCCCGTGGCCCGGAGGCCTGTCGGCGCGTCTGCTGCTGCTCACCGCCCTGTTTGTGGCCATCGCCGGCGCCTTCATCCTGCCCCCCGCCCTGGCCGCTTTCGAGGAGCAGTGGCTGCTGGACCGCGTGCGTTCGGCCGAACTGGCCTCGACCATCGCCGACGCCGATCCCGAGCGCCGGGTCACCGACCGGGTGTCGCAACAGCTGCTGGACCAGGCCGGGGTGGTGATCGTGGCGCTGGAGGTCGACGGGGCCCGGCGCCTGGTCCTGCCCACCGAGCCGCGCGGCCTGAAGATCAAGACGCCCTACCTGGTCGACCTGCGTCGTCAGAACCCAGGTTCCTGGCTGGCCGCCCCGTTCTTCACCCTCAAGAGCGCCCCCGGCAGCATGGTGCGGGTGATGGCCGAGCCGCGCTTCCGCCAGGAGGCCGAGTTCGTCGAGATCGTGCTGCCCGACGCCCCCTTGAAGGCCCAGCTGGTCGGCTATTTCGGACGTCTGGCGGCGGTGACCCTGTTCGTCGCCCTGCTGGCCGGCGGGCTGATCTATCTGTCGCTGAACTTCCTGCTGGTGCGGCCCATGCAGCGCATCACCCAGGCCATGGAACGGTTCCGCGCCGACCCCGAGGACCCCGCCGCCCGGGTGGTGGTCTCACGCCGCCGCGACGAAGTCGGCCGGGCCGAGCGCGAGCTCGACATGATGCAGACCGACCTGCTGGTCGCCCTGCAGGCCAAGGCCCGCCTGGCGGCCCTGGGCGAGGCGGTGGCCAAGATCAATCACGACCTGCGCAACATGCTGACCAGCGCCCAGATGGCCTCAGACCGCCTGGCCGCCTTGGGCGATCCCAAGGTGGCCCAGGCCCTGCCGCGCCTGGAACGGGCCCTGGACCGCGCCATCACCCTGGCCACCGACGTCATGGCCTATGGCAAGACCAAGGAGCCGGCTCCGGTGCTGCGCGCCACGCCGCTGCGCGCCGCCCTGGACATGGCCGCCGAGGACTCCGGCCTGCTGCCTTCGGGCGTGGCCCTCGAAACCGTCATCGACGCTCGCGAGCAGGTGCTGGCCGACCCGGATCAACTGCACCGCATCCTGACCAACCTGCTGCGCAACGCCCGCGAGGCCGTCGAGGGCGCGCCCGATCGCGGCGGCAAGGGCAAGGTCTATGTCGAGCTGCGCCGCGTGGAAGGCCAGAGTGTCCTGCGTCTGTCGGACGACGGCCCGGGCGTGCCGGAAAAGGCCCGCAACAACCTCTTCCAGCCCTTCGTCGGCTCGGTGCGGCGCGGCGGCACGGGCCTGGGCCTGGCCATCGCCCGCGAACTGGCCCAGGGCCACGGCGGGGATCTCGCCCTGGTCGAGACCGGTCCCGGCGGCTCGGTGTTCGACCTGACCTTGGCGGGCGTGCTGGAGCCGCTGCCGGAGGCGGCGGTGGAGACGTTGAAGCCCAAGGCGAAGTCGAAGCCCTAAAGCAGAGGGACGCCCCCTCCGTCACGATGCGTATTCGCATCGCGCCACCTCCCCCGTTCCACGGGGAGGAGAGGCCAACCCAATCTTCTCCTCACCCGCCAAGCGGGGGAGGTGGCGCGTCGCTAGCAGCGACGTGACGGAGGGGGCGTCCAGCGACCGCTATAGCCCCTTGGCCACGCCCTCGCGCCGAGGATCCGCTCCGCCCTCCAGCACGCCGCCCGGCCGCACGATCACCCCGTGCAGGCCCGAGGTCTCGTTCTGCCCCGTCTTGATCGCCACGCCCCGCGCCTGCAGGGCCGCCGTCATCTCCGGGCCGAACTTCTCGACGTCGGCCGAGAAGGTGTCGCCGCGCGCCACCATGTTGGGCAGGTTGATGGCCTCCTGCATGGTCAGGCCCCAGTCGAACACCCCGACCATGGCCTTGAGGTTATACGACAGGATCGCCGAGCCGCCGGGCGAACCCAAGGCGGCCAGGAACTTGCCGTCCTTGTCGAGCACGATGATCGGGACCATCGACGAGCGCGGCCGCTTGCCGCCGGCCACCGCATTGGCGCCCGGCGCGCCGTCCGGGTCCTTCGGGTCGAAGTTGAAGTCGGTCAGCTGGTTGTTGAGGAAGAAGCCGCCGACCATCCGGCCCGAGCCGAACACGCTCTCGACCGTGGTGGTCATCGACACGACGTTGCCCATCGGATCGACGATGACCATGTGGGTGGTCCCGGCCGGCTCGTGGGTGCTGTCGGGACCAACGGCCGGGGCGCCCTTGGGCAGACCGAAGGTCGGGGCGGGGCCGGCGGTCTCGCCGATCAGCTTGGCGCGCTCCGCCACATAGGCCGGATCCAGCAGGCCCTCGACCGGAACCTTCACGAACGACGGATCGCCAACATAGCGGTCGCGGTCGGCGTACATCACGCGTTCGGCCTGCGCCAGCTGCGTCCAGGCCACCGGGTCCTTGGGGCCGCGCTGGGCGATGTCGGTGTGCTCCAGCATCATCAGGGCCTGGATCACCGAGACGCCGCTCGACGACGGGTTGGGCGTGCAGACGGTGTAGGTCTTCCACGGCTTGCACAGGGCGTCGGCGCTGCGCGGCCTGTAGGCCTTCAGGTCGGCCAGGGTCATGGTCGAAGGCAGGTCGCCCTGGTGCAGCTTGTCGACGATGGCCTGGGCCAGCGGGCCCTCGTAGAGCGCGCTGGGGCCCTTGGCGGCCAGGCCGCGCAGGGTGGCGGCGTAGGCCGGGTTCTTCAGGGTGTCGCCGGCTTGGTAGCGCTGGCCGTTGGGCTTGGTGAAATAGGCGACCGCATCGGGCGTCTGGCCCTGGGGAATGCGGGTGCTGTTGACCATGCCGGCCATGCGCGGGCTGACCGTGAAGCCGTCGTCGGCCAGCTTTTCGGCGTCCTTGAACAACGTGTTCCAGGCGGCCTTGCCGTGTTCCTTCTGGGCCTGGGCCAGCATGCCGACAGCCCCTGGCACACCCGTCGAACGGCCCGAAAGGACGGCGGTCACGAAGTTCAGCGGCTTGCCGTCCGCGCCCAGGAACAGCCGCGGCGTCGCCGCCTGCGGAGCCTTCTCGCGGCCGTCATAGGCCGTCACCTTGCCGGTCTTGGCGTCGTAGAACGTCATGAACGAACCGCCGCCTAGGCCCGAGCTCTGCGGCTCGACCAGGCCCAGCACCGCCTGCACCGCGACCGCCGCATCGACCGCCGAGCCGCCGTCGCGCAGCACCCGCAGGCCCGCCTCGACCGCCAGCGGATTGGCCGCCGCCACCATGCCGCGCGGGGCGTAGGTCGCAGCCGCGCTCACGGCTGTCTTCGGCGGGACCGCCGTCGCCGCCAAGGAGGTGTTTTGGGACGCACAGCCGGCGAGCAGGGTCAGGATCAGCGGAGCAATCAGGCGCATGGCGTACTTTCGACAGAGACCTCGGACGTGAACGGCGATCGGGCCGTCGCGATCCACGCAAGGCCAAGGTCGTCCCCTCCCCAAAAGGGGAGCGCAGCCATGCGGGTCAAGGCCCCGAGGCCCTTCTCCACAAACTTCGCGCGGAATGCATCAAAAGCCGCTTGCGCCCCCGGATCGGACGGGCTATCTCCCCCGCCTCGCCGAAAGGCAATGCGCGCCCGTAGCTCAGCTGGATAGAGCATCAGACTACGAATCTGAGGGTCGGACGTTCGAATCGTTCCGGGCGCGCCATTTCGGTTTGAAACTGCGAACTTCGAGAATCGCTGATTTTTCGCCGGTTGAGGCGACCAGCATTCGGAGCAAGTCAGTCCGATTTCCCGTGATCTGGATCTCAGTCGTCGAAATCACCTCGACGCGCTGAGCCACGGCGCGGACATGCTCGCGGCGGTATGAGCCGTCTTCGGCCCGCAGTCGCGCCTTAGCGGCTAGGGCGAAGGCTTGGAGCTTCTCAGGTGTCAGGCTTGGCCCCAGGCGGTCAATAGCCGCCTCCGCCCTGTCAGCGTCCGCGCGAGCCTCATCCCGCATGGAGGCAAGCTCCTTCATGCGATCCTTGAAGTCCTGGTCGGCGGTGTCGGCCACGCCGTCCTCGATCGCCTGGTAAAGGCGCGAGAGCTTGGCGGCGGCGGCGCTGGCCCGCTGGCGAAGTTCGGTGACGTGAGCCTGACGCCGGTCGATCCATTCGGCCCGGCGGTCGAGTACATTCCCCAACAGGACTTCCAGGCGCTCGCTGTGGAGAAGCCGCCGCTCCAGATGATCGACCACGGCGTGGTCGAGCTTGTCCATGGGCACCGTGATGCCCGCGCAAGCTTCCTTGCCCATCCGAGCCTTGGTCGAGCAGGTGTAGTAACGATAAGCGCCATTCTTGCCCGTCCGCAGGGTCATGGCCCCGCCGCAAAGCCCGCAAAAGCAGATGCCGCCCAGCAGCGTCCCTGCGGCCACGAAGCGGGGGCTCATGAACGAGGAATGGCGCAGGCGCAGCGAGTCCTGCACGGCCTGGAACTCCTCGGCCGTGACGATGGCGGGCACGGCGCAGATGGCGTGCTCCTCCTCGGGCCGCTTGGTCTTGGTCTTGTGGTCCCTGGCGTTGAAGTGGTGTTCGCCCTTGTAGGTGGGGCGATTGAGGATCTTGTGGATCGCGTCGATCCCGAACCGCCCGCCGTCGCGGGTGCGGACGTTTTTGTCGTTGAGGTGATTGCAGATGGCCTTGAAGCCCATCGGGCCACAGCCATCGACGCCAAAGAGAGCAAGCTTGTAGATCAGCCGGATCTTCTCGGCCTGGATGGGGTCGATCTCCAGCTTCTTCTTGAGCTTGGCGCCCCGCTCCTCCGCCACCACGATGCGATAGCCCAGCGGCGGGCGCGAGCCGTTCCAGAACCCTTGGAGGGCGTTCTCCTTCATGGCTCGCAGGGTGTGCTTGGCGTTCTCGCGCGACTGGTACTCGTCAAAGAGCGCCATGATTTTGCGCATCATGGTGCTCATCGGATCGTCGCCCAGCTCCTGCGTGATGGAGACCAGGCGCACGCCGTTCTTGGCCAGCTTGCGGACGTAGAACTCAAACTGGAACTGATCACGGAAGAATCGCGAGAACGAGTGGACGATGATGACGTCGAACGCCGCCGGCTTGGTCAGGGCCGCCTCGATCATCGCCTGAAAGGATGGCCGGCGGTCGTCAGTGGCGGTGTTACCGGGCTCGACGAAGACCTCGCCCAAGGTCCAGCCTTTGCCGGTGCAGTAGGCCTCCAGCTGGCGGCGCTGGTCGGGGATGGATAGGTCGCTCTCAGCCTGACGGCCGGTTGAGACGCGTAGGTAAAGGGCCGCTCGCGACGCCGTGGAGGTCTGTTCGGGGACCGTCACGTCGCGCATGGGGTAGCTCCTTTTTATCGAGGCAGAGGGCCGAATAAGTCGTCGAGCACGTCGGCGAAGAAGGCTTCGATGATCCGGGCTTCGTGGTTGGTCACCGGGACGGCGTCGGGCCAGTCGTCGGTGACGGTTATGGGGGTGTTGCGCTTCTGTCGTGGAGCCTGGCTGCTCCGCAAGGAGGCTTGGGGCGAAACGGCACCGTGAGGGGGTGAAGCTGTACCTTCAGCGTAGAGCGTGCGGTCCTGGCTGGGCGACTGCCGACGTTCAGGCGCAAGGCGAAGTTCACGGGACATAGCCGAGCATTCCGTGGGAAGCGGAACGCCAAGCCTCAATCTACGGCGGCAAGGCCTCAATCACCCTTGTCCGGCGCCCAGTCACGGTTTCAGCCCTTTCCGCCCTGATCGACGCCAGCCTCGATCCTGACCCGCAGGGCCTCAACGGTTAGACCGCGCCTCACCACTTCACTCCCGACCAGTACGGATCGACCAGTCGATCCAGCCCTCAAGCACCAGGGGGCGATAGCAGTCGGGGCAGCGCATGTTGGCCAGATCGCGGGCCGCGCCAGCGATGAGGTGGTGGGCCTCTTCGTGGTCTTCGGGATCGACCGCCCTGGCCGCCACCGCGATTTTAGCGGCGACGCCGGTGGGGTCGGTGGCGGCGACGGCTGGCAAGTCCGCTAGAAGTTTCCACCGCTGGTCAAACAGGCTGGCGAGCATCCGGTCGATGTCGGCCATTTCCCTACCTTGGGGGAGCGCCTGCTGCTCCTCTTTCGACAACTTGAACCAGCCGGGCAGCGCGAACGCCTCGCTCTCCAGATCGCCCCAACGGCGCACCAAGCGGCCTATCCTGATGTCGATGGCGACGAAGCTAGCGCAGCGGACAATGAGGTCGTCCGCCGCTGAGGCCTCACTGCCCGCGTTTGCTAGGACGGGCGCGGCGGTAGCGGCGCTGATAACAGATCGTCTGGTGAGGTCAGGCAGGCGCACGTCTTCGCCGCCCGTCTTTCGACGCGAGCCCATAGCGAACATCCCAGTTCAGTGGTTATCATTTTCATATCATTCCGAGTCGACTGAATCAACACAAAACACTCATAAACAATCATAAAGTGATAATTTGATGCTGACGGCTGAGCAAATCAAGGCTGCGCGCGCCCTGGTCGATTGGAGTCAGCCGCAGCTTGCAGAGGCGTCCGGGCTTTCCATGCCCACCATTCGCCGCATGGAAGGGCCGCTCGGTCCGGGTCGCAGCACGGCGGCAAACGTCGATGCCGTGCGCAAGGCGCTAGAGGGTGTGGGCGTCGTGTTTATGGACGCTGGAGAGTTGAAGCCGGGCGGCCCAGGCGTCCGTTTGAAAGCTTAGGTCACCGCTCGAGCTTGCGCATAGCGGAACTATCGCTAAGGTTTCTCACCGCAACACATCAATTGGGGGTAATGATGCGAGGTCTACAATCTTGCTTAGTAGCGACAGCTATTTCTTTCGCATGTAGCGCGGCGATGGCGGCCAACATAAATCCAAACATAAGTGACTTTAGCTCGGACTCTTTGGCGAGCTGCTACACCGGTGAGGACCTCGGCGTTAAGTTAAATATGAGCAACCCTCTAACTCTTATTGGAAGCGTTGGATTCACAACGCCCGGTTTGGCAAACACGAAAAAACTGAACCGGCAAGATATGTCTCTTCCGACGGTTGTTACAGAGGCGGGCTCTCCAGATCAGACAACTTGCAATTTTACAATGCGTGCGACCACGAGCGGAAATATTAATATTCTCGGCATCAATGCAGCCGCAACCAAAGATGAACTTTATTCGATACAAGCCAGGCTTATTACGCGACAATCCCTTGCGACCGTCGTTGAGAACGAGTCTAGCATACCTGTATTGGAGTCCGAGGCGTTTCGCCCCCGGTTCAGGAAGCTCATTCAAGGTCGGCCAACAGCAACTGATTTTTTCTTGATCGACGGCATTAGCGTCTACTTCATAACCGTAGAGCGCTACAGAAAGGCTGACTTCTCGCTAGGCGGTATGTTCGCCAGCTTTGGTGGTGGTGCATCTTACAAGAAAGATGAAAATTTCAACGGCGCTCGGATATTGGTGACTGGCGACACCGTCCCCATCGTGATTGAGATGTTTCCACCCGATAAGCCCTCTCTTCCGCCTTCACCTACGCCATTTCTAGCAACCTCCGAATTTCTAAATACGCTTTCGGCATCGAAAGCCGCAGACCTATCTAAGCAACTCAAGGCTAAAGCGATCCAATAGCTACCTGAGGCGCGGCCAGGCAGCGTGAGAGGCTCTAGGTACCAGCATGAGCGCGATACTTAGAGCCACTTACACAGAAAGATTCCAGAGACTTCCTTTGGCTTTACTTAGGGCCTTGTGTGCTAGTGCTACGCTCTTGCTCAAAGTGGAGCCCGCTTGTGTCCAAACCACCCTCAGAAGCTCCAGACCCCATTGACGTGCATGTGGGGAAGATGATCCGAGCTCGACGGCGTGCGATCGGCGTCTCTCAGCACGACTTGGCGCCGGCGATCGGCGTAACCTTCCAGCAGGTCCAAAAGTACGAGCTCGGGAGCAACCGCGTCAGCGCGTCCAAACTGTTCGCCATCGCCCAGGCCCTGGGGGTGCCGGTGGCGAGCTTTTTCAGCGATTTGGAGGAAGCCGGGGCGGACCCGTCTGTGCTCTCGGAGTTCGGGGATTTCTTGGTGCTCAACGGGTCAGCGGAGTTGGTGAAGGCCTATCGCAACCTGACCGCCGACCAGCGTCGCGTTCTCGTGGATCTGGCCCAGGTGATGGCGGCGTCCTGAGGCTAGGTCGCGTTATGTCCAGCCCGCACAGAAATGTCCCGGCTCGCGCCAGATAGAGATGTCCGCTCGCACTGAGGTTCGGGACGGGCGGCGGGCGGGCGCGGAGCTATCACACCGCGCAGAGCCCGGCCGGCGACCGTGGCGCGGACCTCACCGCTCCCTGCTCTTGCTCACCGAGCGCGCCGCAGGCGGGCGAGGCTCTGACGGGCTTTCAGTAACGGCCGATTTCTCAAGGCTCGTCGCTGACGACTTGGCAAAGGGCTGGCGTCTTTCCCAAACCTCTTTCGCTCGCGGTTCGTATGGCAATGGGTTTGTGAAAGGGATTGGCCGGCCTGGGGCAGGGCGGCTTGCTGCTCTTTGAGCGCGTCAGCCGATGCTGAACATGTGGCCGCTCTGGTCGCGCCGCTTGGGTCCCTTGCGGCTGCGCTCGGGCTGCGGCTGGGCGTCTTGGTAGAGCTTGATCATTTCCAGCAGGGGACCCAGGCGCTTGTTCTCGACGACGGCGGCCTGGTTGACCTTCCGGATCTTGTCGAAGGTCCGGTAGGAGAGGGGGCTTCCCTGGTAGCTGATCACCAGGCGCCCGTCGGGATAGTCGGCGACCGTGACCCGCTTGCCGATCGCCGCCTGAGCCGCCTCGGTCGGGTCTAGGATGAACAGCACCTTGTCGTATTGCAGGGTCAGCGACTGCGACAGCGTCCGTTCGACCTGCCAGCTGAAAGCGTCTTCCAGCCGGTCGCGCGGGCCCATCGGCCGGTGCAGATCCTTGGCGTTGGCCGGCGGCTTGGCGAAGCGGGCGTTGTAGTCGGCCACGAAGCCCGGAAGGAAGGCGTTGCCGGCCTCCAGGGTGCTGACGCCGGCCAGGCGCATCTCCTTGACCAGCCGGTCCTGCAGCGTCTTGTTGGCGCGCTCCACACGGCCCTTGGCCTGACTGGTATTGGCGCAGATGATCTCGATGTTCAGCGCGTGCAGGGCGCGGCCGAACTGTGTCATGCCATCGCCGGTGACGCCGGCCTTGGCGACCCGGAACACCGAGTGCTTGTCGCTGTAGAACGCTACCGGCTTGCCGTGGCTCTCCAGATAGCCCTGGGTCGCGGCGAAGTAGGCGAAGGTCGACTCCGTCTCGACGAACCGCAGATGCATCAGTCGGCTGGTGGCGTCGTCGATATAGACCAGCAGCGTGCACATCGGGCCGCGATCCTCGAACCAACGGTGCTCGCTGCCGTCGATCTGGATCAGCTCGCCGACGCAGTCGCGCCGGTAGCGCGGCTGGTGGATCCTGCGTCGTCGCTTCTTACGTTCTTGCCAGAACCCGGCCGCGATCATCCACGCGCGAACGGTCTCGCGGCCCAGGCTGATGCCGTGCAGCTCGCGCAGCTTCTCGGCGGCCAGCGTAGGACCAAAGTCCGCATAGCGCTGGCCGATGATCGCCAGCGCCGCGGCGCGGACGTCGTCGGGCTTGCGCCGGTTGCTCGGCCGGCCGCGCTGCTTGGAGATCAAACCCTCGACGCCGCAGGTCCGCAGCGCCTTGAGCAGCCGCAGCGTCTGCCTTCGACTGACGCCCAGGAGCTGGGCGGCGGACGCCGCTGTCAGTCGCTGACTATCGAGATCGCGCAGCACCTCCAGCCGCGCCAGTTCCTTGTCGCTCATGCTCCGAACCGCCATCCCAGGCCCTCCAGACAACACGCTGGAAGGGTGACATGCCTAACTGGCACGGGGGTGACATTCTCATCCGGTCGCTACAAATTGATTACGCCTAAGTAGTATTATCAGAAATAATTGGGAACCGTATTCGAGATCAACCGGCCTTTCGTGATGGATCAGTCCGGGTCTCGGCCGTCGTGCGTGGCTCGGTGATCTCCGCGCGGCTGATGATCTTCAAGGCGCTCAGGAACGCGTCGAGGAAGCGCCAGGTCGGCGCGTCGTGGTCCAGGTGGTGCGTCAGCAGGCCCAGCGGCTCGTTCCACAGGCCTCGTCGGCGGCGCTCGGCCAGCAGTCGCCGGGCCCGCAGCAGGAAGCGAACGGCGCCTCTGAAGCGCGGATGCGGTTTCCAGCGCATGACGTCTAGATGGGCGTCCAGGCGCGCCGGCGGACCTTCGCCGCTGAGTTCGCCGTAACAGGACAGGCCCAGGCCCTGCAGGCCGAGCGCCTTGACCAGGGTCGGATGGGCGTTGTTCCAGGGCGGCACGAACAGGCTGGGCGCCGCGCCAGCGCGACGGAAAACGTCGAGCGCCGCGCCCAGATCCGACAGGACGTCGGCCAGGCGGTCCTGGTCGTTGACCTCGCCGGACGGCTGACCCGCCGGCGCCCTGTTCTCATGCCGGAAGCCGTGGATGGCCAGGTCGACGCCGTCGATGGTCCGACACGCCTTGGCCAGGGCTTCGATGTCGCCGTCCGGCACCGCCGCGATCGTGATCGGCGCGTCGAACCGGCGCGACAAGGCCAGCAAACGATCCAGGGCCGGTGAAGGCGCGCGCGCGTCGTCGTCGCGCCACCAGAGCAAGGGCGCGTGGCCGGCGGCCCTCCAGAGCCGCAGCTCTGGCCCGACGACGACGGCGATCAGCAGACGATGGAGCGACACGCAGTAGCCTCAGGAGCATTGTCGAGCGAACGCACTCTAGGCCGAGTGACCCAACCTGGCGTCCTCGGCGTCCAAGCCTATCACGGCGGCGCGGCTGGTCCGCACCGTCTGGACGTTCTGCGCGTTCAGGGTGCGGATTTCCCGCGCCTTGAGGTTGGAGAGCAGCGGATAGAGCCCGGCCATGATGGCGATCAGGAAGCCCATATCGCCTTCCTTGTAGCCCTCGCGCGAGACGTAGCACTTATAGAAGCGCCGTACGCCGCGGAACAGGTCGTCCCACAGGCTCTTGATCTTGCCGCCGTCGGCCAGGTCCTGGCCGCGCAGGGCGGTGTAGCGATTCAGGCGCTGGACCATGTCGGCGATGTCGTCGTCGACCTTGTGCAAGATTGCGTTGTTCAACCGCCCGCCATAGACGCCGGCGAAGGTCGTGCCCGGATGGACGCGCTCGCTCTTCCAGCTCTTGACGCCCTTGCGGAACAGCCGCGCCACCGAAGAGGCGCCGAACGAGCCGCCCCAGCCATGACGCACCAGCTGTTCGCCCACAAAGTTATCCACAGGCACCTGATACCAGTCGGCGGTCGCTCCGGTCACGGTTTCACGGATTTCCTGGGCCAAGGCCGGCGTGATCGCCTCGTCGGCGTCCAGTTCGATGATCCACTCCCCGCGGCAGGCCGCGACGCCGGCTTCCTTGCGCAGACCCTCGACAGGGAAAATGCCCGAAATGACCCGAGCGCCCATCTTGCGGGCGATCGCTTCGGTACGGTCCGTACAGCGATCGGCGACGACGACGATCTCGTCGCAGAACGACAGACGCGCCAGGCATTCGGCGATCCGCGACTCTTCGTTATGGGCGCAAACCAGCCCCGACAGCACAGGCATGAAAACAGTTCCCCGACTTGGGAACCGCCTTGTGCGAGCGGCTCCGTCAGGAAGTAGACGTCGCCGGGGTCTGCGACCCTCAGGAGATTTTCCGCCTTAGCCCGCGAAATCGTTCTGAAAAGACCGCGTCAGAAGGCGTGCGAGATATCCACGCTCCAGGTGCGCGGTCGCAAGGGCGTAACCTGGCGGACCTGACCGAAGCTGAAGGGATTGCCGTAGGCGAAGGTGTCGCTGGAGGCGTTGGCGGGATTGGTCACCGCGAAGGCCAGGTTCCAGCGCGACGTCGAAACCTCGACCGACATCCGCCCGGTGACATAGCCGCCCATCGAGGGCGAAAGCCGACGGTCGAAGGTCAGCCGCGATTGGCCGACATATTCGAGCTCCGCCGTCAGGACCAGCCGCCTCCCCTGCGCCAGGTTTCTCTGGTAGCGCGCCATGGCCCCGGCCGAGACGTCCGGGACGCCCGGAAGCTCGCTCTGGGCGGCCGACGCGAAGTTCAGGTCCAGCTTTGTCAGTCGGGGGCGGTTGAACAGCGCATTGGCTTCCAGGGTCAGGTTGCGCGTGGCCAGCAGCGTCCCCTCCAGCTCCAACCCGGTATTGCGGCCGTCGCCGACATTGGCGGTGTAGGACAGTCCGGAGCTCAGATACTGATCGGTCTGGATGTCGGTCCAGACGTCGTGGAACAGCGCGGTGCGAAGGATCATTCGCCCTTCGAACGGGCGGATGCTGGCGCCGATCTCGTAGTTGCGCAGGCGATCGGGCTTGAACGACGCGCGCAGGGTCGAGGACGCGACCAGGCCGCCCGAGTTGAAGCCGCCGGACCGATATCCTTCCGAGGCCAGAAGATAGAGCAGGCCCCCCGCCCCCCATGTCCGCTGCCAGGAGAACTTCGGCGACACGCCGGTGAAACGCGCCTTGCGATCCAGCGTGCGCGACTGGCCGGGCGCGGACGCCTTGATGGCGGAGGTGGTGTGCACGGCGCTGCGGAAGCCGCGCCCGCCCAGGCTGGCGACCCAGCCATGGCCCAGGTCGTAGGAGACTTCGCCGTACAGGGCCGTTTCGCGACGTCGATCGCGCCGGGCTTCCAGATAGATCAAGCGCGACGGATCGGAGGCGGTTCGGGCCCGCAGTTCGCCGTCACTGTCCTCGAGACTGGCCAGGCCATACAGCCCGACAAGCCAGCGGACGCGGTCGGTGTCGGGCGATGACAGCACCGCGTCTTCCACCACGAGCCGGACCTTGCTGGCCTCGTCGAACAGGCCGACGTCAATCGCCGTGGCGCCGGCCCCGTTCAACGCCGCGGTGGCGTCGAAACGGCTGGCGAAGCGATGGCGGACATAACCTGTCGATGACTCGAACCGA
>Ga0307515_10008336_pt1 | contig 20220 bp, 28 predicted proteins | sample 17_EM_MG_FD_194513 | JGI IMG/M metagenome (GOLD analysis project Ga0307515, IMG submission 194513) | Populus trichocarpa ectomycorrhiza microbial communities from riparian zone in the Pacific Northwest, United States - 17_EM | ecosystem: Host-associated > Plants > Roots > Unclassified | place... | reverse complement strand
GGGTAGCTATATCGATTCATAGATACATAGATGAGAATACAAACTGAATACATGACTGTGATTCGAGGTGCTCCCAGACATGTCGCTGGCGCTCCCAGGTTTGTCGCCAGCGCTCCCAGGTGCTCCCAGGCTTGTCATCGATCGCCAGGCGTTGTGTAAACGGCTTCAGCATAACTGCAGCCCCTGCGAAGAGTGTAACACACTTGTCGTTCTGATGATGCGTATACGTCACCACAAAGTAAAGGAGGTACGTATGCAACGCGACCCGTCGCCTGGGCGACGGGTAGCGTGTAATTCACCGTCAGAGCGTACGAGGTTCCGTCAGAGCCGTCAGAGCCGTCCGGAACACCCGGGTGTTTCAGACGGAAATTAAGGTCGTTGCTGATGCATAATTAAACTAAACCTTGAGCAATCCAAAAACCTCGCGACGTGTGTAATAATCAATCCCTGAGATGAACAGACAAGGATGAAGGAACCGAACAAGACAAGAACCCAACTCTAACCTGAACGGAACAATGATTGCGTCCTCTGCAATGTGATGACTGGCTCACTTCTTGACTACCGAGCCATCCGGGCTCGCCCCAGAGAGAGGGACAATGGGGAGAGGGATATCGGGGAGATGGACATCAGGGAGAGGGACATCGGCGAGACTGTCACCACCTGCCGATTCATTCAGCAGCTGCGGTTCCACATTCAAATACGAGGTGTTTCCGGCTACCTCAGCTTCTTGCAGAGTTGGCACCGCCGGGCTAGGTTCTAGCGGCGTTGCAAGCCCCAAATGCTCCAGCCCATTGAGGGGATGAGTCTCCAGAGTTCGTGGTCGTGGGCGAGGCTCCGGGGCTTGGGGCCGTGGGGCAGGCGCCGCATGTTGTGGCCGTGGGGTATGCGCACGCAACTCCTCGCCTTGCTCAGGTTGCACAATTGGCGGATCGCCCAGCATGGTGTCCACAGTGTCAGCCGATCCCTATGCCATCTCTCCCTGGCCAATCATCCGAGGTTCTTTGCCATGATCCTCATCCTTATCCTCCTCCATATCCTCTCCCTTCGTCTCCTCTTCCTCCTCATCTTGCTTCTCCTCATCTTCCACCTCATCATCTTCCTACTCTTCATCGTCACCGTCCCTTTCCATATCCACATCGCCGTCCAAATCAACGCTGACCAGTGTGTGCACATCATCCTCCTTGCGCATATCCACATCAGAATCATGTTCTGTCTCATATTCGCCGTCCGACTCGGTAGAGTCTGTATCATCATCTGAATGAATTGACACGGCAGGCGATGGTTCAGGCTCTAAATATACGGCCTCTGGCTAGCTCTCCGTGTCCAAGTCTTCCTCTGACAATTCCTCCTGCAACTGCAAAGCAGCGCCACTAGAGATATCATCTCCCCCTGCGGTTTGTTTAACAGTACCATTCCCTTTACCGTTTCCCTTCCCCTTCCCCTTCCCTTTCCCCTTCCCATTCTCAATCTCCTTGGCTTTCCCCTTCCCATCCGTTGTTCCCTTCCCTATCCCTGTCCGTTATTCGCTGCCCTGCATGTCCTCCTCACCCTCATAGTCGTCATTGTCATTTCCATCTCCAGGACGGCTCCCTCCACCTCTCTGCGCACCTGGATCCAGGCAGTTCTTGTTGCCCTCAACCTCGTCCAATATCTCATCCCAATTCAGTGGTCTAACAGCCAGGAAGTCGGCAGTCTTGTACTACCGGCAGCTTGGTGGCTCAATATTTGCCCTGAGATCATCGCTACCATGCCAAGAGAAACGCTCAGCGATGCTATTAACCTTTGCCGAGCTGGTTGTCTGCAGATTGGAGTAATCGACTTGATCCCAGAAGGCATGTGGGTTATCCTACCTCCAATTGTTCGTTTGGTGGCGCGTTTTGTGAAACATTTGCCCCATTTATGAGCGGAAGACTGCACACCACTCCCAAGAAGGTGAACTACTGCTCCTGCGGTGCGGCCACATCAGCTGGAATTGTGAAAAGTTCCGAGTCATGACTGGATCATGAAAGATTATATCATAAAACAGGTCCAGGCCCTCTGATCCTTGACGCCGCAAACATTGTATATCCGTGTGAGGCCAACGATGTGTTCCGAGATGAATTCTTTTATACAGTTCCGACTAACCACAGGCCTCAATTTATAACTGACATCGGCATTGTTGCCATAGCAGTTGCCATCCGCACTCCTTTCAGGCTGCGCTTTGGTGCCCACTCTATGAGTTGAAAATGAATCTACATCCGACGCGTCCGCATTATGATACATTTGAACACAGGGAAAGGAATCCCACGGTGAATGTGCAACATTGAGTGTGTTATCGGGTGTGTTTTGGAACGAGAGGTGTTGTTCTGTGCAAGTCATGTGATGGCAAGATAGTTCTGGATGCTGCCGCTGTGTTCAATACAGGAGGAAACGGTAATGGAGGTGTAGGTGGGAAGAAGGGATATATATCCTTGAGTCCCTGCGATTTGATTCATATCCTGCGTTGAGTTAGTTAATGAACAGAAAATGGCATCCAGCTCAACTTGCACAACCATCAAGCACCTGATGAATGAGGAGCCTCAAGACAAGATTTAGTACTTGCGGTGAGGACAGTGTGGGATGCCGGGCGTCGCTTTGGCATCACATACCACTTTAACCTCTCAGACCTCGTGCATCTCGGAGCAAACTGAGTAGTTTTCAAGTCGTCCCCAACTGTGCAACTATCCAACATGGCTACCAACGCTCAGCGGTGGAAAAAGCACACGCAACTGATGTCATAGCATAGAGAATATGTCATTGTTTGCTTTGCAATGCATTCAGTTCTGCCACAGGGGGATTTCCACTGGGATGCTGAAGATATACACAATCGGTGGTTCGAAGTATTGTGCCAAGAACCAGTGTAATACTATCATAATTGCGCCAAGCAGGCATAAACACCCTTCAAGCAGTGCAAATAGACCTTCAGACGTTGCTGTAACAGTGAATATCAATGCTGAGTTTAATCTGAGTTTAATCTAATGGGAGTTAATACCATAATTGAATGCTTTTGAAGGGATGTCGTCCCCGACTATTTTCATGGTTTACAGTCTAGCGCTGTCTACACTGCGCCTCCATTTTTAGTCGGATCCCTCCATGGTCGCTCAAATAGGAGTCTACCACACCTGCTGTTGCCGATGCATGGGGAGGAAATCATTCCTACATTCTTAAAGTCAAACATCCATATCGGATGATGCCTTCCTAATGCCCTCACCCTGTTGAGTCTCCGCTCATTTGAAACGTTGAAAATCTTGCTAATCATCCGGATCAACAACAGCGTGGGCCTGCGGGGAATTATCAACATCTCCATGGAAAGAGACGTGTTTCGGTACCGGCTGGCGAGAGGGATTCCTCTCAAGGAGGGAGTTCCGATGCCTCTACAAGCCAAGGTCAGAACTCAACCCCCTCATCTTAGCTGAACAATTCTCACGTTGCAGATATCACTCAACTTGTGACTTCCACCCTGTATGCTAAACAGTGACATTCAATAATTACTCCAACCACCATGCCAGGTTCAAGCAGTTGTAACACACCAGCACCCAGCGGAACCACTCAGACAGAGGCAACGCGTTGTGTTGTATCCAGCCCCGCATCCGGAATTCCTAGCACTCCCACTCCTCTCAGCGGTCTTGAAAACCTGATTATCCCCATGCCTAATCCAGTAGCGCACACGAGCATTGCAAATTGATCGCGAACGTGATCTACAGGAAGGAATCAGTGACCGTGGCTGTGGCAATTGCAAACGCATGGGGTGTCTACACCTCATTTGGTGGTCTCCGGCAGTCGCGGCATGTATTGATTTGGTCACTCCGACATGATGCGTCTTGTATTTGCCACGGGCTGGCTGCTGGAGCTCCCCATCCGGAACAGAAGGCCATTTTTGAGTGCAAGCGACTTGGAGACGGTAAGTTATGCAACGCGACGCGTTGCCACAGCATTAGCTGAAGCCCCTCACTAGTAGATAATAGAGATGTACTGGAACACTGCAATGCTGCAAAACATCATTTGGTCCATAGCATTGGAGGCACGCACAATGGAGATCATGAGAGAGGTATGCGGAAGCAACGGCCCACGTTGGATATTACACGCTCAAACCAGTACCAGGTTCACGCACCAGTCGATAAGGTTAAATCCCATTCCATACAATCAGCAAGGGACAATATAGCAGAGCTATATGATCTTCACCGATTTGAATCTGCCGCAGAGCGTTTGGAATTCATTGATTTCCTTCTGGTAGACAAGATGAAGCTCTGTCCTGTAGCAGAGCGTGTGGAAGGTGGTGAACGAGATCCAAATCCACCAGAGAGAGTGTCGAATTCTGCTCACGAATGTCCAGAGTCCACTGCACTCCCTGGTGGAACCAATCCCAGGGTTGATCTACAACAAATTTCGTCATTGAGTGAATAACCGCGGGAAGTATGCTGATGGATTTTGTAATTCCATCATTGATGACCAGGACTGTTATATACAGTCGCCACTGATCATGTTTACCTGCACTGCGTTGCGCAATGCCCTCCTGGAGTGGCAAAAGAACTAAGGCGTTCATCCGAATGCTCCTAAGCCAAAGTTGACAGCTGACAGACCAGGTCGCTCGAACTTCTTCAATTTCAAGAATGACGTTGGTAAGAATGCATCATGATGCGCTTCAGCGGGTCGTAAGTTGTTAACCTGACCTGGCGTTGTAGCCAGATATAAATTCTTGATGGATCCCACGAACACACTACCAAAGAGCTACCAACAGAGGGTGTATAACAACACTCTTGCTACTGTCAAGCCTCACATCCAACAGGCAGAGAACCGAACGCTTGGTGTGGTGATCAGCGTGGAAGCAGCGCGTGTTGACAATGCTATTCTTCTTGATTATTTGCCCTCCGAAGTGGCGCTTGAGGAACCAGAGTTCGGAAGCACTGACCCACACATCCCGATGGACAACAATTGGATGGATGACGAACTTCCCTGCGGGATTCCACGGGGAAGTGTGGCTTACGAAGATGTAGCTGATGCAAGCGACAAGCGTGATGCCATCCCCAACGCCAGCCGCCGCTAACGGCCCACGACTGAACTTGAGAGGTTTTACCTGGGTGCCAGTGATATCAACGGGTATGAGGGCGAGGATGGCGACGATGCGGATGCCGATGAGGAGGAAGGAGCATCGCAACCCCATGATGGATCAACCCAGAACTTGGAGGACTGAGGGCATAGTAGGTTTGACCTGGGAACCAGTGATGTTGACAGGTATGAGTGTGGGCATGGCGAAGAACCCGATACCGATGGGAAGGAATATGCATCGCAAGCCAATAATGGATCAACGTAGAATGTGGACGACGGAGGGAACAGTTCTAGGGAGTGTGAAGATTGGACTGTATATTTCAGACCTGTAAAACACGATAATGGCAGAGCAAATGCAACGGCAAGCGATGTATCCGAAGCAAGGACTGTATTGCAATATGTGTCAGAATCTCAAAGCTAAACATAAATAGGGTGAGTGCGGCATCAAATATATAGTATCATCGGAGAAGTAAAATGTGGCTATGGGCCGAAGAAAGGCATAATCATCGCGAGGCGTTGTGTAAATAGCTTCAGCATGACGGCAGCCCGAGTGAAGAGTGTAACACACCTGTCGTTGTGATGGTGCATATATCTGGCGCAAATTAATCGAGGATATTAGGCAACGCGACCCGTGGGCTGGGCGACGGGAAGCGTTCACTTCTGCCTCAAGGTGTACAACGTTCCCTCAGAGCTGTCAGAGCCGTCCGGAACATCCGGGCATTTCCGACTGAGACTAGGGTTGTTGTCGATGCGGCGAGGGGGCTAAACTGGCACAGAGCCATCCGACAGGGAGGTGGCACAATAATCGCGGCTGACATGAATGCACAGGGCCGAAGGTCAGACCCAAGCTGCAGGGAGCAACGTGATGTGACGTTTTGTGAAGGGACTGTAGATGGGTACTGGCCAGACTTCGAAAGTGACGACCGGCCCACGCACCACTGTGCGAGAAACAGTGAAGAAGGGGAATCGACCAGAGACATGACCCTGGCCTCCCAAACGATCATGCGATGGTCCCTACAGGATTGGAGCCATGCTGCAGGCTCCGACCATGAGTTGATCGAGCGGGAGTACAACGTTGACAACCCGCAGGAAGGAGATCACGTGGAGGTTATAGGATAGAATCTGGCTGCCATGTCAAATGAGGATGTGGAAGCAGCAGAGAAACTTTGGAGGGAGCTCCAGAGAGAAAGAGCCCACCAACGCGAGGAATGCATGGGAGACAATATTGAGCGAGAGGCCGAATGGTGTCAGGAAACAGTGAGCAAAGTTCAAGATGCCAAAGCCAAGAAAATAGGATTCTGCGCTCGATTGAAGAGGTGGTGGAATGGCGAGATCCAGGACAGGCGCAGCACACTGGAGGGAGAAAAGAGAAGGGGAAGGAGGTAAGAGGCGGCAGCGCACGCAAAAGCAGCACTGCAGCAGTCAATTCCGCAGTCCAAGAGCCAGATGTGGATTGACCATGTGCAGAACCTTAGGTGGGGCGAGGACTGGAACGCAGCAAAGTTCACCAACCCTCGAGCAGGAGCCACCATCGAAGCGCTCACTAACAGTGAGGGGAAGCAAGCAAATACCATTGCTGAACAGGAGGAAACGCTCTGAGCAGTGTCTTTCCCCCTGAATGACTGGGACCAGTATTACGAACCACTGCCAGTAAACTAAGCCCACAAAGACATTGCTCAGTTGTCAGTCGAAGGATCTGTGGTCACACAGTCGGTTAAGAAAGCCCCAGGCGCAGACAAGCTGTCGTTCGGAGCCACACAGCAACTCTGCAAGTGGAACCAACCGAGAATTGTAAGACTAACGAAGGCAGTCATCCGACTGGGCTGTGACTGAGCCATCTATAGACTCGCGAGCGGGATGGTGATTCGAACGCCAGGAACGGAGGACTAAACAAAGCTGACATAGTACCAAACAATCTCTCTGCTCAGTTGCATGGGGAAAGATGGTGAAAAAGTTGTCACAGAGCTGCTATCCGACTAGGCCGAGAGAGGAGCACTGCTAATTGACAGCCAATCTGGTAGCAGAAAGAAACGGTCCACCATCAACGCTGCGGCCATCATGGTCGCCAGAGATCACGCCGCGTGGCAAGAAGACGCCGTCACCGGTGTCCTCCTGATGGAAATCAAGGTAGCGTTCCCAAGCATAACGAGAGGAAGGCTGTTCCATGCAATGGATGCCAACAAGATACATGGAGATCGCATACGATGGACCGAGGGCTTTCTCCCAGAGATGACGGTGGTGATGGGAATTGAAGGCAACATTTCAGAGAGTCACCCCGTGGAAGCACGGGTGCAGCAGGGTGCTCCCATATTGTCAATTCGTTTCGTGATTGAGACTGCTTGTATAACGGGCGGGGACAGACGTCGGTGATACTCATGCCAACATTGTGAAATCATAATCGGGATAATGTCCTTTCGAAGCTCGGATCGAGACAATCAAAACAAGACACATGTCAGAGCTGGTTTCAAAGTTGTACTTGCATTGCTATACAAGAGAACGAGTAAATAGAGAACACAAGGAAATCCTCCAACACCAAACAACATCTGTGTATATACACTTCATCTGTCACCCTCGAATCATTCCCAATGCTCTAGTGTACCATCCGAGTTTCCAGCCACGACCATACACACCACCAGCACAAGTCCAATCAATACAACCACACCACATCATCCGACGTCACAACACCTCAAACCAGTTCCTTATCATAACAAATTATACCGCCGGCATCCCTCAAATCCCCCACGCCATGCCCGCGTCTCTCAACGTCTCCGCCTTTCGGTAACGCTACATCCTTCCGCATCCCTGATACTATCCCTTTATACCCCTCAACATGTCACTGCCCACCCGAGCCGTGACAGTATCTGCCTCCTAGGTTTGAGCTCCTCCAAGACCATTTTCCAATGGTCCTGGCTTCCTGGGATAACATTGATGAAATTCCCCGACTGCTTCTAACCTATCTACGAAGTTAGACGGTCCCAATGTGCAGGAATCATACCCGGTCAGCCGGATATGGTATTGCAACTGATTCCGATACATTTGACAATGCTCAATACTCGAAACTTGATACTTCTCTTCACCATCAACTTGGAACAGAAGTGGTGGCTCAATTCGTTGTCCCCTCAAAGCATCACTCGCCACAGCATCCAAAAGAGAAACAGGCTGTATGAGGTGAATCCATATCGACACAGGCCAATCAAGTTCCAAAGCATATGGAGACATCTGGCGAACAACTGTGAAGGGGCAGAATCCTTCCGAATCAGGTTTTCGTGTAGGACTTGTAGTTCTAATACGTCGAGCGACGAGCCACACCTGTGAGTGTTGCTGAATAATTGGCGCTGGGATCCGGCCGCGATTTGCTCCGTTCCTTTGAACTACTGGGCTTCGCCTCATCTCAACTTGGAGGTGGTCATGAAATTGTTGCATTGTTGCCTGGACATGATCGGCGTATGTACTTCGTTGATACTGTTCCCCTGTCGGTTCTCCTGCAAATGTCATCCAGGGATTGACACCCTTAACTCCATAAAATGGAGTGCATTTCGTAGTCTCGGACTTTCCATTATTGGCAGCAAACTCTCCCAATGGCAGCCACCTGACCCAATCATCGTGCTGATGATTGACAAATACCCACAGGTACTGTTCGATGCTTGCATTCATTCGTTCCGTTTGTCCATCTGTGTGATGATGACAGGCTGTCAACATTCTTCAATCAATCCCCAACCGGCTGCACAGCTGCTGCCACAAGGTCGAAGCAAACTGTGGCCCTAGGTCTGAAACAATAGTCAATGGGAGTCCATGAAGGCAGATAACCGTTCGCAGTCGCAACTCTGTCAACCTCAACGCATCTATCGTTTTTGGGAAGGGATGACATGTCGCATGTTTGAAAGCTGATCTACCACGACCCATATTCGATCAAAGCCCTCACACTTCAGTAGCCCTACCACAAAATCCATCGAAATGTCATCCTTTGGTCTCTCTGGGGCCGGTAAAGGCCCAAGGACCCCAAAGGTTGCATGCCTTGACCTTCGGGACCGCTGGCAATCATGGCAGTTCTGAACATCCATATCAACACCCCTACACATTTCCTTCGAGTATTATCACTGATCGAGCAGATCAACCATCTTTGCCCATCCCAGATGCCTTGACAATGCTGTATCATGATGTTGCTGTATAATGCGTAGGCGTAACTCATCACTATCTGGTACGTATAATCTCCCCCAATAACTCAACCGTCCATTCTCCTCCGTGCATTCCCCAACTGTGATCTGCTGTGGCCCACCGATTGTTCGAATTACTTCCAGTATCTTTCATGGAGGTGGGACAGTCTGATATGGCTTCGTCATGAGGTCGGAAATAGAGGGCCGGCCCTGGATGGGCGGGGTGTCCGCCAACAAACCCAATTGTTCCGGTAGGTTCTGCAGCATTAGCACCGCCTGTTCCATAGTTTTGAGTGTTTCATCCCCCCACACAGGGAGGTCTCCCGGCCTCCTCGTCAAAGCATCTGCTTCACTATTCGATTCACCTGGTCTATAGACTATCTGATAATCGAATCTAGTTAAAAATTGGTACCATCAGGCCAGTCGTCGATTGAAAAGCTTCTTCGTCATAACATACTCGAGGTTTTTATGGTTAGCTATCAGTTTAAGAGAATATGCAGCCCCTTCACATTCTGGTCTCCATTCCTCAAATGATTTCATAATTGCCATAAGCTCCTTATTGTACATGTCGTAATTACATTCAGCTGGGGTATGTTTCTTCGAGAAGTAAGCTGCCAGGTGGAACACCCCATCATCATCTTACTGAGATAAACCCCTACAGATACATAATCAGAGGCATCTGTTTCAACGATTCCGTGTCTGTCATAAACAAAGTCCTCGAAGTACTGTAGCTGTTGTGAAAGTGGTCGCCATTGTTTCGAAGGATAATTGTTGTTCCGCCTCCCAAACACATGGTTCATCTTTGTTGGTTAGCCTTGTCAGTGGTTCTGCTTTCTCAGAATAGTTGGGGATAAATGGTCGGTAATAATAGCAAAATCCGAGACACTGCTGAACATTGAGCAGGTTATTTTACCTAACATTCCGAGTCTTTATTTCTTGACTGCAGTTTCGTATGGTCCCCACTGTATCCTCATCCAAGGAAATCCCGTTTGTTGATAGAATCAATCCTAGGTATTTCACTATATCGTTATGAAACTCGCTCTTCTCTGGCTTCCAATATAATCCCTCATGCAATGATCATGGCATGATCCAGTTAACGTGACCCTCATGACCCTCCTCCGAATCACTATATTTCAGAACATCGTCAACATAACCCGATGGGAACTCATCCAATGCTTCTCGAATTGCCATGTTAATATGGCCTTGGAAGTCCGCTGGTGTATTTGTCGTTCCGAACTACATTACTGTCGGTTCAAATAGCCCACATCTTGTCTGGAAGGCAATCTTATGCTCATCCGATTCCTGTACTCGAAGTGAATTATAGTCTCCTCGCACATCCTACTTCGTATATATCCGAGCTTGCCCTCAAAAATTCAATGTCTCCTCAGTCAGAGGTAGTGGGTATCGATTCTTCATCGTCTTGCTGTTGATATCTCGATACTCAATACAAAATCAAAGCCCTCCATCAGGGATTTTCGCAAAGAAAACTGGTGGCCCAAAGAGTGGCGATCATTGATGGATGAATTCTTTCGACATATTTTCCTCCAGCCGATCCTCCAGAACTGCCAACTTAGCCCTTGACATTGAATAGAGGGGGCCCCATCTTGGTGTCTCTCCGTCCTTTGATCGTACTTCGTGATCAATACCTGGTTGATGTGGAGGGAGGCGATCAGCCAAAACCTTATGAAATAGAGGTTGAAACTCATGATATTGTATCGGGATGATCTCCTCCAGTGGTCGTTCCTTCAAATCTTTTGCTTCAATAGCTTTATTGATATCATAAAGTGATGCCTCGAACACCTTCAGTTTTCCGTTCATAACTGTTTGGAAGAACAAAGATCCATGAAGCATAATGATATTTCACCGAAACGGTCATTGAGGGAGTATCTGTCGTTCAAATATCCCACCCGGAGAATCAACTCACTAGGGTGGTTCCTCTGCAACTCCAGCTGACATGACGGGTGCATTATGGCAATGTGTGGTGCAGTATTGTGATACGAAAGTAACCCTATTGGATGCAAACCGTACTGCAACACCATGTAATCGTAATGTGGGGACTCCGAGAACATCCGGATAATTTCCTCATATCATAACGAACATTGGTAGCAGTTCTTTCAGATCGTGGATGATCATCCCTGCTTTACCAATATGCATAATATCCCCGGATTCTATAGGTCTTCCGTTGATAACTTCAACTTGTCATTTCTCGATTATCTCTAGGAGTGGTATTTGATTATAGCGAATGAAATCTTGATCCATAAATGCGATACCTGTAGCTGCGCAATCAATCAGGGCAGGCGTGGGTATTCCTTGGTTATTCACGGTGAAGGTGCAGGTTATAACTCAATGTTTCCCTCCCATTGATCCTTCCAATACCTCCACCACGCTGACTGATACACGCGAAATTCCAGAACATTTCAAACCATTTGAAGCAAAACTTCTTCTGTCAACTGAAGACCCATCCTTGTTCAATTGACCTGCTCTTTGCTCGATTCCTCGGAACCTGTCCCGGTTGCTACTTCCTTTACTTCTGCCCCAGCCGCCTTAAACGTGTGAGCCTTTTTCCTCGCCGCACAATCAGCAGCCCTGTGGTTAGACCAACCACAATACAAACATCTCCCATCGTTAAACCTCTTCTCCCTTTCCTCCGCGGAGATCCTTCTTTTGCCTGCACTGAGATCCATAGGTGTGGGTCAGGTATATCCAGCTACTGTCCCACTGGGGGCTCCTGCGGGATCCTTTGGAGGGGCAGGAGGTTTGGGGGAAGTGGCAAAACCTATCCCTCCACCCGGATTCTGTGCTGCCATCTCCGCAGGTCGCTGTCGGATCAGATTTTCCAGTTTCTGGAAAACAGTTGGAAACGCAGGAAGTCCTTCCGGCAGAACGCCATACGTAAAGGAGTCATTCATTTCTTTGGACAACACCATGAGTATACCATTCCGTAATGCCAAAGGATTCCAGTCAACATCTGCAGCAATGACTTGGAACTCAGCAGTGTACTGAGAGAACTTGGGGTTCTTTTGTTCAATCTGCCACTTCTTCCGTTCGGTGGTAGCTACTCGGTCGGGGACCTCAAACACTGTTTTCAGTAGGTGTATCAAAGCTGGTAGGTCTTCCAGCCCTATTTCTCCGACCTCCCGGATGTGTGGCAAAATCTGGCCTAAGGACACTCCCTGAGGCGGATCAATGTCTACCTCATCTTCGACTGTTCATTGGGAAATCTGGCAGGCTTGTATGGTATGACCATCTGTATTTGAGCAATCCGGCCTATCATCGGACCTCGATATGATTGTGACAAGTCCGGGGAGTCAGGAAACCCCTGTCCTTGGTCTTTGGGTTGCTGGGGGGGGGTCGGGGGTACCCGGGCCGCCAACAATAGCGCATCGGCTAACAGGGTCCGCAAATCTTGGACTTCTTCTCCCGATTGTCTGGCATCCCGTGTCATGTCCTCCAGTTCCTGTGGTACGTCTTCATCCGTTCATACCGTTCTCGGGGTACTCCTGGATTCTCCCAGCTCCGGTTTCAATGTCACTGACTGAGGTTCGAACGTGGAGTGATCGCACTCCGGTGGCAGGAACTGTTGTGTCTGCAGGTCCGTATTCTTTTTCTCTAACGCGATTATCGGTGCTGGGTGATCGCACACCATCTGTACCATGGCCCTAGGTTCGGTATACTGTGCTACACTCCATAGCATCACCTGTGCTTCCTCCCGCACCGTCTGTCTCTCCGCGAAGTCGAACTATATCAGGTTCCTGTTGACAATTCCTCCTATGATGGCCTGGTTGTCTACGGACACCAGGGCCACCCGATCATGCTGGTCTGATCCTGACCTCGCAAGGAATGAAGCACATCTACCAGTGCCAATTATACGTGTCAATTTCTGAAGGGGTTGGAGTTGGGGGTACAATAACAATCAAAGGCACTGGCGCAAGCTTTGCTGTTGCTGCTGCTGCTGGTGTGTGTCCTTCTGTCGAATGAGTTCCTAGACAGTTATGTTCTTCACACTGAAAATGATCCTCTGCGTGACAGTTAAACCAAGCGTGGGCTCCCCAATACTTAGTCCAACTATTTCCAAACACGGGGTCGTCAAGTTCCAAGCCTCCTCCATATGCGGCCTCTTCTGTCCAATCAATATTTGAAGGGGAGGGAACATCTGACTGTTCCATAAAATAAGCAGGCAAGATGAGGTCGTCTACATCAATATTCAACAATCCCTCCATACTCTCGAAGGCATTCAAAGGTTCCGGTTCAGATATAGAAGAATGATTTCTGCAAGATCAAATCAAATCATTCGGGAAGTACAGTTACATTCGTACTCTTGCATCCGAATATGGGGATCAGTGTGGGTACTGGCGGATATCAAATCTGGTACGTCATGGTAACTCGTTAACACAATGGTCGCAAACGTGAAACCACGGATGATTGGGTCCGAGATATACACAACAGGTGACAGAGGAAGGTTCCGTACAGTACTTACAACCGTTCAAAGAGTGTACACCACTGTAATTCTGTAATGTCGTGGCTGCACAGATAGTAAATCGAAATGTAGCTATCGGTAACTTCACAGTAGTATCAAACAAGATCAAAACCAGCAGTCAAACAAGGTTGACAACACATTCAATATCACGTACATTGTAGAGGACTCATTCTGGTGTAATGGGCGGGGTTGGACGTAGTTGATATTGGTGACAATAATGTGATGTCATAATCGCGACAAAGTGCTTTCAAAGCTCTTATCGAGAGAATCAAAACAAGACAAGAGTCAGATCTGGTTTCAAAGTCATACTTGCTTTACTATACAAGAGAACGAGTAAAGAGAGAACAAAGGGAAATCCTCCAACGCCAAACTACTTCTCTCTATATACACTTCGTCTGCCACCCTCGAATCATTCCCTATGCTCCAATTTAACATTCAAATATCCAGCCAAGATCTTACACACCACCAGCACAACTCTGATCAATACAACCACACCACATCATCTGATGTTGCAACACCTCAAACAACTTCTTTATCATGACAAATTATGCCGCCACCACCGCGCAACACAGTCACGCCATTCCCGCGTCTCTCAAAGTCTCTGCCATGCTGTAACACTACTTCCTTCTGCATCCCCGGTACTGATCCTATGTACCCCACAACCTGTCACTCCTGACCCGAGCCATGACAGCAAGGAAGACAGGTTCAGCTAGAAGAGTCTGACATGCACCTTGCCTTGACTATGGCAACAATGGCCACAGGAGGGTGTTTGCCTGCCACTGTAGAGGAACTGCAAGACCTGATCGAGAATCCTCGTGCTGAAGGCGAGAAGAGTGGAAGCTGGGAGTTGAGTTTCTGGGGCATCAAAATGTGGAGGGTGCAACAGATGGACACCCGGCTATGTGTCTTGAAATCGATACCGACCGCGGCCTCCCTTGTCCACATGGCACTGCGAAGAATCCGCAGACACGGGGGAGGCAATGAGGAATGGGCGCACCTCCACGCGACTGACACAGATAGCCTACACCTCATCAGACACCACCTATTCCCTGTACGCCACCTGCGCAACCTGGTGACAACGGAGGAGAGCAGAGTGCCTAAACCGAGAAAGTTCCACCTGGGTATGTGTAATTAGATGCTCCTCTTCCACACACTCAATTTTTAAATCTTGATGCATTTGCCAAGGATTGCAAGCACGATAAAGATTTCATTCCAGATATACTTACTGATGAACCAATATCCACTGGTTAGTACAGTATTTGGTGTGTGGGACTGCAGCGAACAACCATTTTGAAGACGAGAGCAGCCTATTCGGTGAACCAGTGAGTCAAGGGTAGAATGGATCGAAAGGAACCGGATTTTCGAATGTATTACTTTTCACAATACGCGGACACTTTACAGTATATTTTACAGGATATATTTATATGAATTATTAAAGGACAATGTAGTGCTCAAGCAGAGAGTACATGAAGACGATAGAAAGGCAGTGAAAACAATGGCAATGATATACTGTGCCAAATCAAATGATTGCATACTGTGGATACGCCAGTGGCTAAATGAGTGTCAAAGGAGCGTCAACAACTTAAGGTCTTGAAAGTCAGGTAATTAAAAATTGACTTGGTCATGGTTATACATAATCTAAGTTTTGACGGCCTGTATAGGCAAAAATTATAGAGACAAACCCCCTACTCCAGCCTGAAAATGCACATCAACAGAGCGTCGACCGATTTTGGTCTTCTATCCTTGCTAATCTGTCCAGCAATAGGTTGTACACAGTCACAAATCAAATATTGGCTGCCTTTATAGATACAAGAGAAAGCGATATCCTCCCGGCCCCATCTGCAATATGAGCGTCAACTGAGGGTCAACGATTTTTGGTCTTACATCTTTGGTAATATGAGTGGCGCTTGATCACAAGCATCCATAAACATGGGGTTGGCAGCCGTTTTCGGCAGATAAGGAAGATATATTCCCAAGACGGCCTCCCAGACAGTAGCAACTTATTTCATTTGCTCAGGTGCAACTAACTGTCCATGAGCGTTTTGAAGTACAAAATGGTCGAAACATCATATATGGACAATGACGGCCACATGATGCTGTGATTCACCACGATGCAAGGCGAAGATTTGTTGACTCTTCATTGACACTCAGTTTCAGCGTGGGGAAGGGAGAGTTTCGCTTTCTCTGTTTCATATAACGGCAGCCAATACTTCAAATAGGACTATCTAGAATCTATCTCCCTTCATATTACCCAGGATGCAAGCCCACATAGCGTTGACACCCCGTTGATGCTCATTTTCAGGACTGGGTGGGGAGGATGTCTCTGTTTGTTATGATGATTACCGCAGCCAATACATTCAAACAAGACAATGACGTACCAATGTCAATATTTTGCAATTAAATGTAGCATATCTGTATGCGACGTTACATTCTGCAACCAGAAACTCAGGATGGGCGATTGGAACGTATGGGTCAAGGCAACCCAGGCGACACCCGCGGGTTGATGGGTACAGGTTGGCATTTGCCCTGGCCAGATACAGTGGGTTGGGTTTTGGGACTGTTTTGGAACTGAACTTACCAGTTTTTGCCGTCAAAACCCGGACCGCAGGCTGGTTACCGCTAGCCATTGCTAACACTAGCCATGACTTCGGTCGTTTCGTACTGTATGGATCAAATTCAGGCATTGCAAGAAGTACAACCTGATTTGGATGAGATTGATAGCCTCTCATCTCTCTATTTGGAAAGCTAATTAAGGATAATAGGTCAGGGGTCAACATACTGCAGCAAGGCTAGCCATCCGTTTCGACAAAGTTCTGAATGGTTTTGAGCTTACCGTCGGCCATTTACTTTGAATAACAATTGATAATGCTTCCTCCAACTATTCAATGACTCGGGAACTACAATCAACTCTTGCGGCCTCTGCAATCGAGTGGCCAGCATTCAGAAACCCCATACCATGCATGCTGCAAGTCATTCAGCTTTCTTTAGCAGCATTCATGAGCAGTCTCAGTGGGAAAGGCCACACCAAGTCTTGGAAAGTCCTTGAGCGTGATTACCAATTTTGAGAGAATGAAAACACAGACTTTGAGAAGAGCCAAAAACTTCAAAAAGAGGGTAATGCTAGAATCAACAAGGTGTCTGCCATGAGACCAGGTTTAGCAAAGATAATTAATAAAGTACATATTTCAAGAAATCTTGAATATCTTGAAACTGACCTCAATATAGAACCATATACTGGCTGAATTGATCACACAGACACCGGGTCGTCGAAACGAGTTCATTGACCGTCTCGTGACCAATGTACGACTCGCAGTACTACCTATCCTGTATGTCAATACATGGTGAATTTCAACTGTGGGGTTGCTTGAGGAAGCCTACACATTACAATAATTCACCCACGCGTGGCGCCAGATACCAAAATACAGTGATTAAGGGTCACTCATCAGAGCACAGGATGAATGTACAATCGTCAAGCACGTGATGGCAGCAGTGTTCCTAAGCGGCCGGGCCGGGCCGCCCTTAGCGGTGGCATTTACATGAGGACCAGGCCGGGCCGCCAGGCTGTAAGCCAGGCCTGCAGGCTTTTCCAGCCGGGCCTGCAGACTATTTCTTTGCGGCCAGGCGGCCGATCTGCAGGCCCAAGCCGGGGAGCCCGCCTAGAGGCTTAATTTGGCAATGTATAAGTTCAATCGAACAAGCATAAACATATTTTGTTCAAATGACACCCATTGCTGCTACCTAAAGTTTTAAACTCAGAAAGCCACCAAAGTAAACTCAGCCATCATCCATCCTAAGTTCATAACGTTGCCATCCGTTGTGGTGAAATGGCGGGAGCTTGACGGCAGAGAGCCCATACTCAACACTCTGCTGCTCCTCTCCCGGCATCCAAAGACAATTCGTGTGAAAGAGCGGTTCTGGCTCAAGGAGCGGTGGAAGAGAGTGAGTGGATGTGATGCTACCTGGCCGTGAGGATCTACACAAATTGCGAGGAGCTCTCAAAACTTGAGTGAGAACCTTTTTTTGGCGGCTGGGCGGCTTGTCCTGGCGGCCGGGCCGCTCAGGAATCCTGGTTGGCAGTGTTCAGGGCATTCCTATACTGGGCTCTGCGATTGTCGAGAAGACATATAGTTCCTATGCATCACATTATCACTCTGGTGTAAAGGGACGTACGCCTACGCTTGACCGCAGACGTATGGTGTAGTGGTATACGGTTGCACACGAGAGCGAGTGAGTATATATGGAGAGTATAGTGGTAAGATATTCGATACAGATCTTAGTGCCGTAGCAGCGACCTATATACACTGGCGCTTACCCGGCCTCGGGTCACGTGTCGCCGTTACATTATCCCCCTCTTTAGGCGCAGACCTCCTGGGCTGCCAAAGCCAGTATAAGAGAAGAGAAGGAAAGGGAAACAAGGAATGAAACAATCACCCTACGTACGCAATCGTACGAACCCATAAGTCCCACAACCGATCGGCACGCTCAATGGCGACCTTTCGGCGGATCCGGCGCACGGGGAAACTCCACCTCCATTGGCAAGTGGTAAAAACCCGTGCCGACGCCATTTGTACCGGGCCGAGATCCAAAGAAGATATGAAGAGAAGAGAAGAGAAGGAAACAAGGAACAAAAGGAAACGTCCGAACTGCTTCCATATCCTCCGCACCGCCACTTCCAAACTCATACTCCACCGACCATCCATACCCGTAGCTCGTATATCTCGGCGTAGGTCATTGTCGGAATCATCACGGTGGTAGAGAGCTTCCGCTCGTGACTCAGCATCGATGGGAGCTTCCGCTGCCGGCATCGTTCGTAGCCTTCGGTAATCATCGATCGTATACGTCAATTGCGTGTAGTCTCATTAGTAGACACCTAACACGTAAGTTTCTCCAATATGGTTATACTTACCAAGTTCAAGCGCGCTAGCGCTGTCTGAGCTCTGTGCAGTGCTTCCGCATGCTCTGTAGAGTATATCTTGCAGCCAACAGTCATCGGTACTCGGTAATCGTCTTTGGAAGTCCGCTTCGGTGACCATCCGGTCGACTTCTTCGATGCGCTCTCGAAAGGCGGCTTCAGTAGAATCTTGGTCGACTTGGTAGACTTGCCGGTCGACTTCTCGGTAGGCTTCTCGGTGCGTGTCTCAGTAGACTGCATCCCGGTGGGCTTGTCTAATTGTCGGTAGGACTTGATTGTCGGTAGGACTTTATTGTATAGACCCGGCTATCTCCCCCTTTTTGAAATTCGTTGCTCCGTCGACGACTTAGACTCAAATCCGTTGTTGATTGCCATCGTGGCTCGGTAGACTTTTGGTGATCCCGTTCGGTACGTCTCTTTGTTGACCGACGCTTTATTCGGAATCCTTCGTCTCTGGACTTCGGAGGTCTTCGACTTCGCTTGTCTCTTGGCCTGCTTCGTCTCATTTTTCCACTTGCTTTGTCCTTTCTTTGACTCGCTTTGATTGTTGACTTGCTTCGTGTTTCGACTTGCTTTTCGCCTTTTCGGACTTCGCTTGGACTGTTCTCGTTGTCTGACTTTTGGGCTTTGGCCGTTAATTCTCTAGGTGGGCATATCATCTTCCGGATGCTAGGTGCGTATGTTGATTCTTCTCCAGGTACGCTTATCCCCGCTGTCTGGGTGCATTTATCGCCGCTGGACTTCTCTGTCATCAAGTGCACTCCGGTCCGTCATTCTGGCACGTCCGGTAGGGTCGTCGTATATGAGGATTTCGATTCCGGTAGGGTCATCCCTCTCTTTAAAGGTCGTTGCTCTGCCGACGACTTATCCCTCCAATTGGTGTTGTAGCTTGATAGAATGGTAGCTGGTGCGTTCGTCAACCCGAACGGCATGACTCGGTACTCGAACTGCCCGTACCGGGTGCGAAGCGCAGTTTTGTACTCGTCGCCTTCCTTCATTCGGATGAGGTGATAGGCATTCCTGAGGTCCTGTCGAGCATCTCCGAGATCAGTGGGAGAGGATATCGGTTCTTCACCGGGGCTTTATTGAGAGCTCGGTAGTCCACACACAGCCGCAGTCCGCCGTCCTTCTGCGCAAATGAGATCGGTGCTGCCGCAGGCGGTATCTATCTTTCCCAGCTCTTGGTCTCACTCGCTCTTTCTGAGATTTCGTAGATCCACGTAATTTGTGTGGTTCCTCACGGCCGGGTTACCCTGTCATTTCCTCTCACGCTCTTCCTACGCTCCTCGAGCCAGAACCGCTCTTCCTCACAAATTCCCTTTGGATGCCATAAAAGGTGCGGTGCGAGAGTCGCAATATCTTTGCTGAATACGTCCACATAGTCCTTGTATCTCACGGGGATACGACCTCCATCATCAGTAGGTACATAACCTGTTCCAGCATCTGTGCATTAGCCTCTATCTCCGACTTGAGATTTGGGATTTGGGATGATGGGGAAAGGAAACCAGGGACCTGCGGATCAAGCGGTTCGCCCAGAAACGAGCCAAACCCCGCTAGTCCAACAACCTCCCATCGTGACTCGGCGAGCCGGTAGCAGTCATTCAAGGATCCGA
>Ga0307515_10008335_pt1 | contig 20221 bp, 26 predicted proteins | sample 17_EM_MG_FD_194513 | JGI IMG/M metagenome (GOLD analysis project Ga0307515, IMG submission 194513) | Populus trichocarpa ectomycorrhiza microbial communities from riparian zone in the Pacific Northwest, United States - 17_EM | ecosystem: Host-associated > Plants > Roots > Unclassified | place... | reverse complement strand
CCATTTGACTTGATTTTTGGATTGATATGTAGGCCTTGGAGTTGTCTATTATACTGCTGTCTCTGATATTCTCTCCATTGTGTGGTTGTTGAGCAATTTGCAATTTTGAAAAAAATTCCGGGATTTACAAGATGCCCCGCTAGCAGCTTGTTAGGTGTGGGCGCTGGGCTGTATGCATGAGGTGAACTCGGTGTCAGTTTGGTTAATAAATATAGCTTATGCTAATGAGACAATAGCAAGAAACAAAAGTGTATCCACAGCAGCGCAAGAAATCCAAGTGCTAAAAAGACTCGTTGCATCCTATATCACATGCATACCACCCCAAAAATAAAGAAAGAAACGCTCAAGTTCAAGTCTCAATCAACTGCTCTTCCTGAGGCTTGGGCGCACTATCCCGGGTATCTTTAGTCGCTTTCCCCTTACCCTTCCTATCACCAGCCGAACGCTGATAGAACTCATTGATAATCTTGGCTGGGATACGATTGAGCAGCTCCTTGGGGTAAATTCTGAGCAAACTCCATGCGAGATCCAAAGACTCAAAGATAGTACGGTTCTCATAGGCGCCCTGGCTAATGAAGGATCTTTCAAACTTTTCCAAGAACTCCAGAGAAAGTTTGTCTTCAGAAGATAAGGCCTCCTCTCCAACAACTGCCTTCATAGCAGCAGCATCACGACCAATAGCATACTTAGCGTAAAGCTGATTGGACACATCGCCGTGGTCCCTTCGGGTCATTCCCTCGCCGATAGCGGACTTCATGAGACGAGAAAGAGACGGCAGAACGTTGATCGGAGGGTAAATACCACGGTTGTAAAGCTGTCGGTCGACGAAGATCTGGCCCTCAGTGATGTAGCCCGTCAAGTCGGGAATAGGGTGGGTAATATCTTTGAAGGTCAATCAGTAAATGGCGCGCAACGGGAAATTCAAACGTCTCTCACCATCGTTAGGCATAGTCAAGATAGGAATTTGAGTGATTGAGCCGTTACGACCTTCAACACGACCAGCCCGCTCATAAATTGTGGACAAATCCGTGTACATGTAACCGGGGTAACCACGACGTCCAGGCACTTCTTCTCGAGCAGCAGAAACTTCACGGAGCGCATCGCAGTAAGACGACAGATCGGTCAAGATAACCAGGACGTGCTTTTCTAATTGGTAGGCGAAGTATTCGGCGGTGGTCAAGGCCAAACGAGGAGTAATAATACGCTCAATGGTAGGATCGTTCGCCAAGTTCAAGAAAAGAGTGACACGTTCCAACGAGCCGTTCTCTTCGAAATCACGGGTAAAGAAACGACTAGTTTCCAAGTTAACGCCCATAGCACCGAAAACAATAGAGAAATTGTCTTCGTGTCCGTCGTGAATGCCCTTATCCGGTCGGTTACCCTTGACCAAACCAGCCTGACGGCAGATCTGTGCGGCGATTTCGTTATGCGGCAAACCGGCTGCAGAGAAAATGGGAATCTTCTGACCACGAGCTACATCCTGTTAGCTCACCGCACCTCCCATAGAAGCTAGATAACTTGCCGACTGAGTTCATAGTGTCGATAGCAGAGATACCGGTTGAAATCATTTCTTCGGGGTAGACGCGGGAATATGGGTTAATGGGCGAGCCATTAATGTCAAGGTATTCTTCGGCGAACACCTTGGGACCTTTATCAATAGGTCTTCCAGAGCCGTCGAAGATACGCCCCAACATGTCTTCGGAGACAGCGATTTTCAGGTTCTCTCCAGTGAACTCAACCGTTGTCTTCCGAACATCGACGCCAGACGTTCCCTCGAAAACCTATTCAATGCAAAGAGCTGAGCTTAACTCCAGCTAGTGTGCTTCCAGACCAAACCACGAACCTGCACAACGGCTCTGCTTCCACGAACTTCCAGTACCTGACCAGCACGCTTCGATCCATCCGGGAGCGTAAGATTTACGATCTGTAAACCCCATTTTTAGCACTAGAGAAAGAATATGTTCTATCGATGGGCTGCGAACCTCGTTGAAACGGGGATATTTGACCTTATCTAAGAACTCCTGTCAGCTCACACATCTCTTTGTCTTACCCCTATACCCGAGAAAAGCTTCCACCGTAATTTTGAACTCCCGGGCATACCGGAGATGCGGGGAAACGACTGACATACCGAGAATGACCAGAGGTCCATTAATACCGGACACCGTGTTGTAATTGATTCTGGGTTTGACCTGACATATTCAGAACTCGGTAGTGCTCATGCTTCATGGATAACATACTGCATAGTTTCGCGTTACAGCAGCGGCGTTGATAGCAAAGGCCTATCCATCTCACACCGATTAGCTACCATACCTATGAAGCAACTGATGGGAGAGAGACCTCCTGGGCGGATATTCTTGGGTTGGAAGTCATATTATTGCAAACCAACGTCTGTCTCAGTGATTCAGTGGGAGGTACTTAGTGTTGGTTGGCTGTAGAGGTAGCTTGCGAATGACGGAGCAGGCGGGATCCTTTGCAGTTGCATGCGGAGCCTCCCTATCAGATAATCTAATCTTGCCGCGGCGATGATATCACCTTGTGTAGCACAGCAACTTCGCCACATCACGATATGAGTAGAAGTACACGCAGTAAAAAACGAAGGTATGTAACAGAACGGAATTTCGGCCTCACAAACCGAAGAAACAATTGGAACACTTGAACAATCCAAGTATTTGGAATGTTCTGGGTTAATTTGTTTGGAAATGGTGAAATGCAAGGATGAGCCACCGTGACGGGTCATTCTTTAATCCGCCCAGCCCCACCACTTACCGACCACCTTTTGTCTTCACAACCACTCGGCATAAAGCTTATCACTCGAATTACACTGCACTGTTTCTCGGGTTCGGTTTCTTCAAACATCATTCTTCAATCTAATCAACAAACTTGAACTTGGCCATTTATCCAGATATCTACAATCAATGGCATCCACAACAACAGAGCAAACAACCCGAAACGCACCAATCATAGCTCGAGGTGGAGGACGACCCTGGAGGCCCATAGATGGTGGCTCAGACAGAGGTGATCATATCAGTCGTGGTAGAAGAGGGAGAGGGAGAGGGAGAGGGAGAGGAGAGGGAGGAGCTACCGTGGAAGGGCGGGGAGGTTCGCGGAGGCTTCGGGGAGGAAGAGACGGGGATGGAGACTCTCAAACACAAGCAGTTCTGAAGGAAAATGGGGCTGAACAAACTGTTCAGAGAGTGGGACAAGCTACATCTCAAATTGCTGCTACAAAGCCCAACGCGGACGGTGCAGTCTCGGAATCGGAAGCCGCTCTCTGCTTTATCTGCGCCGATCCTGTCAGATACAGCGCCATTCCTCCATGCAATCATTCAACCTGTCACATTTGTTCTCTTAGAATGCGAGCCCTGTACAAGAGCAAGTTTTGCACTCACTGTCGAGCACGTCCTCTCCAAAGACTCGGTGTCAGTGGGAAATGCTAATAGACAGCATTAGACGGAATCGGAGTTTGTGATATTCACCAAGGATGCAGAAAAGCGCTTCGAAGAGTTTAATGACTCGGAAATCATCGCTCGTAATGACGCACTTGGTATCAAATACGACGATCAAGCAATCTGCGATGATGCGACTTTGTTGTTACGCTACAACTGCCCAGAAGAAACATGCGATCGGGCATGTTTAGGTTGGCCAGATCTTCATCGTCACGTCAAGCATGAACACGGTCGTGTCATGTGGTTAGTACTCAACGACTATACCCCCATTGTCTGAAACTAACAATGTCAGTGACCTCTGTACACGCCACAAAAAAGTGTTTACCCATGAGCACGAGCTCTTTACTGCTGCTGAACTACGACGCCACGAACGTGATGGAGACGATGTCCCTGGATCTGAAAACCAAAGCGGCTTTAAGGGGCATCCAGACTGTGGCTTCTGCAATAGACGTTTCTACTCGGTTGATGAGCTTTTCGAGCATTGTCGTGACAAGCACGAGCGTTGTCATATCTGTGATCGCCGTAGCTCTGGGAGCAACCCCCAGTACTACGTCAACTATGACGCCCTGGAGACCCATTTCAAGGAATCGCATTTTGTATGTCTCGAGACTGAATGCCTCGAGAAGAAATTCGTAGTATTCGAGAATGAAGTCGACCTCAAGGCCCATCGACTGGAGCAGCATTCCAGTGGATTAGGTAGGGGAGCGAGGCGGGGCGCTGGGCGCATCGACATGAGTCAATTCGAAGACACCCGTTCACATCAGCAAGCCCACGATGGGCGACGGCGGGGCCGAGGAGGGGGACATGCCACCAGGGGCCGTCGGGCGCCAGAGGAAGCTCCAATCAGAACAGAACAGAATATGAGCAGGGCAGAAATTGCATTCCACCGGACTCAACAACTTATACAAAGCTCTCAGTCCACAACAACCCGAACTTTTGGTGGGCAGCTGTCCGATCCAGCCTTTGCTGCTCGACCGTCGTCGCAACAACCTGCTAGACCGCCTCCCCAAACAGTCGAAGCACCTCCGCCGCGGCCACCAGGAGGAGGAATACCGGGCAATGTCCCAATAACACAACCTACAAACAATATAACATTCCCGCCTCTCTCTCCTCGTCCTCAGAATTCACCAAGACTATCGCAACCTTCGCAGCCTGCGATCAATAATGTTGATACACGGGCGCTGAGACATGCCGCGGTCATAGAACGTGCCAGTAACATGCTCCGCAATGACGTCACGAAAATGCAACTGTTCCGTACCAATATCAGCAAGTTCCGGTCCGGTGCCATTTTAGGCAATGATCTCGTTGACATGTTTTGGAGTTTATTTGACGTCAGTGCGAAGGAATTGGGAACTCTTATCAACGAAGTTGCGGATCTGTATGAAGACGAGGCCAAGAAGCAGGAATTACTTAAGGCGTGGAACAACTGGAAGGCAATTGTAAGTTACCCATCACCCCCAGTCCTCCTGGGACAAGGCACTTACCGATCGACCAACAGAACGAAGACTATCCTCCCATTGCCGGCGCATCCTCACAATCAGCCTCCACCTCGACCTCCGCTGGTAGAGTGCTAAAACTCAAGTCATCAACCGCACGCTCTTCACGCTCAGCAGCCGCCCGGCAGACCAGTTGGGGAACAGCAGCCGTTTCTCCAGCCACCTCAGCCGCGCTCCCAACGCCCGCACAATCCAATCCTAATCCTAATCGCGTTGGAAAAGGCAACGTATCAACTACTCCCTGGGTTGCCCCACAAGCTGCTCCTCCGCCGCCGGCCACATCGACTCAGCAACGAGCTTCGGCCACCAGAAGTGATGAGTTTCCAAGCCTTCCGCCAAAACGGCAGATCCCCGGTTGGACGCCGGTGCAAAGTAGAAACCGCTGGGAAACGCCCCAGACGCCGAATAGTAATCCGTGGGCGGCGGCCAGTGGTAGTGGCAGTAGTGGACAGGAACAGGCAGACAATGCAGGTACTGATGCGAATGGGAATGCTGGGAAGAAGAGGGGAAAGCAGAAGCAGAAGCAATTGTTGTTCCATGTGGGTTTGTAAAGAGATGTAATGAGTGCAGTTTTGGTACGAGTAAAACTATCACAGCAGGCGGGAGGGGGAAGGAAAGAAGAAAAGGAAGAGGAGGAAGGATGAGAGAGTGGGTATATGGGTGATATATCTTTAGAGGAGTTTGTGTCAGGTGTTAGTGTGTTTTGTGGGTACTTAACTATCGCATAGAAAGATTTCCGTAGCTGAAATGATGGTCTCTGGTGGTTTACGCTGTGCATCTGGGCAAGTCAATTGCCCGATGAGAATCTGCAAGCACTCGAATATTCCTTCGGGTTTGTGTAGTCACTCGGTATACAAGGCTATGAAAAAGAGAAAGAGCCGGGAACCCTTAACAGAACCTCGTAAGTAAAAGCTGACCGCATAGAAAACGCTGCGATTGCCAATCCGAACAAACATGGGTATGGAAAACATCAATCCACAAGTATGCCATGCCACAAAACCTATGCCAGATTCACTGTCATAATGAGGGGAGGTCTGCCATGCTGCGAGTGCACACAAGAACGGTCGAAGGCAGCTAGCCTGTAACATCCTTTATCTTTAGAAGAAATCAGTGCAAATAAATTACATACATTCCCACCGTTTTTGGCATCCTCCCAGGTTCTGTAGCTTGTAGTTTGCTCGGTAGCTCGTAGGAGTTTATACGAGCTCGTACAAACTGTAAGTTCACTCAACTTCGAACTAGCTTATACAAACTTGTAAAATTTCCCAAACTCCTAAAAACTTGTACAAATTCATACAAGCCAGTGCAAGCTCGTACAAACCCATACATGATTATTTTTATCAGCGAAATGTTAGTTTGGGCTTATGTTTTTACACGATGAGACCAACTGAAGTAAATTCCAACTAAAACCCAGAAGAGATCTTACTCTTCACGGGTGTACTTTTATTCACTATGAATTGAGTACACTCACACTGCGCACTGTGAGTTTATTTGTTGTTGCTTCTCATCCTGATTTCGGTACTGCTACATTGGTTGCCCACCTATGCACAGCTACATACGCTAGAGTGATAGGGCACTACCCTAAGACTGCTCACAATGTGCGTTGCCCACCAAACGTTACCCACCATTGGCGATTTACAGCATCACGGAATTCAACGACAACCGACCGACCGACCGACGCCACGCCCAAACCCGTACCTACGACGATAATCACGACCGTCCACCATGACTAAGGGAACTGGGTACGTGAGATCCGATCCGCTGGAAAATTTTGTCGCGACTGGAGGTGGATGAGGAAGGGATTGCGAGATCGGGAAGAGGCAGGATGTGGTGGATGACGGTATATGAGAAAATGAGGGAAAATGAGAATACTGACTGAGTGCCAATTACAGAGCCTTCGGAAAGCGTCACGTTCGTAATCTCCTTCTCTTCCTCGAGCTACATAGCGAAACGGACAGGAAGCAGCATATTGACAATTCAACAGAACAAGTCGCACACGCTGTGCCGCCGCTGTGGACGCCGCTCTTTCCACATTCAGAAGAGCACCTGTGCTTCTTGCGGATACCCTGCCGCTAAGACCCGCAAGTGTATGTCCTTCTCTAGCTCAATAGTCCCGTATTTCGATATCATGATGGGTCGGGCCTGACATACGTGCCAACAGTCAACTGGTCCGAGAAAGCCAAGAGGAGAAAGACTACCGGTACCGGACGCATGCGCTACCTCAAAACCGTCTCGCGGCGCTTCAAGAACGGCTTCCAGCTGGGCCAGCCCAAGGGTGCTCGCGGTGTCGATGCACCTGCCACTTCCGCCTAAACAAAACAACATCTTTCCTTTCGAGTTTTTCCTTTGTTACAGGTTGGGGAACCGGGGGGGAGGGGGTTGTCGGTGGAAGGGAACTAAAAAATTATCACGGGAGGGGCAAATGTTTGATACAACAATTGCAACGGTTTATTGATCGTCCAATTCTTCGACCTGATGATAAAAATTCATGTGAATTGGGGACCGGCGTTCTAATGTCATCTTCTTTTACTACTGCTCTGCTGGGTTCATTCTGCGGTATACTACAATGTCAACTGTATTTTGTTACGGATTATAGTGAATTCGAATGAAAGGGCCGACATATGAATTCTGGGGCGTTACCGTGACACTCAGATCCGCATAAATCCCGCTACACGATTCAACAATCATACCTAGGAGTGATGAATCGCTCGAAGCCAAAACCAAAGATATCCACCAGATATCAAGCTACCACTGACATGTCAGACATTCCTCTTTCTCTCGAGCTTCGATAATCTCAGTACCACATTACGAATCTCTACCTACTCTTATGTGATTCGGAAACGAATAGCCAAAATGACCAACAACCTTCTGTCCATCCGCACTTCTACCCGGCAACAGGCGTGAGCATGGACTTCTGACATTATCCCCTACGGAGTAGGAGCGGGGCAGAAGTATTTCGGGTTGCAGCTGCTGGTGATTGTAAGATCAACGGAGACTTTAAGGAAGTCTAGACTTTGTTTGATTGCTTAAATCTCTCGTCACTGCCTCACAAGACCCAACAAAACATAAGTATATGTCGTTTTCGAAATTCCAGATGGCAAATGAAACCCAACCCTTTAACCCACCATTCAGACTGGTTACCTTTATTGTTGAACAGAGGGAGGACCTTAGAAATTCTGTACTGATACTATCCGCCCTTCAGTCTCTAAAATGGGTGACGGAAAGGAATCTAACACAAGAACGAAGCTGTAATGCGGGGAATACAAACGCTACTGTGAGCTTGAATTCGGTGACTTTCCCAGACCCACATATGACGCGCATCTATCAAGTTGACTCGTGCCCGCGGGGTCGAATATTCCGTCCTCTAGAGTAGGTCCAGAATGAATTGACTGTATTGAGACGTAACATCTTTGAGGGAGTTTCGGGAGCTTTCATAACAGATTTATAGCGGTGTGAAGTGGTCAAAATACAACGTCGTACATGGAGTTACCAAAATTGGGTGTTGGTGTGTGTGAAGTTACCCAATTCCATTAATTTCACGCACGACATCGTTGAAATGGTATTTTGACCACTTTACCGCACCACACAGATTCACAACTACAAGCGTGACTGTCGGGTTTGGGGTCCATGATTCTAGGCTTCGGTTTGGCTATCGTCTTCCATTTTCCATCTTCAATTTACTTCTCTCTAGCTCCTCCCAACATTGCAGACACGCTAACTACTATGTTTAAACAGGTAAATTTAACTCGCTCCCTACTTACCCATAGATCGGGCATGTGACAAAGTATCTTCGAATGATATAACTGATATTGCAGGCTTGATAGTAGGCTCAGACTAGGAACAGCATCCTCAATACCCAAACCCTATCTTCGCAGAATACTCGAAGGAAAAAGTGCCAAAAAGGATGAACTCGTCCTCCCGCAGAAATGGTGACGATTCCAATTTGGCCAGTTCGGACAAACGTTCTATTAAAATTCATATATGCATAACTCCAAACACTCAAAAAAATCACCGGGACCGGCTAAACATATCCATAAACTTCGTCCATCCCTTCACCTCTTTAAACTCCTTGCTCATCACTAACTTCGGTTTCTTCGGTCCCGTTCGATGAAAACAATCCACCAAGATAGTCATCAGAATCAACCCTTGGCATCCTAACGCTATGGCCATTGCAACCCTCGACGCAATCTTCGCCTCAGTCAGCAACACTCTCTCAAGCTCACAGAACTCACCCGCACTCACCATTTCTCCACACAAAAACGGAAAGTCCACCATGACCCCCTCATCCCAGTGCAGTGTCTTTGCATGGCATGTCCATGACAGTGTTGGCACATTCCTCTGATTTTTCTCCGCAAGTTGCTCTACCGTCTTTGCAGACGCCAGAAGTATCAAACAAACCACATTGACCGCAAGCGCAATCGCCTTCAACTTCATGCCATCGAGCCTTCTGACGTCGGCCTTGACGCTATACCCAAAGAACGCAAAATCCGTCAGGAACGTCACTGCCGCCGCTGACAACATGAGGAATGTGCAAGAAAGATGTATATTCTGTGGCCAAACTAAACCGTTGTCGTGGTGCGACCTCACATAGCGGGTTTTTGTGAACGAGAAGAGCACCGAACCTAGGGCACCGAGGGAAGTTCCTGATGCGATGAGAGATACGATGCGGAAGAAGAGCCGTGTGCGATGGTTAAGTTTTATTTTATTGAAGGTTGGTATTCGTGAGGCGAACGTAGGAGTAGGCTTTTGTTGCACCAGAGGTGTCCAGTCGTCCTGCTGGGCTTCTTGATCATGGAGGTCCTCGGTGAAGGCGCTGGGAGTGAGAGAAATCGGGCGGAGACCTCCTGTAGGATCCATAACTGCCATATTGAAGGAGGTGGTGGGTCAATTGATGCGTAAAGTGGTGGGTTTGAGAAGGTATCTTGCCAACAAGGGCACGCATCTTGAATATGTACTCCCCACACCATTTCGTTTGGTGCTTACGTGGGTTGTTTTGGTACCAGGTCGCTTGTAACTAATGTGCAGCAGATCAGCCCTACGTACCCCGCATGTCGACCCAACCACAGCTGGGGTTTCACATGCATGATGTATGATAAGCATCTCACATCCCAGTGAGGGAACACGCCAAAATAGAGGCCGTCCGTCAGCCGCACGATATGAACTTGAGCATACAATGCAAGTACCTTTGGTTCCAGGAGATTCTAGGAGGAAGTCAAGCACTGGTGGATTTATATTCAGAGTGGCAATAAACGAACATTTCAAGCAACTTTCATCACCTGCATTTCTTGGTACTAGCCACTTCAAGTCCCACTGGGATGGGTGTAGTATAATTAGGCGGGAAAGTTCGACGCCCACGAAGCCCTGAAGTTCAAAGACCACAGCACACAATGTCTAAAGTGGATGAGAATCACCACAAATCCATCCAATCCGAGGCACTAACGAGGCCAGTACATTACTTAAATCGCATGCATATTACTCAGGGCTGCGCATCGCACTAATCCTATCGCCACCGTCTGTGGCGTATCTACTCTGGACATGAGCCTTATAATTGTTTTTTGGATAGGCTGTTGTGCATTATACATTGGTGGATTTATCGACAGAAAATGGAATTTGAACCTGTCATCTGATCAATACTGATACCAGGTAGATGCTATCTTCGGCCGTCAATTCTGACAGCATGATTGTCGCTGACCAATGCCATTCTCGCAATGGAGGATCGGCTTTCGCTGGCAGGTATTACTTCGGCCGAGGATCCAGCCTTCATCGCACGTATACCTCCGCCCGTTCGGTATTGGGATTTGGAGTACAACAGCATGTGCACTTTTGAAGTACCTCTACAACGTTACATACCAGAGATACATGGCGGTGGCTTGTGCTGTTTTACCTTAAGTCCCAGAATTAAGTCGGCCGGAGCAATGAGGGCCCTGCTTCATGCAAGTGAGGCTCCTAGTCAAGCAATTCATGCATTCTCTGTTACAACCATTACAAAGTTTAGGTTTCTTTTGCGCCCTGTCGGTAGCATTGCATATTCTCACTCAAGCTCGCTTTCAAGTCTGCGCAATAGCTTGAAACATGGTCGCCGACTCAATTCCTCAGCCGCCGGCCTGTATAAGCTTTTTATAGACCCTCCGAGCTATCAAAAAGCGGATGACCCATTATCTTTTACACGAATTAATCCGCAGCATCCAGCCTTACTAATGTCTCACCCCGCTCTAGAAACCCACCCGCTCTCGTTCGTCTGCCAAACAGCTGTAGTTGTGCGGTACAGTGTCAGGGCTCTCACTCAGATCTGCCTGGTTTGTAGCTCGACTAGGAGAGGATATTATACGCAACCTTGGCCCGTTAATGATTTGCATGAAGCCCTCCACTCTCTTTTGTCATCATGGAACTCGGCGGCCGATCCTTTCTCCCCCGGTTACCGAGAAATGCCCGCCTGACGTCACCTGGGATTGTTAACTTCGTTGTGCTTGAGTGCTAACAAGTGAACTGGCATACTGGCTATAAGAAGTAGACTGGTATTGGAAGTTGCACCCCCCTGGCCCTGGAAGAGAGCCTACTAGCAGGTTATATCATCGTCATCGAGTTATTTACGATTGTCTACTAAGTATAGAAGCATCGACTTGGGCCAGGCCTAACTCCAGCCCACAGAAGGAGAGTAGAGTAGATGACTTGAGCATTATTCTGGGGTGCCCCGGGTGGCGAAGATGGCTGTTGGTGCCGAAATTGGGTGATGGGTGAACTTGTTTATGAGTTCAATTGTACAGAAGCTACAATCAACAGCTCGCGCATTTTTTGCGGTTAATAACTTTTTATCAACGGTGCTTGCTCTGAGGGCCTGGATCGAGATGAGTCGAGTGAGAATATTGACGTTTGCTGGCCCAATCGAGTGGTGGAGGTAGTTCCTCGTTTGCAATCCATATTAAAGTCTCGGCCGGCAGGTTAGACCTCTCTAGTCCCGGCAGTTTACAACTTCCATGCCACTTTCAACTTCCAAAGACCCACGCTGTATTGCAAGTACATACAGTATGATATGTTCAAAATCGTCATGAAATGTTTTGTCTAGCTTTATGTATATGATCAAAATCTTTCAAAAGTGATATCAAAAATCTCCGCCACTCTATAGTCCATTCACAGCATCAACGGTGCCGTTAGCTCCATTCTGCACTGACTCCTCCTTCGGCTCAAAGACCTGCTGTCGCCAACCATGCTTGTCCTCCAGCTCTCCGGCCTGGATCCCTTTTAACGTTTTCAGAAGCTTCATCACACCCTCACTGCATCTGGAGTTAGCCACTGGTGGTAGGAGGGAGAAGAAAGGGGGAATGGCTGCTTACGGGTTCTCATCCCCATACTTGAAACAAATCTTGGTATTTGTGCTCTTCCTGGTGATGCTCTTGATAGGTACCAACGCCGCCGCGGTTCCCGCTGCCATAACTTCATCAAACTCTCCACACTCGTCGAAATTGACCTGGCGCACCTCAACCTCCCAGCCCATGTCTTTAGCAATCTGTTGGACACTGTTGGAAGTGATACTCTTGATGACGCTCTTTGAGTCTGCGACAATAAGCTTTGTCGGCTCACCCTCTTCCTTTCCATACTTAATGGCCAGGAATCCCGAGGTCGAGAACTCATCGATATATGTGCGGGTCTTTGAGTCCAAGTGGAGGGTGATACCGTAACCCGCCTTCCGTGCTGCTTCCGAGTGGATCAGTACGGGTGCGTAGTTACCACCGACCTTTGCGGAGCCGGTTCCCTCTGGCGCTGCGCGGTCGAAGTTTTCAAGCACGAGGGCGTCGACGGGGTGGACACCGTGGTAGACGCCGACAGGTAGCACGAATACCTATCCAAAGGGATCAGCACCGCACTGCAGGTTTCTTCCAGTCGAACTCACCAAAAACGTGTACTCATCTGGTGGGTTGAGTCCCAACATTGCGGAGCTTCCAAACAGGAGCGGACGGATGTACATGCTAGCGCCACTTGAGTTTGGAGGAACAAAGACAGCGTTCTTTGCGACGGCGAGGTGGGTGCACTGCAGGAACAGCTCCTCGGGGATCTCGGGCATGGCGACGAAGCGCGCAGAGTTCTGCATGCGCTTTGCGTTCTGGTCCGGGCGGAAGATGTGGATTGACTGGTCGTCGGGGTTACGCAGGGCCTTGAGACCCTCATAGCACTGCTGGCCGTAGTTAAGGCCCGGTGCCATGGCGTGGATGTTGAGGTAGGGGTTTGTAACGAATTCTGGGGGCGTCCATTTTCCGGTTGTGTGCGAGTATGTGGTTTCGACATGGCCGTTCACTGGGCGGTATGTTTGAGTGGGTGAGAGGGAAGCAAACGGACAGACGTCGTACCTTCGCGCACTTTGAAGCCAACGTTGGTCCAATCTGCGTACTGGTAATTAGCATGGGAAATTCAATTGACAGAGACGGGGACATACCAATTGTCTCAGTGGGTGGAGGTGGGAAAACCATGGTTGTGGTGGGTATTTGGGGTGTTTGTTTTTTTGTTTGTGGGATAGGATAGTAAATGTTTGTGGGGTTGAGGTAGTTGTGGTGGGGTGTAGTGGGGAAAGGACGCTACTTTTATGATGCGCAGTCGGACGAAAAGCGCGGGGGAGAAGTACCGTGAGACCAATGTAGGCTTAGAACCGAGAGTCCGTAAGAGCGTGCTATTTATATGGTCGTATAAGAATATGTCTGCTCCAAACAACATTATCTCAATGCTGTTCAAGCGGCCGGGTTCCGTAAAGCCGACAGTTTCGTTGATGAGGAATCTGGATATCTCCAACCGTTGTCGTACGGACCCTAGCCCATACTCACCTCCCTGTCGGTCTCCGGCTTGCCGTTTTTCGGGCATCACTCGACCCCATATCCGCCAGTTCACTTGCACATCTCCGAACTCGGAACGCCTGCTTGGAAGTATCTCATTCCTTGAACTTCAAGAACGTAAACTGAAAGGTCCAACCAAGCATATACTAAAAGCCTACGTACACAAACAGGAGGAAGAATAATGGAACTGCAACATCTAACAGAAGGAAAAATAAAGATGAAGGCTTGCAACTGAATGCTACGCTCAACTCCGAACTAGAAAACAATATTAGAAATACAAGAGATACCCACACCAACATACGATAATCCAAACAACGCATGCAACGCAAAACAATTAGGGAACACCAAAACGATGTCTCTATTCTACCACCACCACACATCCGTCCAGCGGGGAGCATGAGGGTCAAAGGGTATCAACGTCATATCGTAATCATAATCATATCCTCCCCTGTTTCATCAACGGACTGGTGGGCTGGATTGGTGGCAAGGACATACGCACACCGAGCCCTCCACAGCCGTCATTGCTTCCCATACTCTGTCTTGGACTTCCGTTCGCTTCCACAATTGTGCTAAACCGATCCTCTGTCTCACGACTACTAATTGATAGAGTTTTTGTCTCCGTACGTGATTCTAGCGTATTTTCACGTTCGAGCTCACGTTCGAGCTCCTTTTCTGCCGCTCGTTCCATCTTTTCTTTCTGTCTGTCACGATCGTCTCCGTCTTTATTCTGCTCTTTATCCTGGCTGTCTTTGCTAGTCGTTGGGGCTGGGGATAGTGGTGTTGCCTGCTCTCGACTAGATGTAGAAGGCCAGCGATCTGTCTTGCCATCCACCGCTTCCGCAGGTCGGCCGGTTCTAGAGTCTGAAGAAGATGCTTGTCGGTAATTTGACGATGCCGTACTTGGAGGGTATCGCTTCTGCTCTGTTCTGTTGTACTCTTCTTCCTCGGTCAAGCACCCGGCCCAACAGTCTGCCCAGCTATTAACCAACCAGTTGAAACAAAATCTATCGATTCGGAGAGTTGAGCAAAAGATCATGCCCAAGTTTGAAAGGTTCATCTTGTTGATGTCTGAGGCGAGACATATTGTGCTCAAATGAGAGAATAGATGGTTTAGTAGGTAGTAGTTCTATTATACGGCGTAAGTTTAGTAGACCAAAGGACAGGAAAGAGGATATATACATAAGGCGGCAAGTTAGACAATTCATCAACAAATGCCTGCGGTGGCCGTGGAGATTCGGTTTCGTCTTTGCACCTGTCATATATCCGCTTTTGAACCTCCAGCGGGAGAATGGCGTCCGGTACTGTTTGGATATATCTTCAGAATCGCCCCCTTCAAGGACGAGGATGTAAGGCGACTTACAAGATCGGAACCATCCTTTGAGAAGTGAAGACACAGTATGAAGATCATCCGGCGGATTCTCAAAGAGGTCTACATCGTGGCGTATTTTGAACTCTACTCTTAGATCATCAACGACGGATGTGCTACCTGATATTCGATATATGCCGAGTTCATGGGGACCGTAAACATTGAGATACCTGTACACAGGTCAGTTCACTCCGAGAGCAATATTTCCAATGGAAGAGACGTACTGTAGGCACCGGTAGGCGATGGCGGGCATCCAAAACGCCGCATCACCACCCATTTTGCGATCCTTGACAATTCTCGTCTTCGTCACTGCTTCTTTGAGATCCATACCGAATACATCCAGGTCGTTGCTCGTATCCCGATACTGCTCGTATTTATCCCTTCCACCACTGCCATTCTGTGGGGAGGGAGAACGTCCGTAGGCTTGCTTCCGCGCTGGGTTTTTGAGTTTATCCCACGCAACATGCCCAACTTTGTCGAGGAAGCCTACAGCCTTGAGGCCACCAGCTTGAACCTGTTCCTTACCCTTCTTTACTTTGCTCAAGAAGTTTCCATCTTGGGAAGATGACCGCCGGGGGCCACCGGGGCGAGGATGAGGGGGCAAGGCTGGGGAATATTCATTGGCCGGAGATGAAGGAGATCCTCTGTGCCGGCCCTGGGAGCTCGAGGGGATAATTGTAGGAGGAGACGTAGATGGCGTTCTCGAGGAAGGAGCCGACTTTGCTATCCCCTTGGTCCGCTTTGATTTCTCTTTCGATGATAATGCAAGCTTCAATGGAGATGGACTGCCGTGCTCAGCGATCCGCGGTATCGACGGACTCGTATCGGTCGCTTTGGAAGTCATCGGAGAGGTTGTGACGGGGCTTCTCTGCTGTAGCAAAGAAGAATCCTTCGGGGGTATTGGAGGCTGGGACTCCGGTTTCTTGCGAATGTCGTCTTGAGCTCCCCCTAACTTCGTAGCCGCTGTAGTTGTGTGTTCTTCATTGACAAGCCTGATGCCGCCGCCGTTGGTTTTGCTACCGTTCGTGTTGGACTGCGAGGTAGAGGAGGCGGTTAGGTGGTCCTTCTTTCCCATCGTGCTAGCGATAGGATGGACCTCCTTTTGGTCAGACTCGCTGTTGCGGCTCTCGAGAATTAACACCAGTCAATAAGCTGAAGTCTTGCTGACGTTGCGCTCGATGATTGGAGTTTTGGAGTTGGTTGGAGACTGTTCGTTTGTGAACCCCTCCTTCCTACGCCCCTTGCAGTTGGGCAGCGTTGTTCCTGGGCGGGTACCTGACTAGCTTGGCTGGGCGGATCTGGGTTGCGAATCGGCGGAACGTTCTGTGGCGGAAAAATAGATTGATCCCGTCGGAAATTATGTTAGGCAGACCTGGTTCGGATGCTGTGTTGGATACGGACGTCGGGCGATTCTGTCTCGCGAGGTGGGGATGAGGAGGAGCGAGGAGCAAGGAGCAGAGCGAAAGAGGAGTAGGTGGTATCTGTACTCTACACTACCTCTACTAAGAAGGTATTTCGGAGTCCGGTGCGATTCTGTAGGTACTCTATGTAGAGTAGGTACTTCACGTTTCCTCCTAGCTCTCTCCGCTCGGCTGCATACGACGACTCCGATACATCCAGGTATCAGAGCGCTTTTAGCGAGATCCGGGAGAGGAGAGTTTAGGCCGGGACCTTCTGCAGAGAACGCAGCCCGAAACAGCAAAAAGAAATTCCACGTCGAGGATATATCAACGGGGGCAGCGTCTTTTGATCGCGCCAACCCACAGTCAGTGTGCGGCCTTCGACACCTTTGGAGCCCTCTCGCTCGGATTCACGCCGGCCCCCACACCCTGTTTTGCCTATTCGCATTCGCATTTTATTTAGAACTGGCGGAGGCCGGCACCAGCACCTCCCGCTTTGGTTGCCAAAGCGGCACCACCGGGGAGGGACCTAGGGGAGCGGGGCTGAGTATTATACAGAGAGATGACAGGATCATCAATAGTCCGCCATATGATGGAGCTTCACTCGGATGCTCGTTTTCAAAATGAACCAGTTTCAGAACTCGGTGTATCGACCGGTCATCTTCTAGGCTCGCCATATCTGGAACGTCCAGCCGGATGCGCTGTTTACTAGGAATACTTGTTAAGTATGACCAGCTCTTCCCGTTTCGATGGCTGAAAATTGTAATCTGAAGGAAGTGTCGGTTGCCCAAGATTTGGTTCTTGTGGTCCGTATTTCGGCTCAGTCGTTCGGAGTCAATGGTTCGGAGCATGGGTTTTAGCGTGAATCTTCGCCGGAAATTGAGGCGGCCGGTTCGAGGGTCTCTTCAGGTTCTCCGCCGTTGCCGCTGCCGTTGTCTCAGGTAAGGTTCGGAAAGACTCGGCAGTGCTGAATCCACCATTCTACAGCCAGCTTCAAATTTAACTGATCTCCAAAGAGCCAACCGGCTAATGCACAAAAAATGCGAGGATAGCAACATGATCGATCGGAAGCGCCGAGATCTAGAAGATGGGACTGCCACTACCCCGAGCCCTAAACTCATATTCTACTACCGAAACGCAAGAGCGGCTTGCCAGCTACCTATATCTGCTACTTAGTACTTGTTATGATGCAGGTGGATAACCTTATCTCAACCGCTCTTACCACTGTCGTCCCGAGCTGGTACTCTACATATAGCCTTTCCAGTAATTTCTCAGTTTCCCGTTTCGCAATGCCGCCCTGACCGTTGGCTGAGTTGGGGAAATCAATCCTCTTTGTGGCTCGTTTATGCTTGGGATCAGGGAACGTTTGGGCGAGAACGAGTTGGTCGAATCTAGGGCTATGGAGGAGAGGATTGACGGACAAGGGTTTGCGGTTGCTGCCGGAATGTTCAATTGCTAGTGAATACTTAAGTATTAGGAGGCACGCCTGGGAGGTTCCTAACTGGGTGTGGTGCCTGACAAATGGGCGGACTCGCCGTTCATGGAACGCCCAACTGGATCTCTGTTTACGACCGAATTGGGGGCCAGACTATCCAGAGGAACTCATTCACCCGGATCATTGCTAAACAGAGAAGCCAAAACAGCAATGGTGAAGGCCCCTCATCGTTAGCAGATTCACAACCAGTCATTTTCGGCACAGACTCCTGGTGGTCTGGATCGGAGTATCAATAGGACATGGCGCTGCATTGATACTATAGAACAGATCTGTCTCCGTTTCGTGCCGGCCCTAGTCTTAAAGCATTTTTTCTCTATGTGTCTCCGTTTGAGATGCCGAGCTGAGGACCTCTGTCGTCTAGAAGTGCTCAAATATATCTCTGGGATGGAGATAAATAATAAAGAGACTCCTAGGCCTATTTTAGAGGTTGAGGAGACCGAACTCCGCAAGGAAATCTGTTACTATATGATCTGAAGGGAAGTCGCCGATACTGATATCGCCGAATTGACTCACAGGCTACGCACTCACAGTCGTAGACTCATCCACGAGTTTTCACTCGCCACCGCCACTGGCATTTGCAATCGTGAGCTTCCATAGACTTCGTCCGCTTTACATTCGTAACAAAATCAGAGATGTAGGGTTTCGAGTAAGTTTTCATGACCGCCGAATAGGGCTAGCGCATATTGTTGCGGCTTGAGTTACTTGCACCTCCAAAGCAATCATCAACACACAACCCCGTCACCTCCATCACCACCATTTCGAAGCCTACGCTCCCCCATCGTCACCTTTTAGCTCGACCTCATCTCCAACAATGACCGGATTCGATTTTTCAAACTATACTCGTAATGCAGCTCTTCACGCTAATGGAGTGCCGCTGCCGAAAGCTACCTCTACTGGTACAACCATTGTGGGGTGCATCTACGACGGCGGAGTGGTGATTGCAGCTGGTAATGGATTTCCGGGGGCTTCTTCGGTGCTGGATAGAGGTGGCTAATGATGCAATATAGATACCAGAGCTACCAGCGGACCCATAGTCGCCGACAAGAACTGCGAGAAGCTACACTACATCGCACCCAACATCTGGTGTGCTGGTATGCTCCAGACCCATCCCAAAATCATGGGATTAGATATCTGACAGGATTTTTGCATTTAGGAGCTGGTACCGCGGCCGAGTATGTTGCTTCGCCCTCCATTTTGCCACCCAACACATGAACATAACTGACAATATGTGCATAGTACTGAGTTCACCACTGCCCTCATCTCCTCCAATCTCGAGCTTCACGCTCTTAGCACCGGCCGGAAGGCACGAGTAGTCACCTGCATGACGATGCTGAAACAGCATCTTTTCAAGTACCAAGGCCACATCGGTGCCTACCTTGTTGTTGCTGGCGTTGACCCTACTGGTGTCCACCTCTTCACCGTTCACGCCCACGGGTCTACGGATAAGCTTCCCTACGTGACGATGGGATCTGGGTCTTTGGCGGCTATGGCGATATTTGAGACGATGTGGAAGAAGGGGATGACCAGGGATGAGGCTGTGGAGTTGTGCAGTGAGGCGATTCAGGCTGGTATCTTCAACGATTTGGGGTCTGGTAGTAATGTTGATGTCTGTGTTATCACCGAGGAAAAGGTTTGTTCCACCATCGCCGCGGACTATGGTGGGGTTTGTGAGCTGATAGGTGATGCTAGGCTACATTGTTGAGGAACTACGTGACGCCCAACGAACGTGTTCCCAAGGAGCAGAGCTACAAGTTTGAACGGGGCACGACAGCATATCTCAAGGAGATGGTGGTGGAGCGGAAGGACCTCAAGAAGTACGTCACAATCGTGGATCTGGGTGCGGCAGCGCCTACTGGCACGGTGAGTGGAGATGCGATGGAGGTAGATGCATAAAGATTGTTTTCCTACGATGCTACTAGTACCATCGAATAAACTTGCCTTGAATCGATTGCGATTTAATTTTACGAGTTATGTGCCGGGTAATAAAGAAAACATTTGGTGGGGTAGAGGGGTGAGCTTCAGAGAGTGTTTCGAGTGTTTCACAAACCCAAAATGTCAGACGACGAACGAATACTTCAAATAGAGGCAGAAAACAGATCCCTCAAAGCACGAATACAACAGCTTGAAGACGAACTTTCCTACTACCGCAACTCTACAGCCACCCTGAATGTCCCGCCGCCTCCAATACCAACCCCCCCC
>Ga0307515_10008334_pt1 | contig 20223 bp, 10 predicted proteins | sample 17_EM_MG_FD_194513 | JGI IMG/M metagenome (GOLD analysis project Ga0307515, IMG submission 194513) | Populus trichocarpa ectomycorrhiza microbial communities from riparian zone in the Pacific Northwest, United States - 17_EM | ecosystem: Host-associated > Plants > Roots > Unclassified | place... | reverse complement strand
ACCCGTCTTTCCTATCAGGCTCAAATACTGCTCATCCCGCGCTCAAGAGTATTTCTTAATCTACTGGCCACATAAGCTGCACTCGTGAATTGGTATACCGTAAAATTGCAATAGTTTACATTCGTATCGAACAATAAGATGTATCTCCTCCAAAGATCAAACGATGCCATCAAGATTAACAGTAGGTCTCTTGGGTTACTACCGTCCCAGAAACAGCTTGATAACCAAAATAAATCACAGATGATATAGTAAACGGGGCGCATGCGGACATCCACATAACGACCCATGGCTCGGATGTGTACTGGGCATGGTGTTCACTAATGGGGCTCTGCACGATCCTGTTCTTTCTCTGGGCCCAGATGAGGTCCGAAGGCAGCCGTCTATTTCATAACGTTGCAGCATTTACTTCGCTCATTGCAGCGATTGCCTATTTCACCATGGCATCGAACCTGGGCTGGACCGGCATCGCCGTTGAATGGCACCGTACTAATAGCCACGTCGCTGGAAACACCCGCCAGATATTCTATGTGCGGTATATTGAGTGGTAAGTCCTGGAAGGAAGAATTTCTGAGGAGGTGGCGCTTCTTTGTGGACTAACAAAGAGTAAGGTTCCTTACCACGCCGCTCATTCTTTCGAACCTCTTCTTCGTAGCTGGCATGTCGTGGCAGTCCTTGGTTCAGGTAATACTTGTATCCTGGATCCTCGTTGTCACCCGTCTCGTGGGCGCTCTCGTATCTACGACTTACAAGTGGGGTTACTTTGTATTCGGTATGCTGCGCCTCCCTTATTTTGCCTTACGCTTTTCTGCTCTTGAGCGTGTCGTACACCGCTCCGATCGATATGTGCTCCTTTTTTCAGTTCCATACATCCTAAGTTAATGGCTATATCATCTACAGGCCTCGTAACGTACATATACATTGTATATGAGCTCCTCTTTAATGTCCGCAACCATGCCACTTCACTTGGAAATGATATCCGTAAGGCGTATTTATTTCCTGCCGCACTAGAATCCCTCATCTGGCTCATATACCCAATCGCATGGGGTGTATGTGAAGGCGGCAATGTCATCGCGCCAGACTCTGAGGCTGTCTTCTACGGAATTTTAGACATTGCAACTATCATATGCATTCCAGCTCTGCTGCTTTTCAGCCTTCGTGACGTCGATCTGGCTAGACTTGTTCCCAGTAGGCCCCGGGCCGAGGTACCTGTGGAAAAAGCAGCACACCAGAACGGAACAAATGGGGCTGGTGGCTTGGACTCATCAGAAGTTGCGAACCCTGTTTGAGCAGGACGAAGTCGAGGTTGGAGAGGTCTGAATAGCGGAAATCCTCTTTGGCTTTTTTTTTGATGCGCAATCCATATGCGCAATCCAGTCGCTTTTATACCCCGCATACTTGACAATGCCTGCAGGATGCTTCCACATTTACCATTTGTTTTAGTCGAATTTCTGTATTTGAAGTAGCTTCTCATTATCGAAGAGCAGCTCTAATAAGAAATATAATAGCGGCTTAATTTTTCTTAAACACCAGAAATCATTTGCATCGCGAGATGGAAACTTTAATACAGGTATTCAGGTTCTTGTAGCGATATTTTGCTTTCTCTATAATTATATGCGAGTCGTCTGGATCTAAAAATAGTTTGAAATCGAGTTCTAATGGAGGAATATTTTAACTGGCCGCGTTATTTATTAGCAAAGTTGGAAATTAGTATCAAAATTTGCGCTATACCCGAAGGAAGCAGTAGATTGGAAGTATATTACGCAACATGATATTTTCCCCAAGCCGTATATTTCCTCTCTAAAATTTGATTATATCTCATGCGCTTCACAACCCTTGACTCTACGCGGCCGGAATTGAATGAATGGACCATCCTTCACGCTTGTTAAATGATCAACAAGTTGGAACTCCTTTACCCTATGCCTCCCATCAGTGGCCCCTTCAGAACCTTCACCTACCCTTCCTAATGGACCATCTGGGCGACGGAAGTCCAAGTTCCAAGCAACCATGGCCAAGGCATTGCTTATCTCCATATAAGCAAGTCCTCGTCCCACACAGCCCCTTGGGCCTAGAGAAAATGGGTTAAACGCAGCATGGGCGAGCATGATATCCCCTTCTGAGATATCGCTACTCGGGATCCAGCGTTCAGGCTTGTACGTGTACGAGTCTGGGTAGTAAGCCTCGTTGTGGTGGATAGCGTACATGGAAGTTCCAACATCGCAGCCTTCGGGGATGAACTCGCCATCTATCACCGTACCTCCTTCTTCAACCTCACGCCACATCGCCCCCCCAGCCGGCGGAGACATGCGCATAGTCTCATTGATGCAGGCCTTCAAGTATGTGCATTTGATAAGTATGTCTCGAGAGTTGATTTGTGATACATTAGAGAAGTTGTTCCGGACTTCGCTCACTAGTTTCTCGTAGCACTCCGGATATCGGGTGAGGTAGAAGAAGGTAGATGCCAACACGGTAGACGAAGTATCGGAGCCTAATAAAATATGTTAACGTGTTCTAAGTCTGGTGGCTGGCAATATGGCAGACCTGCAACAACTAAGAACTTATTTTCGGACCACAGCTCCGGCAAGGAGAAACCTTTGCCAGTTTCTGGATCCTTAAAGTCAATAACAAAAGAAAAGAGATCTTGCTTTGCGTTTTTCCCGATTTTAGCGCGTTGTTCAGCAAATTCTCGTGTTAGGTCAAGGAACTTCTTCCGCAGGATGTAGCCCCTTGGGTAGAATATCCTTTCTAGCCTGAGCTTGGCTAACTCGGGAAATTGGGCGTAGATGCTCGTACGGATATTAGAAGCAGCAATGGCATCGATCAAGAAGCGGTTCTCCTCACGGATCTGCATCTTGAAATCTCGCCCGAAGCCAAATTCGCCCATGACATCGAATGTAAGGTGATCACCTATTACATGTCAGCATCTTCTAGTGAAATTTGTTGAAAAAGAACTCACTATATGTTGACATATTCTTAGGTGGTGTCCATCCATCGTAGTCTGCCTCAATGCCTTCCTTCAGCCGCCCAATATATATGTTGATGTGGTCCATCAGAGCTGGCTCGAATTTCCGAAGGACGTCATCAGAGAGGCCTTGGGCGAGAACTCGGCGCTTGTGTCGATGCATAGCCTTGTCAATCGAGGTATGAACGCTGAACGCGCCTGGGGCTGGGATAATTGCCAGGTATCCTTTCGATTTCTTGACATGCTTCGAGTGATAAATATCTTCACTGGTTAGCCAGATTGGATCACCCTGGACAAAAAATTTATATTACCATGAAGTCCCTGGCTTGAGTTGAATAGAAGCCGGTTGGGTCCAAAGCGGACGATGTCTCCTTATATGGTGTTATCATTTAAAAGCTGCTATTGCTCACTCATATCTCTTACCATAACGCTGGTGGGAACTCCACATGCATAGCTGGAGATCTCCTCTATACGCATGGTATGCGGCATAAAAGTCTGTAATCTTCGCCAACCAAGGGCCGGGGTACTTGGCAAGTGGGTGGAAGGTAAGACGATAGACGCATATGGCTAGGATCTAAGTAAGATGTGAGTACGATTCATGACAATTGTTTGTTGAAAAGCGGCCAGTACTTGGAAGATGAGTACACTGATAAAAGTGACTATGAGGAAGCAGATGTTCAACGTCACAGGGTTTCGATACTCCGGCGTCGAGGTATGTAGAGAAAAGACTGGCTTAATTGACATATTACGGTATGGAAAAGTAGTGATTGCAGCAAGTAATTTAGTGGTGTATCTCCAAGAGACGTTTTGAAGGAGCGCATTGGAGTTGAAGTTCTTCCCAGAGCGCAGGCAGGGAGATAAGTGCATTAAATGAAATTTGGTCTGCAGGTGCGACCCAGGTCGCTGCTCTGAGACTCCCACAGGGGAGTATCCTGATTGCCTATCTTGCCCGTCTGCCCTTCGTACCATGCTTCCATATTGTTGTAGATTGCCGTTAGATGTCGTTGCCTGCCCCCCTAGCTTCTTACTGCCCTGTACGTGTATCCGTGTCGCCTGCGGTCCTCCTGCTTGTAGCCAATCCAGCCCTGTTCTAATACCCTCCCTAGCCTCTATCCCCTATCTTCCTGCATCCAATAGCGCGCTCAACCTAGTACTGGCCATAGGGGTGTACTAAGCCCCTATAGCCGAGTACCCGCGCTGCCGACGTATTAGAATATGCTAGGTGGATTAAGGTATAGAGGGAGTAGAGGGCGGTTTGGATAAGAGGCTTGCCGTAGGCCTTCCGCCTGTGAGGTGTACACGGTTTGGCTGCGTGTAGGTGCGTACGGTATATCGTTATACCGCATAAGAAGGGGGTCGCTGCCGTAGGTGGATACCGTGATTCGAGTGTACTAGACGTGTACATGAAGACGTGGTAGTCGTGTTCGTAGGCCTCCGCTGGGGCTCACCCTCCCAGCAAGAAAACTCTTCGCACCACCACCACGTCGCAGCGCCGGCGCTGCGCAGCCGTACGCACGTCTCTGCGTTTGCTCTAGTAGTCTATTGGCACGATCCTAATGAAACGCCAATAGTAGCTGCTAGGTTCCCGGGCTCCACCGCGTGGAGGTGCAGAGGCCAATTTCATGGAGCCCTAGGGGAGATGTTATTTTAAGATATTGTCAAATATGAAGGGTAATGATACAGCATGATTCTCAGGCTCCCTGAGTACGGCAAAAGGAAAGCTTTAACAGGGCCAAAGCCCACAACAGCTCGGCAGTACAGAGTTTCCCGTCTGACGTTGGAGAGCCAACACAGCCACTGACATGACAGCCGTCCTACCGTACTTTTTGTCAGACTTGGTAACAAGCAAACTGTCAAGCCCGCTTTGACTACTACGGGGACCTTGCACATCGTCACGGACTTTTGGAAGTGTTTTGCACGGGTGCACCTACCATATACTTGTCCATGCGGGCTTGACAGTTTGCTTATTACCAAGTCTGACTTCTGTAGCAATGCGTGAGCCTTAGGATAAAATCCTCGCACATGCACGACGTAGCGGGACGGCAAAGCCAACATGTACTACTTTAGCTTACTACCCACGGCTCTTCCTAGACTGGTAGGCGCCATCGTCTGTGACTATCTTGCGGTTCTGCAACTAGTTCAACCTTTCAACTTCTCGACAAAGCTACAGAAAGAGAAGCTGCTTTATCTCAGTAAGCGACTCAGCCGGCAACCAAGACAGTAATAGGGTTCTTTAACTTTAGTAACTTTATAATAAAGTCCCATAATATTGTTTCCTATAAACATTCTAGTATTTTAATAGGTTGTAGCCCTCTATATAGCCTATGCCTCGTTAGTTTATTCTATTAGCAATCTAGATATTCCTTTATAACTTATCTTGCTAGTTCCTAGATTCCTTAAATAATATACGCCTCTTAGAGTCTTAACACTAGTCCTATAGCTCTATTATATCCTTAAGTGTAACGGGACTAGCCCAGTTACAGTAGGAATGTCTCGGTGAAACACTCGACAGATGAATTCCGACGCTTTGACCAAATTCTGCCAAATTCTGCCAGATCAATCGAATTCTACCGAAGTCCGTCGGAGACCGCGTGTGCACGTGCGCAGTCGCTTAATTTCCTAATTAGGAAGGTGCAAGAACTTTTGTTAGCGACCTCCGTAAAAGGGTCGAGATACGGTAGTGAAAAAGGTGATTTTAATGCTGCATTACCAGAGCTCGCCTAGGCGCGATTTTATCGTAAAATCTTACTTTGCTAACAGCTTTATATTTTAATAAAAATCTAATTAATTATAGAGGAGACTAAAATAACTTACTCTTTTAACTTACTAGATTAAATTAACGTTATTAAGTAGTTAAAGGGTCTCTATACAAAATTATAATAATTTAAGTTGAGCATCACACCATGGGCACTCAGACGGCAGGGCAGACTTAAGGCCAGTAGACAGCTGATTGGTTAAAAAACAGTGGCGTTTTCTTAGACAGAGACTAGTGACACTTTGGTGTTGGTGCGTGCGCCTTAAGCTGTCTGAGTCGCTACTGTGATAAAAGCTGCCCGTCTCTCTATTAACCTTCTCCACTCATCAACGAACGGCGAATAGCTCGTCTTTTCAACGGAAAAGAATCTCACTCCAAATCTCAGCTCGCACCCTATATATCCGAGCATGGCTGAACATCAACCCGAAAATGATACCTACGTGCTCAGTCGCAATCACGCTGCGGCCTCAAGGTGAGAAATACCTGGTTTCAGACCAAACTGGGCCACATTTCTGACTGACTATCGAGGTGCAGGCTGAACTACCAATTCTACTTGTGGAAAGACACGCTCGGATTCAACCTCCACCCGAGCATCCCAACCCCAAAGCCAGACGCTCGGATTGCTGACGTTGCTACCGGGACTGGGTATTTTATGAACTGCGAAAACAGACCCTTGATAACTGTGCTTATATTATCTTTTAGTATCTGGCTTTTAGACCTCGCTCGTTGTCTGCCAAAATCTGCACGGCTCGACGGATTCGACATTGACATTTCCCAGTCCCCGCCTGCACACTGGCTCCCCCCTAATGTGAATATCAGAACTTGGGATATGTTCCAAGAAGTACCCATCGACTTTGTTGGAAAATTCGACATTGTACATGTAAGACTAATCGGGCTGGTCATCAAAGACAATAATCCCCTCCCAGCAATATACAGCTTGCATAAGTTACTCAGTAATATACCTTGCTTCCAGTTGTGAGAAGACCCACCGCTGATATCCACAGAGCCTGGCGGATATCTTCAATGGGATGAGATGGATGATGCTTCGTCCTTTGTCACTTCCGTTGATCCGACGATCAAAACAGAAGCAGTTGAAGCGATGCGTCGATACATGTATACTCCCAAAGGGGATGTTAAAGGGCTGCACGAGTAAGCATCCTTGTATCTTGTAGAGTTTGTGCTAAAACAAATCAGATGGAGATATCAACTTGCGACCATTTTAAGGCAGCATGGCTTCGAGGAGGCTAAGCTTCACAAATATCAGACTGACCTTAGCATGGCGAGGTTTTGGACCGATAAGTGAGCTACCACAGCCATCCCAGGATTCGATGCTAAGAAGTCTTTAGCTACATGGCCCTTGTGGAAGAGTTCACCGCAAAAGTACTGAAAGGCACCGGAGAAGCTTCCAGGGCCTACCAAATCGTCAAGAACGCGGCAGATGAAGCCCAGCACGGTGCTGCAATTGTCATTCCACAGCTTGTAGTGGTAGCCAGGAAAAGTTTCGGCTAGCCTGAATCTCGGAGAAAGCGTTGGGACGACTAAGAAGCTCTAGGAATGGAGGGATATCGACCATATTGGAAGGTCATCTCCGGATACCTTGCCTTGCTTGACGTCTCAATTCTCGTATACGTGGTGTTGCGTTATTTATTCCAAAAGTTGTTTCAGGACGGCGTATCAAGCTCAATATATATTTTTATGCAGAAGAGATCCAAGGGAAGAAACGATCTGTGTCTCCGGGCATTTCCGTCGACTCACACGTTTAGGAACTTCGAGGCCAACTTCTTCGGTGGCTCTAGGCAAGTATAAACCAAATCACCACACTGATGCTATTGAAATTATGACATATCCTCTGTTGGGAGACATCATTTTGCCCCGTAAACAGACTTACTGATAAGCAAACAATTCAAACCATAAATCTTCGGTCCGGCTAACTGGGTATCTTAAAGCTTCAAGCTTATTTAATTCGTTTAGTTAATTAGACCAGCAAACGGTTTAGTTCGATTTAGCTATTTATATATATTTATATACATTTTTACGTAACGGTAGAAGGATCTAGGAGCTCTACGCTATAATTTAGTAATAGGCGTTTAGTATTATAATACTTACGCTAAGCTTAAAAGTTAATAAAGGGAATATAATTAATTACTCTTAGTATTAATATTGGTTACTATAATAGTATCTAACCGTTATATAAGGATAGCTTAATATAGTATAAATTATATCTTATTATCGCTCTAGTGGTTTTTAAAAAAGATTATATAACTCTAATTTTAATATAGAGGTTTCCTATATAAAGGTACTTAAAAAATTAATCGCCTGCTATAATAGTGGTAATATTAATCTAGCTATATAGCTAATCCTCTTTATATATTATAATATATATATAAAACAGCTTTTAAAGTAGGAGATTATACTTCTTAATAGTACTAAAGTAGAAACTAAAACTGAAGGTTTAGGTAGAACTTATCGTTCTATTTAAAAGTTAGTAAACTAAATTAAATAACGCGATCTATATTTAAGTCCAAACTAGTATATAATTTCTTATATTTAATAAAGCCGTTATAGTTTTAGTTTCGTATATACTATAAGGCTATAATAATATTAGATAAGGAAAAGAAGAGTAAATAACAACTTAGTATTAGTAGTAAGTATTTAAGTATAAGGGGACTTTGTAGATAGGGGACTATAAAGCATAATTATAAAATAGAATAGATTGTAAAGGAGATAAATTCTTAAGGAGGTAAGGCCTTTAAAATTGTAGAGACTATATACTATAAGTATATACCTTTACCGCATAACCGGCGACTATTTAAGGGGCGTCCGGGGGCTGTCCTAAGGGCAACCTAAGGTAACTGCACTAATATCCCTTATATTAAGGCTGCGGAGTAAAACTAAAAGCTACCCTTAAGGTCTTAGGGGTCTAGGTAAACGCTAAACTAAACTAGAACGTGTATATTATATAAGTAATTTATAAGGGAGTAGTAATATTTATAGTAGTATTGTATATTATAGCCTTAACCTAGAGACTCTTATTTAGATGTATATAACTACTATATATAGTAGTAGTAAAGCTAATAATACTATATAGCGCCTAAATCTAAGGTCTAGAACTAAATAATAAACTAATAGTAAAAGCTCCCTAGCGCTACTAGATAAGCTATAAAACTAATACCTATATAGAATTATAGGGGCCTATAAGAGAATACTATATATAGTACTAAAACGCGAAATAGTAGTATTACTACTAGATGTATATATAGATGTAATTGCTATATAGAGAGTAGTTATAGTATAGTAATGTAATTTGGCCCTCTAGATTTAATATTTAGATTAGGTATAGCTTTAGGGGAGCCTAGGCCTTTTATAGTTATATAGGTTGGCCTAAAGCCCTAAAGTCTTTAATAACTTAGATAGGACTAACAGATATATAGTTTTCCTTAAATATACTCTTTTCTTCTCTTTTTACTAATTGCTTATTTACTAACTAATTTAAACTAACTATACTGTGACTTCCTATCTATAAGGGCCTATACCCTTCTATATATTTTATAGCATTCCATATAAGGATAATAGTAAGCTCTTTAGATTAGAAGTCTGGTACTTTATATATAGGAAGCGTATAGGAACGATCTAGAACTATAAAATAGAAGGATATATAGAAAGGGAGGCAAAGAAGTATAGATATATTAGCGACCGGTATATAGCTACTACTATGGAAATAAACCAATAATACTTGTCGAGCTCTCTATACGGAAATATTAGTTAGTAAATAGCGATAGAAAGGCGAGTATATAGTATAGTAAGACAGATAATAAAAGGGATGGCTATAGTATACTAAAGATAGCAAAGAAAAGTCTTTTATATTTTATTTACTATATTAATAATAGTTTATATAATTATTCTCGCATTTATAAGAGCTACCTTTAAATTTATAGGAATAATGTTGATAGTATTAGTAAAGGGATTATTAAGGATGTTAGGTCTATTCTATAATAATAATAAAGGCACTTATAAAGAAGAGGAAAGTAAGTAGCCTATTAAATAATAAAGCTTTCCTAAATTAGGGCTTATAATACTAACCCTAACTTCTATAATATTAGGGACTAATAACTCTTAATAGATAGAGAATATAGGTTATAAGGTCTACCTACCTATCTTTAGAGAAACTATAGGCCTACCGCTTTTTATTAAACTATTAATAGAATAAAATAAGGTATATATTATAGCCCAGCTTATACTAGCTTTAGGAATTTTTAAAACCCCTTACTTTACGGGATAAAATATATTATAATTTGTTAAATAGTATAAGCAACTATATATCTAATATTATATTACGGAAAATAAGAAGTATTAAGGACTTTTAAAGTATTATAACTACTAAATAGGGATATAGACCCGAAGCCTACCTAAGTTTATAATTAATAACTAAATAGAACTTATATAAAGCTTAGTATAAACTACTAAGGAAGTAACTACTTTTAATAAGTTAAAGTGGTAAATTTTTTAGAAGCTTATATACTATAGTATAGGAATAATCTACCTAATAGTATACGTAAATACTATAGGTAGTTTACATTAATCTCCTAAAAGGTTACTAAGGCTAGTAATTTAGTGTCGGTATACTTGCTTTATCAACGTGCACAAATATTACTATATTGCGATACATATGCGGTGTTAAAGTTAGTAGTTATTAATATCTAGAAGTAAGGGGTTGCTCTAGGGTCAGGTTAGCTAGCCTTACTTTGTGGTCTCGTAACCACGTCATATAACTAATATTCCAACACTAGAGCAACTCTAAAAAGAAGGCTAATCTATACTCTAAAGTTAAGTTTACTTCTAGACTATTTATAGCGTATACGTAATAGTTAGAGATCCAATTAATACGCAATAGCTTCCACGCTCCTTTTACAGGTCCGTAATTATATAACCCGTATTACGGCTTATACAAATATCTCTAAACTAAAGCCTATAAAATACTATATTACGGAGATACTACGCTAAGAAAAAGAAGAAGAAGAAGAAGAAGAAGAAGAAGAAGAGTTGTTAGGGGTAGCAGGTTAATATGTTATATGGGCCGCCAAGGCGCTAGTAGTAAGCGAGCCAATAGCAATTTTCTATACCGGGCATAGAAAATCCTAATTAGTTAGTTAAATTTAGGGTCCGCACTATCACAATTAGTTACCTAACGCTAAGCTAAATCTAAGTTCGTTTGTTTAACCCATCCTACAACTTATAGGTCAATTCGGTTTATATTAATAAGCCATTAAAGAGCCGCGTAGGGTTTTCCCTTTGTTATGGCGTTAGTAGGGTTAGCCTCTCTATTAATCTATTTTACCTTTATAATCTGTCTCCGTTTATAGGCTTACCGAAGGCACATTACATTAATTATTAGGCGTTTTTCTTAGGTAGTTCTAAGTCGTACTAGACAGTTATATAAGGACTTAGAGTTAGTATAAAGTACGAGTAAAAGGTTAATTTATAGGATCTTGTCTACTATAGACTTAATTACAACGCCGATATTAAAGCTATAGGCCGTGCCGTAGAGTTCAGAAGCTAGTACGCTCTAAGTAACTCTTTTACACTTAACTAAGCTCCAATAAACGATATTAGCCTTCTTTATAGCATTAGCTAGTACAAAGACATAGCCAATCTGCGAAGAAAGGTCCTTATTATTGGTAAACAACGCGTCCGTAAATACTAGTAGCTATAGGGTTTTAATATCTAACTTAACAAACTTAAGACCTCTATTAGCGTTCTCGATTTGCCAGTTTAGACGCTTATTTAACTATTTTGCGTCTCCCTTATTAGGGTTAATTACCTAGGCGGCAAAGGATAAATTAAATAAGGCTTCTAGCTAGCAAACTAAAGCGATATATACACCTCTAGCACGTTAAGTAATGTACTAGTCCTTTAGAGTTAAGGTTCTTATGGCTCCTCTTAATCCTATACTTATAGTAAGCTTAGTGCTAATTATACTAAGGTTTGTGTATTATTGTTCCTAAGTAAGCATAATACTCCTATTAGTTAGTAGCTAAATAATTCCACCGTTAAACTTAATAGGCGTATTAACGGTAAGTTATTCCCGTTTCTTAGCTATAAACTTAGCCTTATATAGCTTATTTTGCTCTGCGTTTATAAAGGTTTTATCTACCAAGAATAGAGTATTATTAGTTTGTAGGCCTATAATACTAAAGGGTTTATTACTCTATAGGAGATAGGGGTCGTATATAGACTAGTCTATATATAACTATTGGATATAATGCGAGTGATATATCTTAAACTAGTAGTTACCGGCTTCCGGTACTCCGTAGAGTAGTTTTATAACCTTTAGAATAGAGGCCTCGTTAATCCCAAGTTGCTTAATTAGCTTGTGTGGAGGTCGTATATAAAACTCTCGATTTAGTATAGTGGTTAATTATACGTAGGCCTGTAAAATATCTTAGAGGTAAAGTCGTGCCTATAAAAGCTTTATGGTGGCAATATAGAGAATTAGTCGTTAGCTGACTTATTAAATAGTTAGTAATTAGGTAAGAACCAGTTCCTTTTTTAAGTCGTTATAAGCTTATATAACTAGTTAGGATTTCTTAAAAGCTTTATTAGTTCCCTTATTCTTAATCTTATTAATAAATCGCGAGTTAAAGAGTTATACGCCTTATGGTATATCCATAAGTCTTACAATCTTAAAAACTCCCTTCTTAAGTAGACTAGTAAGCTCCTTCTATTAAAAGGCACTAAATTAAGTACTAAATTAACTATCATCCTGTAGGTAGATAGTAATATTAGTTATAGCTATAAGTAGAGGGTATTTATAAGGGCATCCTCTGCCTTATTTTAGGGGTTATTGCTAGGCTTTAGTAGGTCTCTTTAAGACAGTCTTAGGAAGGGCTAACCTAAGTAGAGGTTTAGGTAGCAATTCCAGTCCAATAATTTACTCCTGCGATTTAGTTACTTAAAGGTAGGGTTTTACAACCGTAGATTAAAAGGCTATAGGTCCGCTAGATAGCTTAATGGTATATATTTTACCCTTAACGGTAAGTAAGGTAAATGGCCTATTCTAATAGCCGCTTTAGCTAGTATTTCCTTCTCTTCAAACCAAAATAGGCAAATTTAGTAGGAGATTATAAATCGCATTAGCATTAGGTCCGTTTCGCATATTTAGCATATTAGTAATCTATTATTTAGCTTATAGCTTCTATATCTCTACCATAGCCTTTTTAATTACGGCGGCGCGTTGTATAACTATAGGGGATAGTATATCGGATTTAACCATTCGGGGGTAGGCTCTAAAGACTAAAAGTATAGGAACTAGTCCTTTAGGGCCAGCTAAATCGTTAATTACTTTAAACGCCATTTAGAGTCCCATCTCCTTATTAATTTTAGGGATTTTAGTTATAATAATCTAGTAGGTTTACTGTAATAGACTATAGTAGCGCTCTACCATTCTAATAGAGTTATATGCTTTAACTAGTACTCCCTTTATACTAATTCCTATAATAGTAGTATATTACTTAAATTCCTTACTAACAAAGTTCTTTCTGGCATTGTAGGTAATTAGGTCTAGTGGCCTTAAGTAAATATTAATCTAGCACATCTATAAAACATCCTATGTATGTTTAGCGCTAATATCTTATAGCTATCTACCGGCTTAAAATCGCGTTCCTTCATCAACAACGTATAGGAGGGGTGATCTGCTGATATATATAATATCAACGATAATATTATAGTTTAAATTAACGTCATCTTATAGGGTAAAGCGGAATCTGCCTAGTAATTTACTAAACTTCTAACAGTAGTGGCAGAACTTGGTTAGTTGCTTAATAGCCATTTTATTAGTTTTATGGCCAGCATAGTAAAGTAGCTTTTATAATTTTTTAACTAAGGGATATCTAAATCAGCAATGTAGGCGCCGTAGCTCTATATCTATTAAGTAGCAGGGGTTCGCGTTAAAGGATTTAGATAAATATAACTGTAGTAATAAGCTCTATAAGAGAAATAGGTGGCCAAACCATTGTACTACTAGCACTTTTTTGGTATAAGTAATAACAACATTTCTAAGGTTGTTATAGTAGATTTAAAGTCTATCTATATCCGCTAAATAGAGTAAGAAGGGGGTATCCGCATAGATAATATAAAACTATATCTTGCCTATAGGGGTAATAACATCCGCAGTTCTAATGGAGGTAGTAATTCTAATACCGAACTGCACGTTAACTTATCCTTTAGTTAAGGTATTAAATCTTATAGATTAGTCCGCGTTTTATAGTGCCTAGAATTATCTATAACCGGCCATAGACTTCTTTAACGTACCGGTATTAATTATAATTCCTATAAATACTATAGAAGTATAGCGTAAAGCAGCGGTTATTATGTTATAGTTAAACGGGTCAGTTTCCATAGTAGGTTCCGTAGAGGTTACAGTAAATAAGTAAGCGTAAGCCTTATTGGCTAGTTCTACGCTTATAGAGGTTACTTTATCTATAATAAGAGTCCCAAATAATATAAGGTAGTAGCCGTCAGGGTCTTCTAATTCTTCCTCGCTATTATTATTATTAGTATTTTTATTAGCGTCTGTGTCTAGCACAAGAGCTTTAAAAGTCTTATTACACTTATTATTATTATCTCCTTTATAGTAGATAGTATATTATCTAAAGCGTTCTTTAAAGTTACCGTTACGGCCCTTATTATTATTAAAACGTCTTTTATACTTATTTCTAGAACGGTTCCGCTCCTCCTCTATATATTTCCATAAGCGGCAGCTCTCCTTTTAGTAAACGTAGCACTTAGCCTTTAGGGATCTAACGGTGTTTTATTTATAGGAGCGGGTTCGGTTACGGTTATTACGGATATTACGGCAGTATATACGATCCGTAAAATAGGCTCCTTAAGACGGTCTCATTAGGGCCTAGGAAGGGTGTTTCTTCTCCTATACAACTATAGAAGATTATAACTTACTAATTAACTAGGAGAGGTCTTTAGAAGGGTTAAAAATGGCGATACGGCATACTAGTACTCCTTAATAAGCGGTAACTAGCTTATTTATAAGGAAGAGGTCTATACAAAACTCTAGGTATAATCCATAGCGATATTTTAAGAGCTTGTTAAGGAGTAGTTAGAAACTCTAATAGATTTGCTTATTAGAGTTCTTATTAATAATTCCTTAGAAGTTAATGGCGTTCCATTTAGTAAGGTTTCTCTAATAGTACTCTGGTCCTTTAAAGAAGTAGCGCATATAATTACATACCTTAGTAAATAATCTAGTTAAAAGGCTGCTATTATAGTAGTAATCCTAAGTAAGTCCCTTTAGCATAGTTAGGAATGCAGTTATATAGCCTTTAGGAGGTAGACTAGCTCTCTTGCAGATATTATAAAAGATAGTCAACTTAAAGTTAAAGCTATTACTTACTCTATCGTACTTCTAGTCGTCTATATAAATCTTAGCAATAATAGCTGCCTCTTTGCTATATATAGGCAGGTGCATAGCAGGGTCAGTATTAGCAATACTAGGGTAAAGATACTAGGCAGGAGGAGCACCAGGTAGGGTAGGAGCGGTTACTAAAGGGAGGGTAGAGGCAGTTACCGCAGGTAATAATTACTAATTCTACGTCTGTAGGAGTTAAGTAAGGAGGATAAGTAATTAATCCTAGGTAGAGGTAGGTGCAGCTTACTATTAGGTAGCGGTTAGTGTAGTTTGCTAAGGTATAGATATAACAGCTAGTTAGGGTATTATAGGGGTAGGTATTTGCGTTCTAGGTGTTATAGCCGTAGCTATAGGCTAAATTACAGGCGTCGGAGGTAGTGGAGGTAGTTAATGGTTTATAGGCGTCGGTACTATATAGGAAGGTAGTAAGCTACGGGGGGGGGTTATAGGAACTAAAGAGGCTATAACTAACGGGGTTATAGCTTAATTTAATATTAGAGCTGTTTATATTAAGTTAAGTTATTCTTATAGTGCCACTATAATTATAGGGCTAACTTCCTTAAGAGCTCCTGTAATTTCCTTATCTATCCATTTGTAAGGTTCCTCTTCTATAAGGACATTATATGGAACCTTATAAAGTAGGTATCTATTGCTATATATGGCGACATATACTCCTCTTTAGAGTAGGTAAGTACGGAGCTTTACTCTAGTAACAGAGCGTATCTTTCTAAAGTCCTTAATAGTAAAGCCTTTAAATTCTTCTTGGAATAGTAACCGTAGTATATAATCCGTAAAGTTCTCATATATATACTCGTAGATTTTCGTTTCCATATATTCTTCCAGGTCTTCCTCTAAGGCAGTTACTGCATTAATCCCGTAACCATATCTGACGATTCTTTCCTTCTATTTAGGATCCATCTTATTATTTAAAGTAGTATACTAGTCCTTATATATATTATAGTTTAAGGTTAAGGTTAAGGTTAAGGTTAAGGTTAAGGTTAAGGTTAAGGTTAAGGTTAAGGTTAAGGTTAAGGTTAAGGTTAAGGTTAAGGTTAAGGTTGAGGTCATTAAGGTAAAGGTTGAGGTCATTAAGGTAAAGGTGTTAAGGTAAGGGTATTTGGGTATGTACGTCCTTTACAGCCGTTGGGCCTGTAAAGTATTCTTAGCAAGACTGCGATTCTCTCAGCAATCTATTGTATTAGCTGTAAGGCTAGTACAAATTCTCTTAAGCTTAAGGGAGGTCATAATCTTCTCCGAGTAAAGATATAATTCTCTAGGCAATCTAACGCGTCAGCAGTTAAGCTAATACATAGTCTTAAGCTTTAAGGGTGATATAGCTTTCTCCTTCAACTAAAATAGACAAGGCTAGGCGATCCGTATACTGTTTCCAGTACGGTTCTTAAGCTCTAGTTTATTACGTATTTCCTAATCTGTACGTCTACTAATCAGTGTCAGTATACTTGCTTTATTAACGTGCACGAATATCACTATATTGCAATACGTATGCGGTGTTAAAGTTGGTAGTTATTAATGTCTAGAAGTAAGGGGTTGCTCTAGGGTCAGGTTAGCTAGCCTCGCTTCGTAGTCTTATGACCACGTCACATAACTAATATTCCGACATTTAGAAAACTGTAAATAAGCGTTCTAGTTTGCAAGGTGACTCTTATTTAAATATTAAAGATATATTATAACTAAAACAGGAGCTAACCTGGATAGATAAGACTCTTTTAACTTTTATCTAATAAGGAGAGCTATAGAGGACGGGTTTAATTTATATAAAGGTGTGAATTGGTTCTTAATAATAAATCCTAAGGATTAAGGCATTTATTAGCTGGTTGGACAATTCTATAATTAATAACTAGCTATAATTAACTAAATATATATTATCCTTTAACCGCCTATAGCCTCTTAACTACGTAAGTTAGTAAATACCTATTAAATAACTTAAGAAGCAGATCCTAAACTAGAAAAACTTATTAATTAACTCTAGAAACTTAATCTTAGGATACTTAAATTGGCGGGCGTTATATCTTAAATACTATTTCTAGATAGGATTTATTAAGATCTAATATAGTATATACAGCTTATAAATAGGAGGTTAATATATTAAGAATAAATAGGCCTATAACTAGTACTAAGTAATAATAGACCGTAGCAGCCCTATAAGGGAGCGCTATAAAAACAATATAAGATAGGTCTAGGAAAGTATAAAGGGCTAAAAACTTTAGCGTATACTAAATATAAGCTTAAATATATTATAAATATAGGGGTTCTTACTATTTTATTAATTACTATCTATAGCTTTAAGAATTAATTTATTGTAGTTTTCTATATATAAATAAGAATAACTAAATCTGCACTAGAATATATAAGCGTCTAGGAAATATAATTCCGTATTTATAAAGTAATAATTAGATCTAGTTTCTTAAAGACTAGCTAAGGTAGAACGCGAATATTAATTCTAATGCTTTAGTAGAGTTTATAAAAGGTAGTAATATTAAAAGTAAGGAGGAACTTGGCAAGTCCTAAGAAGATATATATTAAGTAGAGTTAATATATATTAATTTAGTTAGAGCCGCATCCTAGTTATAGTCTATACTATAGTTATATAATCTTAGAAGGCTATAAGGGGAAGTAAGGGTAATAAAACCGCCTTTAAAACTATCTGGTTAATATAAGGGTTACTTTAACCCTTACTTAAGTGCATCGCTTAAGGGCCGCTTAGGGGTAGCTAAGGCCTAGCCGAAGGCTAGGCTTAGTACCTCCTTATAAGCATCTTAGGCTTACAGCCTTTTCTCTCCTTATTAGTTCGTCTCTATACTTAGGCTATTGCCTACCCTTATTACCATATCGTCCTCTTTTATTAACTCTTCTTATGACTTATACCCGGCTTACCTACTCCCTACTATACACCTAGGCAATATCCCTTACAGTTAGTAACTAGTAGTAGTTTAAAATATATAACTAAAAGGATATATCCAAATCGTACTATAGTCTTAGCAGTAGGCTCCTTAACTGCTATTAGGTAATAATAAGGTTAATTAAATAAACTATACTAACTAGTTAAGATAAATAGAATAAATAGTGGATATAATAATAATAGCTAAGGTACTATAGCTGAAGCTAGTTAGAATAATAGATATCTTAATAGAAAATATCTTAAGCCTAACCGTAATAGTAGATAAGATTTTATTAAAAACTATTAAGATTACTATTAGAGACTGCCTTATATATATACCTATTTAAATATATAGAGTGGTGGGATTGCATCTATTTTTAGGGGTTGTTGGCCGCCGCTTTTAGCGGCGTTCTTACCTCGCTTAGACCCTATTATATTACCGCTTTAAAGAAGCTCTATTTACTTAAGCACTTTCTATTCCTACCCTATCTATTATTTTAAAGGGGTTAGAAATAGGACACGAGTTTTAGCAAAGCTTATTAGCGCTTACGTTAATTTAATAATGGCATAGCCTATATAGAAAGGCCAGCGTCTACTTAAAGAAATTGCCTACTTACCCTCTCCCCGCACTCTCTCCCTTTACCACCCTTATTTTACTTCCTCTCTCTTTCCCTTTACTATCCTTATTCCACATCCTCTCTAGCAATTTAACCCTTATCTATAATGCTGACCTTACCTATTTAGTAAACTCGCCGTCGCTAAAATGGTAGTATACCTATTAAAGTAACTACTTCGGCTTATAGAACGGAGAGGAGAGGAGTACTCTACGCCGCCGCCGTTTATTAAAACTTAAATTTACAACTTTAAAGTCTAGACTTAGATATAGATGTAACGGAACCTTATAGTAAGTACTATAATGGGTTCTGTTAATAGGCTAGGTGTGTAGGTATTATAAGTAAGTTAACAACGTAATAATAACTAGTGGAGTGGTTGCCTAATAGATTAACTCTAATTATATTCTAAGAATTACTACCAGGAAGGAACTATCTAGGTAGGGACTAAGGGTCCTTAAATACACAACCGTACTCCTATAAAATCCTTCTTATATATAATATACGTATACTCTACTTACTCTATTACAGATCTTATAGATCTTATAGATTATATAGATCACATTATATAACTTATACTACCATTCCTTATCACATAGTTCTACCGGCTCCATCCTAGACCGTGCTTTTATTAACTAACTAGCTTCTTCTAACTCTTCCCCTAGTAGTTATAATATTGTACTTAAAGCGTCCGTAACACTATCTCCCTCCTCTTTATCTTTGTCCTTAAAGATTCCTAGCATCTCTAAGTTATTTACTAAAGGTGTAATATCCATCTAATTAATTTAGTTAATATTGTTACTTATTATACCTAAAGTAACTTCTTCTTCCTCTATAGCTCGTCAGTCTCGTACCGTTGCCGTAATACTGTTGTTAGGTAAAATAATACCGTCTCTATATTCTTGTTATGTAAAAGAGGGGTTAGTTTATATTACGTTGGCGAGTCCTTCCTCTTAGTAACCCTTTTTGTATTTAGAGTGCACTAAAGTAAATATTTATTTGTCCTATAACGTTCACTCTATCTTAACGCTAAATATGCGCGTCCTATAACTCTTAGTAGTTATTAAGTTCCCTAAGTAATTTATTATAGGGTCTTATGTTTAACTTACTGCTGCGAAGCTTAATAATAAGCTTTTAGTGGCTTTAGCGGAACTTCATTATTCTTATAACGCTAAGAAAGAGGTTGCCGATACTCAATAACGGGCCCTTAAATCTCGTCTTGCTGCATCTACTCGTTTAATTCGTCTTAAGAAAGTGCGTAAGAAGGTCTATTTTAAGGAGTAGAAACTTATAAAATAAGGTCTACAGGAACTTGGTAATAAGAGAACTAACTCTCCTCCTATAAAGGGAATAACTCTAAGTAGTTCGGCAGTCGCTCTTCCTAGGCCCCCCTTAGGTAACTTATTCTTTAGCAATCCTTCTTTAATATTACCTAACCTATTTTCTTTCGATACTCTTATACCTTTTCTATAGTGTTTTTTAAATTCTCTAGTGGCTTTTAGGTAGTCTTAGTATAGCCTATCTACTTTACCTTATACTATATTTTATTATCTACGTCCTTATAACTAATAATCTTTAAAA
>Ga0307515_10008333_pt1 | contig 20228 bp, 5 predicted proteins | sample 17_EM_MG_FD_194513 | JGI IMG/M metagenome (GOLD analysis project Ga0307515, IMG submission 194513) | Populus trichocarpa ectomycorrhiza microbial communities from riparian zone in the Pacific Northwest, United States - 17_EM | ecosystem: Host-associated > Plants > Roots > Unclassified | place... | reverse complement strand
AACAGGAAGTTTGAGTTAATCTATAATTATCTTTAGGGTAGTTCCAATTGTAATTACTATATTAACTCCACTAACCATTCTATATATCTTTAACGCTAAAACACTTCGGGTAACGCGCTTGCTCTTAGTTAAGCTCTAATAGATAAGATTGCTATAGATTATAAAGTTATTCTCTCTAGTAAATTCATTCGCGATAATGATCTTATATCCTAACTAGGAGCTAAAATCTTTATTATTTATAAACGATCCATTAATAAATATAAAGAGCTTAGCGGTAGGAAAATTAATAGGCATATAGAGTAGTCCCTAATTAAGATGGTTTATTTGCTAGAAGAGACGTTTATTTAGGGCAAGAACGTTATCCTTAGTTAGTTTCTGGTGTTAGGCGGCAATAGAGAGATTAAATAAAGCCTTAGGTTAACAGATAGAAGTAATATAAGTTCTATAAGCGCGTTACTCTACATATCCTTACTTTAGGGAATTAACGTTAATAACGTTAATCTTCTTACCTTAACCCTTCTAGCGTAAAGCAATAGAATCCTTATTTAGGGAGAGGATGTATCTATTAAAGAGTAATAGTGTTGTTAAATTAAGCTTTTCTTTTAGCTTTACTATAAGATTTGCTTTTACTAGCTTATCTTCTTTAAGAGCTAAGAATTGGTCGTCCCCTAAGATAATTATATTGTTAGTTTATATGCTAATAATTCCGAACAGAGTTCCTATAGTTGTAATAAGGAAGCAGAGATTAAATATAGAAATAGTTATCAAAAGCTTCTCTTTATAGTGCTTGCTGTAGGTAGCCTACTAATAAGTTCCTGCCTCTACAATTCTATACAATGGCTTAAGCATAACTATAATTATATTTTTAGGATACTGGTGGCGAATTTGCTCCAGAAGGTATGCTAATATTAAGCGCTGAAGGTGCGTCTCTAATTGGGTGTAGGCTTAAGTGATATCTCACAAATAAACTGCCATTCTATTCTTTATTAAGGAGGGAGCTAGCGTAACAATAACTCGCTAACTAGCTCGTTAAATTATAGGAGATTGCGTAAGAATTACCTCCTTACTATTATCGTTATAACCTTAGATAATAAGCCTTAATTTCTCAAATAGGGCATTAGTAGCTTTGCCCTTAATCTCGTTAACTATTCTTAACTTAAAGATGCGAACTTTATTAAACTTAGTAGGGTTATACTTCTCGAATTTAAAGACTCCTCTTATAATAAGACCGTTAATCTCCTGCTTATCAGATGCTTGGAAAGGAGCTCCTAGGGTTATAATACGACCTTCTTTTTAGAGCTGTTTTGCAAGCTTAAAGTTAGCCTTCTCTTTGGCTGTTATAAAGGCCATTAATAACTTAACTCTATTCTTAATAGCGGCAACAAATTGTTCTTTAAAATTAATAAGATGTTAGTAATTTTATAATCCCTTTAGGCGACCTCTACTGCGTCATAGTTGTGGCGCATCTACTACAATTATATTAGGATTGTAGTTGTCTTCTAGAGTACATTAATTATGGTTCTCTTCTAGGGTATCTTCTAGGGTATCCTATAAAGGCTCGGAATTATTATCTTTATAGTAAGGCTTAATAATAGTTAAATGGAATTAAGTGGGTCTGTAAGGCATCTAAATAGTATAAGTTTAACTATTAATTATAATAAGTTAATATAGGCCTAACTATCCTCCCTTTTTATACTATACGCGTACTTTAGACTAGAGTGGCAGATTAAGCGTAGTTAAGGTATTTAGGCCATTTCTTATTCCTAGTGCGTTATTAACCTAGCGTATAGCGTAAAGACGTCGCACCTCCTTTATTGCCTTGTGAATAGCCTTAGCTCGTTATATAACGGAGGAAAATAGTAGAGAATTATTAGTTATTTAAGGGTAGGCGCTAAAGACTAGTAATATAGGTATAAGTCTATCCGGGCCAGCGGAATCGTTAATAGCTTTAACAGCTATTTATAAGGTAAGTTCTTCGCTAGCATCCTTTAGTTTTAAAGAGATAATCTTATATGCGCGGCATAATGGCGCGTGATATCGCTCTACTTTTTTAATACTATTATACGCCTTAACGGGAACTTCCTTAACCTTAATTGCCATTACCTTTATCTATTATCGGAACTCTATAAATAAGAAGTTCTTTTTTGCGTTATAGATAATTTAATTAGGGGGTTCTAGGTAGATATTAATCTAGTATAACTAAAGGGTATCTTATGCGTTCCTATCTAATATATCCTTTAAGAATTATGCGGCTTGGAAGGAGGTTAAGAAGTTAATAACTTAGAGTACTGGCTTGCTGCTAAGATATATAACGTTAATAATAATATAAAAGTTAAAGTTATAGTTATCTTTAAGGGTAAACTTAAATCGGCTAAGGGACTTCTAGTTTATTTAGTAGTAATAGCAGTACTTTATAAGATACTTAATTACCTTAACCTTAACTTTATAGCCTACTTGCTAAAGAACCCTAAGCAATTAATAAACGGATAGGTGGCTAAAATAATAGTGCAGTTAGCGTAATTCTAACTTAGTTAAGTGGCTTTAAATAATACTCTTTTCTAGTTAATAAAGGAGTAATTAGGGGTAACCCTATTTGCGTATAACAGGCACCTAATTATCTCCCTAAATAAGTATATTCTTAAGGTTGTTAAGCCTAATGTCTAACTTATCTATATCTTTAATGCAAAATAGAAATAAAGTGTTTATAGAAATAATATGGAAAGTAATATATCCTAAGGGGGTTTAGACCCTAATTGTGCTAAAAGAGATTATAGTACCTTTACTAAAGCGAATTGTATGTTGGCCTGCCGTTAATTAGTTAATCTAAATAGAGCTATTAAGCTGCTAAAGAGCTTAAACTTAAGGTTCTCCTACTATAGATACTCCTGCGGCTCCTATATCTGGTATAATACTATAAAAGACGTACGCTAAGTATCTATTATTAAAGGAAAATATAGAACTCTCCTTTAGCTTATTAAAGATATCTAATTTCGTAATAGAATGGAGCGTAGATTAATTATTAAAAATAGTAACGGTTTATATACTATTTACCTTACTATACTTAGTAAAGTATTGGTTAGGGGAGTAGTCCTTAATTTCTATATCTATAAGGAGCTGTTTAACCTTATTAACCTTACCCTTAAGATCTTTTATGCCTTTATATTAAACTAGGAAGCTTTAGAAGTAGGCTATAGTGACCTTGCGATTTTTAACATTTCTTACACTCTAACGGAACTTATTATATACCTCTTTTCGCTTATTAAGGGAGTGTCTAGTTAACTAGCAATTTGGCTTCTTACAAACGTAGCACTTTTTCTAGCGATTACTTTAAAATAAACCTCCATAAGGACCTCCATAATTACCTTATAGTCGACGTTGATTGTACCCTTTACTATATTCCCTACCACGGCCGCTATATATTTAATTAGTCTAGTTATAATCGTGTTGGTTAAGAACGCTTAGTTAGGTAGGGCTTTTGGTATAGAGCTGTTAAGATTCTTATGTTCGCATTACAGTACCTACGGTAAAGCGTAGCTTAGCATATACTCCTTTAAATATATCTATAGGTTTATATAGCGCTAAGTTACACTTAGAAACGCTACGGTATACTAAGATAACCTAGTCCCTTAGGCTGTTCTTGTTTTAGTAAGTTTTGGTAAGTCCACATTAGATTTTCTAGAGTTTATTAAAGAGTAGTTAAAGGCACTCTAAATAAGTCTTTATTAGGTTAGAAGCAATAACTCTCTAAAATATAGTCTTTTACTATTTAAATATATAAAGTTAGCAATTCTTATTAGTCTTAAAGTGGGCTCTAGTAAGCTAAAGCATTATATTAAAGCTATAGTTTTTACCCGCAATATAGTTATAATAGAATATTACTGCCCGTCCCTTTAACATAATGGAGAAAGCGTAGTAGTACTAGTGGTATTAAATTCTAACCTTGTTACAACAGTTATAGAAGACCTATAGTTTTGCTCTGAGTATATTATATAGTTCTCCTCTAAACTTCTTCTTTTTATCTAAATATACCTTTATTAGATTCGTGACTTCTTATAGTAGAGGGTCACCGGTTAGCTGGAGTAGAGGAGTTAGAGGCGGCGGAGGTAGAGGATAAGTACCTCTAGGTAGGAGAGCACCTCTAGGTGGGAGAGTAGCATTCTAGGGGTTACATTCTAAATTAAAGTTGCCTTTTAAAGAATATAGGTTAGTTCTAGGTTTTTATAGTTAACGTATAATCTTAGCTTCCGTCTATACTAGTTTTTTTATACTAGTAATAACGGCCTAAATATTATTAGTAATTAGGTTACCATTCTTAGTAATATATACCCCATTCCTACAGAGGAAGTCTTAAAAATCCCAAATAATATTAATATTACTAAGTGCCTAGGTATTAGCGGTCTATCCTACAAAATCCTCCCTAAAATATTCCTATAGCTATATATCAGCGTAGTATCTACTTTAGTAGAATATAATACGGTATAGGAGAAAGCTATTAACTTGTTTTGCGGTATAAGTTATTATATTAAAGGTAAATTCGTCCTAATTTTTATTAATAAGTTTCGCGTATAAAGCTACCCCTAGTGGTAAGGAGTCTTCCCAGTTGTTTAAAGTAGGCGTAGCTATGTTTTCGGAGGGAGGGAAGTGTTATTGGCATAGGGATTGTCGTTTGGTACGCGTTCGTGATGTATATTTATTATTTAGTACGCATTTGTGATGTATATTTATTATTTAGTACGCGTTTGTAGTTTAGTACGCGTTTGGACGTGTATTTGCGATTATAGGGCTTAGGACTAGTTCTGGCCTTAAATCGCGAAGACTTATAAAGCATATTATTCTGTGTAATAGACGCAAGAATCTGTAATCTTGGAAAGGCTTAGGACTAGTTCTGGCCTTTTAGATCCTTAGATTTATAGAAGAGTTCTATTTAAGGTTTAGGACCAGTTCTGACCTTAAAAGACAGCTTCCTCTAGCACGAGTAGCACTGGTATAGTGGCTCATCTCTTCTTAATGGAAACCTTGCTGTTCTGTAGTATAACAGTGAAGTTAACTACTGATTAGTGTAGGTTACACAAGGGGATATTACGTAGCTACGGTTCGTAGATAGTATGATGATTGTTCTTCTTTTTAATTTTAAGAAAGGGGTGAGGAACTTAAGGTTCCTCACTATGCTAATGCCGCGGCGGTACGTGATGGCAACTTGCTATACGTGACGGCAATATGCCTCATATGGTGACTATTTGCCTTTATTCCCAACAAAAACACTATATTAATTACGCATAAAATAATTAGGTATTGTTATTACCAGTTATATAGTTTGCATATAACGCGATACCTTAGGAAAAAATAGAAATATTACTATTTAAGGCGAATTACGAATACGAGCCAAGAACATTGTTATTGCTATATTAAGTAAAGAAGACAAGTAATACAGCTAAGTAAAGAATGGAGATATTAATAAATCTTTATATAAACCTTACGGAAACAGCTAAGGTGGTATAGCAAAGAATAAAAAAGTATTATAACGCTAAGAGATCTAAGGGACCAGATATTAAGGAGGGAGATAAAGTATAGCTACTATATAAAAATTTTAAAAGTTAATAACTAAGTAAGAAGTTAAACTATGTTAGACTAGGACCTTTTAAAATTACGTAAAGGATCTTACCGGTTACATTTAAGTTAAACCTACTAGCTAAAATAAAGATCTACCCTATATAGTATATCGCGATACTAGAGCTAGTATATAGGAATATAAAGCCGCTAGTTTACGAAGCAGATATATATAGAGGGTAAAAGGAAGATAAATAGTAAGTTTTAAAGATCGTTAGTTATAAGGATATAGATAATAAAATATAGTATAAAGTAAAGTAGATAGGCTATAAAGAGACTACCTAGGAGCTACTAGAAAATTTAAAGAATGCTATAGGAAAGGTATAAGAGTATTAGAAGAGAAAAGGTTAGGCAGTATTAATAAAGAAGGATCGCTAAAGAATAAACTACCTAAGGGGGATATAGGAAGAACAATTGCCGAACTACTTAAAGTTATTTTTTTCTCTGTTAGAAGAGAATCTATTTTTTTATTGCTAAGTTCCTGCAAACCTTATTCTATAAGTTTTTATTCTTTAGAACGCACCTTTTTACAACCCTTCTTAAGACGGATTAACTAAGCGGATATAGCAAGCTAAAAATTAAGGGCGCGTTGCTAAGCGTTAGTAGCCTCTTTCTTAGCGTTATAAGAATAACGAAGTTTAGCTAGCGCTACGGATAGTTTATTATTAAGCTTTATAGCAGTAGATTAAACCTAGGACCTTAGTAGCAATTAATAAGGGAACCTAAAGACTACTAAGAGTAATAGGACGCGTATATTTAGCATTAGAGACTAAGCGAATATCGCAAGATAATTAAACGTTTACTTTAGTATACTCTAAATATAAAGAGGGTTGTTAAGATAAAGGACTCGTTAGCGTAATATAAACTAACCCCTTTTTCGCATAACGAGAATACGGAGACGGTATAATCTTACTAAGAGATAATATCGCAGTAATAGTACGAGACCGACGAGCTATAGAAGAAGAAGAAATTGCTTTAGGCATAATAAGCAATAATATTAACTAAATTAATTAGACGGATATTATATCTCTAGTAAATAACCTAGAGATGCTAGGTATCTTTAAGGACAAAGATAAAAAGGAGGGAGATAGTGTTACGGACGCTTTAAGTACAATATTACGACTACTTAGAGAAAAGTTAAAAGAAGCTAGTTAGTTAATATAGGCACAGTCTAGGATGGATCTGGTGGAACTATATAATAAAGAATGGTAGCTAAGGTTACGTAATATAATCTGTATAATCTATATAATCTGTAAGGTCTATAATAGAGCGAATAGAGTAGACAGAGCAGATAGAGCAAGGACTTTCTTAGAAGTACGGTTGTGTATTTAAGGACCCTTAATCTCTACCTAGATAGTTCCTTCTTTATAGTGATTCTTAGAATATAATTAGAGTTAATCTGTTGGGCAACCACTCCACTAGTTGTTATTACGTTGTTGACTTCCTGTAGCACCTACACACCTAGCCTATTAATAAGTCTACCGTAGTTCTTGCTACAAGGCTCCGTTACACTAATGCTGTTTTAAGCTGCCTTCTAAAGCGTACGTATAAGGAGTCTTTGCCACCTAAAAGCCTACCTAGGATAATCTTACCACTCTAGCCTAATAATAGGACTGGTATACGGAACCTATTAAACGCTATAGTAGGCAGGGTAATAAGAGAGGAGCTCTAGCTACGCTTAACCTTTTAGGATATATAGGTAAACAACGGACTTCTTACGGAAGAGAATAATGGGCTTAAGGCAGCCCTTTATAATAAGAATAATAAGCAATCTAAGAGTAAGGGCCTTTTTAAAGAATTACGCGATGTTAGAGAGGGTAACTTCCTATTTTTAAGCCTTGCTAAAGTACAGTAAGTAAAGGACCTAAAAACTAAGTATAAGTAGGCCAAGATAGACAAATAACGCGTTATTAAAGAGAGGAAGATCTAATAAGCAATTATAAAAGAAAATAGGCTCCGTATAGAGGTAAAAAAGAGAGCTGCTTGGCTTACTAATTAAGTGCGTAGGGCTGCGGAAAAGGCTGTAAAGAAAGCTAAATAATAACAAGTAAGAGAGGATTATAAGGTAGTCCGACAGCTTCGCTAAAAGGCTAAGGCGGCTAAAAGGACACCTAGGAAGAAGAGTGATAAGGTATTCAATAAGGAAGCTTAATTAATTAAGGTGGAGGAGGCAGAAGAGGCTACTGCTGCACCCCCCCCTTAGGGTACGCGAATAAGGAAAATAAATCTACCACAGAAGTTTAAGGGCTGCGAGCTTTAATTGGCTAGATTCGCAGCTCCTTAAAGCCTTATCTACTAGAATAATGGATTTTGTATGTCGCGAATAGCCTCAATTTTGCTAAGTAGTAATGCTAGATTTGGCCTGTGCGACTAGGCGGGCTATGCGGCTAAGCGGGCCAATACTTACAGACCACTCGTACCTCGGGTCAATAATATTTTAATGTTCGTCACGTGGACTCTGCCATAACTTACCGCCCGTACTTTTTTTCTAACCAACCAGAAGCTAGCTTGGCGGGGTTTTGAATTCCAGGACCCGAATATATAGACCACTCGTACCTTAGGTCAATAATATTTTAATGTTCGTCACATGGACTCTGCCATAACTTACCGCCCGCACTTTTTTTCTAACCAACTAGAAGCTAGCCCGGCGGGGTTTAAATTCTAAGACCCGAAAATATAGACCACTCGTACCTCGGGTCAATAAAGTTTGCCTAAATATTTTCTGCTACTAAGATTCCTAGTTTAGCCTTTACTCCTTAGACCTTTAATTACTTAATCCTTATCTTTTAGGTTTTTATAGTTGTTTACTCCTATACTCTTTAGTACCGCTTAGGTCTATTAGCTTTAGTCCGCCATTCTATAGTTTTTAACTTAGTTAATACGTATTCTGCGCTTTATATAACTATAAAACTCTATCTTAACCTTTCTTAGCCTGTTCTCTTTAATAGATCCTATTATTAATCTTAATCGCTTAATCTATTAGTTCCCTTAATATATCCGCATCTTCTATTAGGATAATTATGTCCTAGACTTTTACTTTAAGTCCTTACTTATACTATGCTATAAGCGCCCTATTATTCTATTTAACCTATATAGCTAGCGTTTAGAACTACGTTATATACTTAATTGCTAAGGTCTATTATACTAGGTTTTAAAGCTTTTATTCTACCATAATGGTTACCTTTAGGTCTCTAAATATCTGTGTAAGTTATTCTACAAATCCTCCCCAGCTTAAGAATATAAATTTAACCTCTAGGTTTATAGTTATGCTTCCATTCTCCTATATTTTATTAAGGTAAAGTTTAAACTACTTAAGTGCTCTTCCTATTAGAAATAATTCTATATAGACCACTTAGTCTATTAGCATAGTAAGCTTTATACCCTCCTATATTACCTTAAAACGCATTTATACTAAAAACCCTTTAAGCTTTAATTTCTCCCCTAAGAATCGCTTAACTAATAGTAACTTAACCTTTACTGCTCTAATGCCATTAATTCGTTCCTTAAGTATTTAGTTATTATCTGTTAATTAATTAACTATTTCCTATAGTTAACCTACTGTAACTAGCTGTAAATCTATATCCTATATACTAGTGTCCCCACTTATTCCTAAAGTAGTTACTGCCGTTAATAGCGTTATAACTAGTACTTTTAGTAGTATATTATTTAACTTTATTAATACTATAACTAGGTAGTAAATATATAACGAAGCCTTGTAGTAGGAACTACAGTAGACTTATTAATAGGCTAGGTATATAGGTAAATAAGAAGTTAATAATATAATAATAACTAGTAGAGTAGTTGCCTAATAGATTAACTCTAATTATATTCTAAGATTTACTATAAAGGAAAGAACTATCTAGGTAGGGACTGTAGTCCTTTAAATATATAATACTGCGCCTAGGAAATATACTAAGTACGTTAGTATATCCTATATTCCTACGTTCCGAACTTATAACGTAACTAGCTATATAACTTAGTTACCCCTTATTCTATAGCTCGATCGGTTTTAGCGCCTCCTATACAATCTTAACTAACCTATTTATATCTCTTTTTAGTAGTCGTACTACTACCGATATAAGGTCCGTAACACCTTCTATTTACCTTTCCTCTATAATCTACACCTTAAAACCCTTACTTAAACAATCGCGACGCGGTTAATCCTATAACTCTACTAACTAGCTATATTTAATATACTGGCTTATCGAATCTTAAAACGTATATATCTACTACTTTAATTAATAAAAGCCTCTAAATCTATGGTCTTTAAATTAGATTAGAGCTTTAGATTAGAGATGTAAATTAGAGCTCTAAATCGAGGCTCTAAATAAAAAGCTTACTAAGCGTAAACTTAATAAAAACATTTCGTTGGTTTACCCCATCGATTATTATGTTATAATAGAACATAAATTCGATATTTTATTTTAGAGATCGGGCTTTGGAACCGTTGTTCTAGTTATAAATCTGAATTTTGCGGGAACGTAAGTCATGGTAAAGAGTGGGTCTTCTTTGGTAAGGTTGTCGTGGACTTGTTCCGGGTTGTTTTGTCCTTATAAGCCATTCAAGACCCTTTCGCAAGCAATATGGAGTGGTGGTCTATGTGGGATGGAATCTGAGGAACTCAGTTCACTCTACAGCATCTCTTCAATTCCGGTGGTTAGCGCAGCCACTCCCGCACGGCCTTTTTGTAGGGGAAATTTTGGTATTTCTGCTGTTTAGGGGAAAGTTGACAAAACACGCTAACCACGGGAACAGGATGCTGTAAATAAGTGTGTCGGCGTGTCGGCATGTCGGTCTCTACCTAGGACCGAGTTAGAGCAGGCTTACCTAAAATCTTGATAGCTTACAAAGATCGCCATTCGATCCTCCGAACATGAGCAAACCCCCATTTAAATCCGCTCGTTTTATTTTGGTCCGTAGGATTTAAGCCTTCAACTTACTAATTCCCTCCAAGGCAGCGGCCTTTAGCTTTTAAGTCCGTGACAACGAAGAGATGGTGTGTTAGCATAAGGGTCCACCTAGCTGTGCGTGATATATAAGTTCTACGCAGGCGCATATGAAAACTTCAAAACACAAGGCATACGATTTAGTCTGATTTCAATACTCATATAATTCAATTGGCTAGACCTTTGCATCTCATTTCTGTAGTCCCTGTGTGTTAAGTATGGCGCAAGAATATGCCAGCAAGCGGCCACAGGGCTTCAAGAACCATATCGAGAATGTTGCCATCGTTGGTGTAAGTTTACCTATGATATTTCATGCGTGGATTATAGTTCCCACTAATCCATGACGGGCCGGCGGCCAATCTGGCAAATTCATAGTTGAAGCATTGCTCAAAGTCGGCAAGCACAAGATCACAGCCATCACACGTGAAGGTAGCACGAACAAAATCCCCGATGGAGTGACTGTGAAGAAGGTCGACTACGACTCCCCATCCTCCCTAGCCGAAAGCCTTAAAGGCCAGGATGCTCTCGTGATTACTATGGGGGTTACCGCACCACCGGACACGCAGAGTAAACTCGTGGAAGCCGCAGCTGCAGCTAGTGTATCATGGGTCATCCCCAACGAATTCGGTGGCGACGGTATAAACGAAGAAGTTGGGCGCGACACCATGTTCGGCCCAGCGAAAAAGGCCGTTCGCGACCATATCGAGAGACTAGGAAAGAGCTCCTGGATCGGCATTGCCTGCGGGTTCTGGTATGAGTTCAGCCTCGGTGGTGGGCCCGCCCGCTACGGCTTCGATTTCAAGAATCGAACTGTGACTTTCTTTGACGATGGCACCATGCGCATCAATACCAGCACGTGGCCGCAGACAGGCCGCTCAGTATTCAATATGCTGGCGCTTAAAGTGCTTCCCGAAAATGAAAACGATAACGGCCCGTGTTTGAGCCAGTTCCGGAATAAGTTTGCTTACGTCTCATCTTTCACGATTAATCAGAAGGAGATGTTTGAGTCGGTGCTGCGCGTGACTGGCACGAGCGCCAGTGACCGGAAGACGACGAATGTTCCTGTGAAACAGTACTACCAGGAGGGAGTTGAGCAGATGAAGAGTGGAGATCGCACGGGATTTGCGAAGCTGATGTATTCTAGGATGTTCTTCCCGGATGAGGCGGGTAATTATGGGGCCTTAAAAGGGTTAGATAATGATAAGTTGGGCCTGCCTAAGGAAGATTTGGATGAATTCACGAAGGTTGGGGTTTATCTACATGACAGCGGATATTTCAATAACTTGTATTAATTGGCGCGTTTGAAAGTTGATGAAGCTAGTAATTATATACCGCCCACTCAGGCAGATATTACCGGAGTAACTCTATGTCCTGGGACCTTTGCCGCCGTTTTTGGAGGGTTTTGCCGCCAAAAAAGGCGGCAATTGCACCAAGGGATTCTGAGGACGACAATGTCACAATTTATCACACATAAAGCATGGGATATATTCCGAACAAGACAATTTTTTTGCTTTGGGCTATAATATAGTTACTAATTCTAGACCGCACCGCTTAGACGCGTTTTCATTCTGCGTTAGATCTTATAGTTTAATATTATTAACTAGGAGGCCAAGGATATCCATGCTATATTTTATGTACAAGGTCTTAGACGAGAGGTAGAGGATATCTAGTTGCCTCTTAGGCATTTTGGTATGCAGAGCTAGGCCATATTAGCAATAGTTTAATTATAAAGGTAAGCAGATATACTGTCGCCAATACTATCGCGTAACTAGTATTTAATTATCGGTTAGGTGTGTTAAAGGCTATATAGAGCATATCCCCTAGCTAAATGCAAGAACCTAATACTTGTCTTAGAGACGTTAAGGATATCAATGCTAGCATTTTATTAGAAAGAGGGGAAGAAATTACTCGTTTTGACTGGGGAGAAAGTACATCGTAGCAGTTTTTTCTGGGTAGTTAATGTTAACCGTTGTTCGGAGTAAGTTGCAAGAATTGGCGCCTAGCAGATTTACGTACTCAAAATATAAGCCGGCATTTGGTAGTTTTATATTAATAAGCACGCCATTAATCTAAGCTATAAAGTGAGTTGGAACCGGGTTGCTTCTAAACAGCTTATCGCATGCCTAAAAAGCGTTATTAGTGGTTATAAGTAAAGTACTTAGGGACTCCATATACTTCTTGTAAGAGTAATGTAAACGGACTTCCGCTGTTATACAAGAAATATATTACATATAAGCGCGACTTGTGGATGTTAGTAACTAACGGAAAAATTATACGATTATGGATGCCAAACATAATACCGTCCACGGTGGTGTGAGGCCTTGTTAGGTGTGGCTTTTCCGATAGGTAGGCCGACCCGAGTGCGGTCGAGATTTCGTTTTGTAGGATCTTCTTATCAAATATCGGACAACAGTATGTCGAAGAGGTCCGGTATATTAGCGGGAGCGACGTCAATGGGGCCCTGGTATGAGTCCGGACGAGAAAGGTAGTGGTGGTGGTCTGAACCAGTGTGTAAAGGATAAATAGTGCGTGAAGGGTCACAAGTGGGATCGTCCTTGAGTGGTAGAGGTTAAAAGAAGTGGAAAGCCCAAGGCCGGAGAGAGGGAAATATGTTCGTTAGCCACAGCCGCGGTTACTAAATAACAATAGCAAAGGGGGAAAGTATACCGTTCCCTAGCTTTGAGCCTTGGAACGGTATAAGGTGCGGAATAGTACGAGCGGCGGAATGTTACGAGCTGGGGAATGGTACGGGGAGACAAGCTAGTGAATGGTACAAGCTGTAGAATGGTACGAACTGGAGAACGGTACGAGCTGGGGAATGGTACGGGAATGAACGACAATGTGACAATTTATCACACGTGAAGCATGGGATATATTCCGAATAAGATAATTTTATTGCTTTGGGTTATGACAGTTACTAATTCTAGACCACGCTACCTAGACGCTTCTTCATTCTGCGTCGGATCCTACAGTTTAATGTTATTAACTAGGAGGCCAAGGATATCCACGCCATATTTTATATACCAGGCCTCAGACAAGAAAGGACCCCCAGATGTATGCAGAGCTAGGCTATATTAACAATAGTTCAATTACAAAGGTGAGTAGACATACTGTTACCAATACTATCGCGTAACTAGTGTTCAGTGATCGGTTGGGTGTGTCGAAGGCTATGTAGAGCATATCCCCTGGCTGAATGCAAGAACCTAATGCTTGTCTCGAAGACGTTGGGGATATCGATGCTAGCAATTTATTGGAAATTAAAGAGGGGAGAATATCACTCCCATTAATCGGAGGGAAAGTGCATGGTGGCAATTTTTTCCTTGTAATTGACGGTGACGATTGATTCGGATAAGGTACAAAAATCAGTGCCTAGCAGATTCACATGCTCAAAATGCGAGTTGGCGTTCGGCGGGTTTACTATGATTTTGTCCCCACCATTGATCTGAATAAGAAAATTAGTTGGAACCGGGTTGGTTCCAAATAGCTTATCGCATGCCTAGAAAGCGTTATTAGTGGTTACAAGTGAAGTGCTTAGGGACTCCACATACTTCTCGTGAGAGGAACGTGTGGGGACTTCCACTGTCATACAAGAAATGCATAACATATGAGTGTGACTTGCGGGGGAACCTGACGACCAGCGGGAAAAGCACACGGTTATGTCCGCCAAACACAATACCGTCCACAGTGGTGAGAGGGCTTGTCAGGCATGGCGTTTCCGACAGGTAGGCCGACCCGAGTGCGGTTGAGATCTCATTATGCAGGGCCTTCTCATCAATATCGGACAACAGTATGTCGTAGAGGTTAGGCATATCGGTGGGAGCGACGTCAATAGGGCCCTGGTCAGCAAGAGAAAGGAAGTGGTTGTGATCTGAATCAGTGTGTGAAGGGCTGCCAGTGGGATCGTCCTTGAGTGGTCGAGGTTGAGAGAAGTAGAAAGCCCAAGGCCGGAGAAAGGAAGACATAAAGGAAGACATGTTTGTTTGCTGAATAACAATAGCAAAAGGGGAAGAAGTAGTCAGTGGGAAGGTGCTGGTGGGAGCAAGAACGAGAGGTTATCACGGGCCTTGGCACTTTTCGCTTAGGATAGGCTAGTCCCGCTAAACCCAAACAGGGGCGCCCCAGGACAGAGTTTACGAGCGTGCAAATAACGTAGCACTTTATTTCTTAAAAATGAGCGTTTATTCTAGTTGCTAGAATGCTTCGTGAGCGGCATCCTAATTCTTCGACGCTCGAGCTGTCTCTTCTCGAACTCATGCTTCTCATCTCGTTTGATCTTCTCCTCATTCTCGGCCAATGTTGTTGATGCCCTTTGGCATACCATTCCACGTTAAGCCTTGCTCATCTATTAACTTCGCCCTGGTTTCCATGGCCTTTTCCCAAGACGGCCTTGATGTTATTCGTTCATGCTAGGCTTAACGTTGGGAAACCCCTTAAACTTGCCCCGCACGGGAGGTGTCGCAAATGCGAGGTTAGTGAAGGTATAGTTGTTGCCTATAAACTACCACTCCCCTTCTAACTAGCCCTCTAGGACGCTGAGAATACGCTTAACTTCGTTATTATAGCGATTAATAGCTATCGGGATTTGTTCAAGTATAGCAACAGAGTGGCCAAAAATTACGATAAGCGAATTAAAACAAATCGATATCGGATACCGGATTTATCCGATAGATACAATAAATATCGGATTTTCTCGCTTAATACACGTAATATATATTAAATCACACACTTTAACTTAAAATCTCTACTATACACTAGATTCTTCTAGTAACTATAGCTTTAGAGACTAATCTTAAGTCTCCTCTTCTTAAGGTTCTATCTAAAACTATATTATCTATTTAATTAACTTTAAAATCTTAAAAGAATTAGTTTAATATTTATAATTTCTATTATACTATTAGGTAAAACCTAAGTAGATAGTTATATAGCTATAAGGTACGGGCGACCCCGGGGCAACTCAGGGGTAACTCGCCCGTAAGGCATGTGCGCTATACATGCCTAAGGAAAACCCTTCCTACCTCGCATACAGACTCCTCCTTTTCCCTTAAGGATTTGTCTCTGTATATACAATATACCCTATTATTCTGTTATTAGACTCCCTATCTACATTCTTACCTTATATTTAAATCCTTACTAATCCCCTTAGGAGGATAGCTGGTTTAATTTTTCTATAATACCTCTAAAAAGAAAACCAACGCCTGCACCTAACGGTAATACGCTAGCAATACAACCGTAGAACGCCTTAGGATTTAGTATAGACAAAACCGCTAAAAGCATACTAGTAGAATCTAAGCCACCTTTAGAATCTTAAAACAATTAGATATCTATAAACGCTAAAGACTAGTTTAACTTATATACCTAGGCTTAAGAAGAGCTTAGTAAGGTTACTAGCGTCCTACTAAATACTACTAACCTAAAGGAGCTAGATAAGCTAGCTAAGAAAATAACTAACTTACGGAGCATTATTAATTTAATAAAGCCCTCCCGTTAACTCTTTAGTAAGGAGTATAAGTTACGCGGCGAATGTATACACTAAGCAAATCTTAACGCCCTAGTTAAGAAGTTACTACCCAATATTAGCGGTATAACTCAACAGTATTTTAGCTAGTAGATCGCCGCAGTTAAGAACCGATTTAAGGTTAATAACGCTAACTATAACTGTAAATAACGCACGCGCTAGGCTATTAAAGGTTTTATAAAAGAAAAGACAATTGCTTAACTAGTATATTAACGGCTAGGCATTAAGGATAAAGGTCCTTTACTATAGGATAAGTTTAAGACTATAGTCTAAGACTAAATTAGGAATCCCACAGTTAGGCGCTTTAATAACGCTATTATATACTATATAGCTATTATAAAGGAGAACTAAAGGTTTAGCGTCTTCCTAGCCTATATACGTAGCTTAGAGGACCACTTCTTATATACCCCTTTTATCAATCCTAAGCAATAGGTAGACTTTTAGTTTTTACGCCTCCTAGCCTACTTATAAGCAGAGCTCTTCCGCCAAAACTTTATTAAACGGATAAGAACCGCTAAAGACCTCTTCGCTAAAATCCGCCGTGTAGAGTAACTACTTAATACTATAAAGCTTGCGGAAGACCGCGTAGGGGGTAATAGTAGATCCTTGCGCTTAAAGCGCGGTCGTAGTATAGGCTTTATAGACTTAGGTTTAGGGAACAGAACCTAAAAAGGGCAACGCTTTTCTAAGTAAACTCCTAGGGAGACCACCTAAAAGCTAGATAGCTTAGGGGACCCCCTAGACGCTAGTGCTACGCAGGCAAGTTAAAGGACCGCAGGCGGCCACTATAAAGAATACTAGAAGCAGGCTAATAAAGAGAAGTTAGCTCGGCCTTTAAAAAACCTAAAGCCCTAGTAGTGTATCTCTCTTAGCTATAACTAGGGCCTAATATAGAGGGAAAGAAGAAACGTATTATAGTATATATTGTAATGGATATACCCTAGGGTAAAGTCCGCCTACGTACTTTATATAATAATAGGTACTAAATTAACCTCATTAATTAAGACGTTGTCTGTAGGTTTAACCTACCTATACGCTACGCGCTATATTTACGTAAACCTATTATATATTTTCTTAATAGCAACCAGATAACAATCTAGGATGCTTATAATCTAATAGTTACTACTAGTAACTCCTGGGGTACCTCTCGCACTATTAGCCCGCAGACCTTTTAGGGCGGCTTATTTAATAGTTACGATATAGTTCTTAAATAGGATTAGCTTATGGAAGCAGATCTATTAATTAGCTTCCGTTCTAGATAGTTTATTTAGGGTACTTCGGACCCTAAATACCTCTAAATAGTTACCTATAGTCACCCTTAACGCTCTCCTAGTAGATATTAAGGCTAGTAAAATAGTCTATTCGCTATAGCTAGAAGACTCCTTCTCTACGCCGGTTATAAACACAATAGAGGACCTATTATTACTAGTAGTAAGTACCCGTGTAGACCCTCTAGACGTAAAATACCGGTTATAAATATAGTAGAGGACCTACCGTTACTAGCAGCGAGTACCTATAGAGACCCTCCTGTGCTGGCGCAGATTACCTATATATAAGGGGAAGGTAATTAAAACCCTAAAACTATTAAGTATACTATAGCAGAGCTATATACACTCTTAGTATAAGTATACCTATAAAATGTATATTAGCTGCACCCTTCTCTTTACTAGCTCCTAGAAGCATACTACCATATAATAATCGCTTTAACTACCGTAGCCCCTGGCCTGCCAAATATATATAAGGAGGAAATTAATATCTTCTCTAATAAGCTAGCAAGCATATTACTATAGAACTCTAAGTATAACCATATAATTAACTTAGAAGAAGGCAAGACGCTACTATAAACGCCCCTCTATAACCTCTTATAGAAAGAGTTGCAGATTTTATAAAAGTACCTAGACGGTACTCTTAAAAAGGGCTAGATTAGGCCTAGTAAGTCGCCTACTAAAGCGTCTATTCTCTTTATACTAAAAGTAGACGGTATAATACGGCTATATATTGACTATAGACGCCTAAATAAGATTACGATTAAGAACTAGTACCCCCTACTACTAGTTAGCAAACTCTTTAATAGGCTTGGCTATGCAAAGATATTTATAAAGCTAGATCTTTATAAGGCATACTATAGGATTTATATTAAAAAGGGAGATAAATAGAAGACCGTATTTAAGACACGCTATAGTTACTTTAAGTACTTAGTAATGCCCTTTAGTCTTACTAATACCCCTATAATATTCTAGAGCTATATTTATAAAGCTCTAAAAACCCTAGTAAATACCATCTATATAGTTTACCTAGATAATATTCTTATTTACTTAAATAACAAGAATAAGCACGTTAAGCACGTTAAGCAGGTACTGCGATAGCTCCGCGCTTAGGGCCTATACGCCAAACTATTAAAATACATCTTTTATATTAAGAACGTTAAGTTCCTAGGCTTTATTGTTACCCCTAGGGGTATTATAATGGACCCTAACCGCGTAAAAGCTATTAAGGAATAGCCTAAGCCTAAGTCCTATAGGGATATCTAGGTCTTTCTTAGCTTCGCTAACTTCTATAGGCGATTTATCTGGAACTATTTAAATACCGTATACCCCCTATATATATCTCTTATATAGGCACATCACAACCTAACGTTAGATAGGGAGAAGAAGCAAAAGCGTAAGTTAAAAGGGCCTACTAAATAGTATTAACCTTAGTCCTGGCCTAATAACGCTTAGTAGGCGTTCTGTAAGCTACGCGCTACGTTTATATAGGCTCCGCTACTTTATTACTTTAACCTAAATCTACCCTTAATAGTAATTACTAACGCTTCTAATTATGCCTATAGCGGTATACTTCTATAGCCTTTAGGATAGGGAGACCAACTCTACTAGCACCCGATTACTTATTATAGTTAGAAGCTTACTAGCCTAAATAGCCTAAAAGTATAGTATAATACGCATAACAAAGAACTACTTGCTATAGTATAATGCTTTAAAATATGGCGCCATTACCTTAAATACGCCGCGCATATAACGCGCGTATTCTACAATTATAACAATCTTAGGTACTTTATAACCGCTAAAAGCTTATTTACTTACTAGGCCTAGTACGCTAAGGAACTAGCTAAGTTTAATTTTAAGATTAAATATAAGCTAGGTAAAGTAAATCCCGCTAATATACTATCCTAGCGCCCGGATTATACTAAAGGCTTTAAAGATAGCAGTAGAAGGACACTCCTTAATACCATACTACTTATATTATAGCAAAAGTTGCGGGTTATAGGCCTTATGGGCGGCCCTAGTGCTACTATACTATACTAGTAAGTAGCATGCGTGCAGTATATAAGCGACCCTTATAAACTTAGCGCTGGCGGACTAAAGCGTCCTACTATTCTCTTTAAGACCACTTTAACTGGCCTAATAGCGCTTAACTCTAGGGAAAACCCCTTAGCCTAGGATATGGTCCCCCATAATAACCTAGTGAGTTACCTATACATTATATATTACTTCGCTAGCACTAACTTTACGCAAAGTCTTATGCTATAGTAAGAGGTAGTAGTAGCTACCTTAACCAAAACGGCGTTTACGGAATACCCCCTTAAGTTACTAGTTAATTTTATTTATAGAGTATAAAAAAGGGACGCCTTTACACACTCTATATATAATTAGTTAACCTAGAAACGAGTTTCTACTAGTAATAAGAATTATACCCTTAATAATTAAGGACTCCTAAGGCAAAATAATAAAGTCTAAGTGCTAAATTGTATACTATTATAATAGGAGATCTTTAAGCGGAATTATAACAATCCTATAGGCAGCTACTATGGTTTTAACCGTACTTTTAAGGTAATTGCGCGAAAGTATACTTAGAACGGCCTTACTTAGTGTTGGTCACACAGGGTGACTCACCAATAACGGCTACTCGAGTAGGTTACAGTGATGATGGTTGATAAAGCTTGTTGTTTGGAATGAGGAAGGGCGAGGAGCTTAAGACTCCTCGCCACGCTAGTGCCGCGGCGTCACGTGACGACCGCTTGCCTCATTCCCGACACTTAGGACCTCTGCAAATATTTAGATAATTATAATACCTACTAACGCTTTAAATCGCGCCACTATAAACCCTATAGTAAGCTGCAGCCTCTTTAGGTCCCCACCCAAGCCTAACGGTATTATTTA
>Ga0307515_10008332_pt1 | contig 20230 bp, 2 predicted proteins | sample 17_EM_MG_FD_194513 | JGI IMG/M metagenome (GOLD analysis project Ga0307515, IMG submission 194513) | Populus trichocarpa ectomycorrhiza microbial communities from riparian zone in the Pacific Northwest, United States - 17_EM | ecosystem: Host-associated > Plants > Roots > Unclassified | place... | reverse complement strand
ATTAACTAACTAGCTTTTTCCGACTTTTCTCTAAGTAGTTGTAATATTATACTTAAAGCGTCTATAATACTATCTCCCTCCTCTCTATCTTTATCCTTAAAGATTTCTAATATCTCTAAGTCGTTTATTAGAGGTATAATATCCATCTAATTAATTTAGTTAATATTGTTACTCATTATACCTAAAGCAATTTCTTCTTCCTTAACTACTCATTGTACTCGCACCGTTACTGCAATATTATCTCTATATTCTCGCTATTTAAAAAAGGGGTTAGTTTATATTACGTTAGCAAACCTATCTTCGCGATAACCGTTCTCTTACTTAAAGTGCACTAAAGCAAATATTTATTTATTCTATAATGTTTGCTCTATCTCTAATACTAAATATATATAACCTATTGCCCTTAATAGTTATCTAGTTCCCTAATTAATTTATCTTAAAGTTTTATATTTAATCTACTACTATATAGCTAGATAATAAACTGTCTATTACGCTAACAGAGTTATACTATTCCTATAACGCAAAATAGGAGGCTACTAATGCTTAGCAACGGGCCCTTAAGTCTTATCTTGCGGCGTTTACTTAGTTAATTTATCTTAAGAAGGTCTATAAGAAGGTCCATTTTAAAGAGTAAAAGCTTATAAAATAGGGTTTATAAGAACTTAGTAATAAAAAACGGATTCTCCTTTAGCTAAGAAGGAAATAGATTTAAGTAGTTCAGCAACTGCTCTTCTTAGGTCCCCCTTAGGTAACTTATTTTTTAGTAATCCTTTTTTATTAACGCTGCCTAACCTAATCTCTTTTAATACTCCTATACCTTTCCTATAGCGTTTTTTAGGTTCTCTAGTAGTTCCTAGGTAGTCTTACTATAGCCTATTTACTTTACCTTATATTATATTTTATTTTTAATGTCCTTATAACTAATAATCCTTAAAACTTACTATTTATCTTCTTCTTATCCTCTATATATATCTACTTTATAAACTAGTGGCTTAATATTTCTATATACTAGCTCTAGTATCGCGATATGCTATATAGGGTAGATCTTTATTTTAGCTAGTAAGTTTAACTTAAACGTAACCGGTAAAATCCTTTAAATAATTTTAAAAGGTCCTAGTTTAATATAGTCTAACTTTTTACTTAGTTATTAACTCTTAAAATTTTTATATAGTAGCTACCCTTTATCTCCCTCCTTAAGATCTAGTCCCTTAGATCTCTTAGCATTATAGTACCTTTTTATTTATTTTTATACTCTTTTTACTAATTCTATAAGGTCTATATAAAGATTTATTAATTTCTTTATTCTTTCTTTAGCTATGCTACTTATTTTCTTTACTTATTATAGTAATAATAATATTCTTAGCTTATATCCGTAATTTGCCTTAAATAGTAATATACCTATTCCTTTTTATAGTGTTATATTGTATATAAATTATATAACTAGTAATAATAATATCCAATTATTCTGCGCGTAATTAATATAATGCCTTAAATACTGTTCTAGTGTCTAGTTTAATCTTTCTGTTTAGCTGTCTATCTGCGGATAATATACAGTAAAAGTTGCTGCTTTAACTCTTTATTCCGCTAAAAATACCTCTTAAAATACTGCTATAAATCTTAAATCTTTATCTAATATAATTTTACTTAATACTCCGTATCTTATAAACACTTCTTTAACATAGATTCTAGCAATATCTTCTACTAATATTTCTTCTGTATATACTATAAAGTATCCCTACTTTATAAGCTTATCTACTATTACTAAAATTATATTATAATCTTGCCCAGTAATAGAATCTCTTAATTTTAGTAACTTTATAATAAAGTCCTATAATATAACCTCCTATAGTCTCTCTGGTATTTTAATAGGTTATAGCCCTCCGTATAGCTTATACCTTATTAGTTTATTTCTTTAGCAATCTAAATATTCCTTAGTAATTTTCCGTACTAAGCTTTAGATTCTATTAATAATATACTCCTCTTAAAGTCTTAACACTAATCCTATAGCTCTATTATGTCCTTAAGTTAATCCTTTATAGAAGTCTTCTATGAAATATTCTGCTATACTTTTTAGAATATACTTCGCTTCTTAATTTTTATATATATTTATCTATAGATCTTCTAGCTATACTTTTAGAATTCTTTATACCTAAAAGCTTTCTAGTAACTTATAATCTCTATTTAGTTCTTTTTAAGTTGCTATAATTTTTAGGTAATTATACCTAATTAGTCTATCTATGTCTCTTTATAGTAAAGCCCCTAATAGCTTTTCGTTATTTTATAGTTTAGCCTTTTAACTTAGAGTGTTTGCTTGTGTATTATCTGTACCCTTAATATACTAAATCTTAAAATAGTATTCTGTAAGTATCTCTGCCTATCTAACCTATCTTTAGTTAAGTTCCTTTATTATTAAGAATCCTATTAGGTTTTTATAATCTATCTTAACTATAAATAGTTTCTTTATGCCTTATAAGAATGCTTTCTATTCTTTTAGTGCTATAACTATACCTAACAACTCCTTATTATAGATGTTATAGTTTAACTTTAGTAGTATTATCTTCCAACTATAGTATACTACTAGGTGCTATTTATTTTAATGTTTTTATATAAAGTATACCCCTAATATAAAGTTTAATGCATCTGTTTCTATAACCGTCTTTAGTCCTAGTTAATAGATTTTAAGAACTAGCTCCTAGGTAAATAACTTTTTAACTTTTTTAAATAACTTTCTTTATTCCTTTCCCTATGCCTATAGTTTTTTTTTCTTTATTAACCGTGTAAATGGTTTAATATCCTTTAACTATTATACTATAAACCTTCTATAGTAATTATAAAACCCTAGAAATAATCTTAACTATATAATATTTTCTAGTTCTTACTAATTTATTATAGCCTTAATCCCCTTAGGATCTATATTAAGTTGGCCTAGTTTAATAATAAATCTAATAAAATCGGTCTTCCTAGTAAAGAACTCGTATTTCTTAATTGCTACTAGCATCTATTCTTTTTATAGTCTCTTTAAGACCTATTTAATGTGTTCTCTATGTTCTTCCTTAGTTATTAAGTAGATAATAATATCGTCGAGATATGCTATAATAAATTTATCCAAGTATTCTCCTAATATATTATTAATACGCTTCTAAAACGTTACTAGCGCGTTTATAAGCCTAAATTGCATAACTAGTAGTTTATATAGTCCTTTCTTTAACCTAAAGGCTGCCTTCTATTTATTGCCTTCCTTAATCCTAATCTAATGGTATACCTATCTTAGATCTATCTTTGTAAAGATTTGCGTATTGCCTATCCTGTTTTAAATTTCGCTAATTAAGGGTAAAGGATACCTATCCTTTCTAGTAATGCTGTTTAATTGTCTATAATTAATACACAGCCTTAGTTTGCCATTTTTCTTTGGTATAAATAGTACTGGATAACCTGCTAATAATTGCGATAGTCTAATATATCCCTTTTATAAGTTTTCTTAGATAAACTCTTTCAGTACTCTACCTTTTTCTTTAGTAAGCTTATAGATTAGAAAGAACCTTAGACTTATTTCTGGTTTTAATTCTATCTTATAGTCCTATACTATATACTCTAATAGCTTCTTACTTTCTAGTAACCATAGTTTCTTGCTATACTTGTGGTATTTCTTTAGTATATAGCTTAACCCTTTTTCTATTTCCTTGTAGGTTGCTCCTACTTAGTACTATACTAACTTAGCTTATTATCGCATCTTGCGTTATTAAGTATCCCTAATATTAACTTAACCTGTAATCCAATCGATTTTTAGATTATATTCCTGTAACTAAGGCATTTCTAATACTGCCTTATTATTTCCTAATGGTAATATATCAAAAGACATCTCGATTTATCTCCCTTTAATAGTTATCTAAATAGGTCCTATTTTAAGATTAATAATGCCTCCTCTATAGGCTATCGGATCTTCTAAAATCGTTACTAATAGGTAAGAACATTCCTTTTTTCTATATAGTAACCCTATTCTTTTAACTGCTGCTAGCAAAATATAGTTTCTTATTACTCCACTATCTATTAGTGCCTCAAACTATTAATCTTACTATTTAACTTATAAATTTAGGTGTCGTCCTTAAATTCCTTTAAGGGTTTAAGGCTCTACTACTAGTTCCCTCTAGTCCTATAGGCCTCTACTTTTCCTAACTATTAGCTGATTAATCCTATTTATACTTAGTCCAACTTAGGCCAATACTTAGTTCGCTTTTTATCTTTAATATACTATAAATAGGTGTTCTCTATACATTCCCACCACTATCGTCCGTCTAGGCATTTTTCCGTAAGGAATCTTCCTGGCTAAAGTATTAAGTCCCCTTATTCTTAAACTTCTACTAGATGCTAACTATATATATACTTAGCATTTTAATATTTCGCCTTATCTATTAACTAATATATCCTTACTAAATATTTCCGATTCTTATCTTTTGGTGCTCTATATATGTTATATACATTATCTATATATATAATCTATGCCAACGTATAATATACTTAGTGTCTTAGGTTAACTCTTAGCTTATCTTTATTTTTAAGTTTAAACCTTTTTTATATTAATCTAAGCGTTGCGACTTCGTTTACAAGTACTAAGATTTGCCTTTCGCTTCTCCAGTCCTCTAATTACTCCTTTAGATCTTTTAACGTTATAATTAAGGCCCCTTTAATATGAGTTATAGCCTTCTCTATAATTGGGTAGTCTTGGATAACTTTCTTATCTATCTATATATAAAAATCTTCCTACTTATTATTATATTATTGTCTATACCACTTTTAGTATAGCCCTTTAAGTATATACGGCTCGTCCGTAAGGAAGTATCTTCTTATTACTACGTCGTAACAGCCCTTTATATGTCGTTCCTTAAACCTAGTTAGAATCCCTAGATCCTCTTCTTATTCTAGTTTAGTAAGCCACTTGGCTCTTAATATGCCTATCTTAGGCCTATTAGTAACCTTTTATATAGGTGCTTTATCCCTTATACGTCTTAATGTACTAAATCTTTTATCTAGTTTCTGTTCTTGCTATAAGGTAATTCTTACTCTAAATTCCTCTATGGTTTCTTTTCTATCGCGTCTTATAAGTGGATCCTTAAAGTCATCGTACTTTTTAATCTTAGTATTAACTTTTTAATCTTTAGGCCAAACACTATATTCTCCTAGTAAGTCCTCTAGGTCTATATATCTATCTCCTAGTCTAACTACTATTTATATTGTAGATTCTCTAATTTATAAAAAAGCTCCTTACCTTTTATCTATAGGTGTCCTTATTTATACTCTAAATTCTTAGTCCCTTAGATTCTTTAATCCTAAGCTTACTTTTAACTTAAGCTTAGCTCCCGCCTTAGTCTAATTAGGCGTCTATAGTGTTCTTATCTTATCTTAAGAGTCTTAAATCTTACTTATCTTATCTTAAGAATCTTATAACTATAGGAAATACTATCCCAAGCTTATTTATATGTTTCTAAACTAAGCTGCTGCCCTACTCTATCGGTTTTCGTCTATTATGGGTCCTTAGGTATACCTTATCTCGTCTTAAAAATCTTAGTCGTCTCTTATCTCTTCTTAAGAATCTTAAGCCTTTGGCCTTTTACCTTTATCGAGGGGTAAGCTAGCACTAGCAGTCATCTACTTACTTAATCTTCTTTAGATATTACTCCTTCTATCTTATAAAGCGATGGATGCCGTATCTAATGGTGTTATAATGCCCATTACTAAACCTTACTCTATAGCGGTTTTAGTCTCTGCTTCTAATATAACTTCTCTAAGGTTTATACGTTCCTAGTAAACTACCTTTATTTCCTTATCGTTTATAAATGTTTCGCCTACGTTAAATTCATCATCTTCGATATCTAACCTACGCAATAGTTTGTTGGTTCCTTTACACTCTATAGATTTTGGCTCTTATAGCCAATAGCTTGCACCGTACGGAGGCAGCGGTCAAAAGTTCCTGGCCCCCCTGCGCCACAAATGCGCCACCAATAAGCCACAAACCGCTTTCTTGGCGTTCCGGATTAGGAAGGGTCACGACGGACCTTCTTGATAACTTCTTGCATCTTAGCAGACGTACGGTTGGTTGGGCGACCTGGTTGAGGTGCGTCTCTAAGGTAGATATTAAGAATTGTGCGGCTTTTGGCCGCGATTTCGCGCTTCTTGGACGACCGATTTAATGTGGGAGATGCTCATTCCAGTGGCGGCTTAAATGTCGGCATTTCTGCTGCTATAAATTTTTATAGCAGGGGCCTAAGCCCTTGCACAGATATCGTATGAATTACCTATCACAAACAGTAAGATATAATAAGGATTTAATGTATTTTAAAAGCTTATGGAGTATAGTATTAAGGGGAGAGTCGCACCCCGCAGTATGCGCCAAGCATTACTTACGCCACACTAAGCCACTAAAGGCTAGCGCACGCCACCACGACAGGGGAGGGGGTCAGGAACTTTTGACCGCTGCCTCCGTACTTAGCATCTTTATAAATTTGGTATGTGTTATTATAACAAAACGCAAAACTTCTAATTAAACATTCTTTTGTTCCTTATAGTATACTATTATCCCTCTATACGTATATATCTTCTATTAGTCTAGTTCCCTTTATTATATAATAACTCTAACTATCTTTATAATCCCTTACGAAATAACCTTATTTTCCGCAATTTATATAAGCTCTATCTCTAAACCACTAATTTTGCTATAGAGTCCGCCTAAATATCTTCTGCTACTAAGATTTCTAGTTTAGCCTCTATTCCTTAGTCCTATAATTACTAGATCCTTAACCTCTAGGTTTCCATAGTTTCTTACTTTATCTCTTATAGGCTTCTTTAGTACTACTTAGGTCTATTAGCTCTGCGCCATACCATAGTTTCTAACTTAGCTTTAGTTATTACGCACTCTATATCTTATATAACTATAGGACTCTATCCTAGCCTCTCTTAGCCTATTCCCTTTAGTAGATCTAATTATTAATCTTAATCGCTTAATCTATTAACTCCCTTAGGGTATTTATATCTTCTATTAGGATAATCGCATTCTAGACTTTAGCCTTAAGTCCTTATTTATATTATGCCATAAGCGCCCTATTATTCCACTTAATTTACATAGCTAGCGTTTAGAACTATATTGTATACTTAATTACTAAGGTTCGCTGCGTAATATCTTAGAGTTTTCTTTCCGCTATAGTTACTGCCTCTAGGTCTCCAAATATTTATATAAGTCGCTCTATAAATTCTTCCTAACTTAAGAATATAAACCGCACCTCTTAATTAGTGGTTGTTATTCCATTTGCCTGTATCTCTATAAGGTAAAGCTTAAACCACTTAAGTGCCTTTCCTAATAAGAATAGTCCCGCATAAGCTATTTAATCTATAAATATTACCAGCTTTACTCCTTCCTGCGCTACCTTAAAGTGCATTTATATAAGAAATCCTTTAAGCTTTAATCTTTCTTCTAAGAATCTCTTAATTAATAGTAACTTAACCTTTACTACTCCTATCCTGTTAATCCTTTGTTTAAGCGTCGCATTATTCTCTATTAACTAGTTAACTATCTCTTATAGTTATCTAACTGTTATAGGTTGCTGCAAGTTAGTATCTATTATACTGGTATCGCCTCCTAACCTTAAAGTAGTTGCCGCCGTCAATGGCGTCATAGTGGCTGCTTTTAGTGGCATGTTGTTTGACTTTCTATATTTAATACTATAACTAGGTAGTAATTATGTAACGGAACCTTATAGCAAGAACTATAATGGGCTCGTTAATGGGCTAGGTGTATAGGTAATGTAAATTAAAGTTAACAACGTAATAATAACTGGTAGAGTAGTTGCCTAATAGATTAACTCTAATTATATTCTAAAAATCACTACCAGGAAAGAACTATCTAGAGTAGGGACTGTAGTCCTTTAAATACACAACTATACTTTTAGGAAACCCTCCTTATACGTAAGGTACGCGTACTTTATCTGCTCTATTATAGATTATATAGATTGTATAGATTATATAGATTATATTACGTAACTTGGTTATTATTCCTCATTATATGGCTCTACCGGCTCCATCCTGGACCGTGCTTATATCAACTAACTAGCTTCTTCCGACTCCTCTCTAAGTAGTCGTAGTATTGTACTTAAAGCGTCCGTAATATACTACTTATCTTCTTTACTTATTATAATAATAACGATATTCTTAGTTTATATCTATAATTCGCCTTATATAGTAATATACTTATTCTCTTTTATAGTGTTATATTATATATAAACTAAGTAACTAGTAATAACAATGCCCAATTATTTTGCACGTAATTAATATAATATCTTAAATACTATTCTAGCGTCTAGTTTAGTCTCTCCGTTTATCCGTCTATTTATAGATAATACGCTATTAATATTAATACGCGAACTCCTTATTCCACTAAAAAAATACATTTTAAAATACTACTATAAATCTTAGGTCCCTATTTAATATAATCTTTATTAGTACTCTATATCTTATAAATACTTCTTTAATATAAATTTTAGCTATATTTTTCGCTAAAATTTCTTCTATATATGTTATAATGTAGCCCTAGTTAGTTCTTATCTACTATTATAAGGATTATATTATAATTCTATCTAGTAATAAAGTTCTATAATATTATCTCCTATAGACGTTCTGGTACCTTAATAGGTTATAGCCCCTTATATAGCTTATACCTTATTAGTTTATTCCTTTAGTAATCTAAATGTTCTTTTATAACTTATTCTATTAAGCCTTAAATTCTTTAAATAATATACTCTTCTTAGAGTCTTAATACTAGGCCCGTTGCTCTATTATATCCTTATATTATTCCTCTATAGAAATCTTTAATAAACTCTTTTATAATACTTTTTAGCATATATATTACTTTTTAATTTTTATACTGCTATAAGTCTAAATCCTTATTCTATTCTTTTTAGATCTTTTAAAACTATATACTCTTTAGTACCTTATAGGTCTATTCCTCTTAAGTTACTATAATTTTAACTAATTATATCTAATTAGTTTATCTTTATCTTTTCGCAATATAGCCCCTAATAGCTTTTAATTTAGCTTGTTTGCTCTTATATTTTCTATTCCCTTAATGTAATAAATGTTAAAATAGTATTCTATAAGCATCTCTACCTATCCAACCTATTTATAATTAAGTTCTTTTATTATTCGGAATCCTATTAAGTTCTTATAATCCGTCTTAACTATAAATAATTTCTTTATGCCTTATAAGAACACTCTCTATTCTTTAAGTGCTATAACTATACCTAATAACTCCTTGTTATAAATATTATAGTTTAACCCCAGTAGTATTATTATTTAACTATAATATATTACTAGATGCTATATATTTTAATACTTTTATAATAAGTATACTCCTAGTATAAAGTCTAATATATCTATTTCTATAACCCTTTTTAGCTTTAGTTAGTAAATCTTAAGGATTAGTTCCTAGGTAAATAACTCCTTAAGTTCCTAAAATAACTTACTTCCCTAAACCCACGGTTTCTCTTTCTTTATTAGTCTTATAAATAGCTTAATATTCTTTAACTACTATATAACAAACCTCCTATAGTAGTTATAAAACCTTAAAAATAATCTTAACTATATAATATTATCTAGTTCTTATTAGATAACTATAGCTTTAATTTTCTTTAGGTCTATATTAATATAACCTAGTTTAATAATAAATTTAATAAAATTGGTCTTCTTTATTAAGAACACGTGTTTCTTAATTGCTACTAGTATTTTTTTTTTAGTCTTTTCAAGACCTATTTAACGTGTTCTCTATATTCTTCCTTATTTATTAAGTAGATAATAATATTGTTAAAGTATACTATAATAAACTTATCTAGGTGTTTTTTAACATACTTTTAGTTCGCTTTTAGAACGTTATGCTGTTTATTTATCTGTAGTTAATATATAGCCTAAGCTTTCTTTTTTTTAGTATAAATAGTACTAAATATCCTGCTAATAACTGCGATAGTCTAATATATCCTTTCTATAAATTATCCTAAATAAACTCCTTAAGTGCTTTTAACTCTTCTTTAGTTAGCTTATAGATTAGAAAGAACTTTAGGCCTATTTCTAGGCCTAATTTTATTTTATAGTCCTATACTATATACACTAATAACTTTTTGCTTTTTAGGCTATATAGCTTCTTACCGTATTTATAGTATCATTTAGGTATATAACTTAAGTCCTACTTAGTCTCTTTATATATTGCTCTAACTTAGTACTATACTAACTTAGTTTATTATTATATTTTACAATATTAATTGTTTTTAATATTAACTTAACCTATAACCTAACTAATCTTTAGGTTATATTTCTATTATTAAGTTATCCCTAATACTGCCTTATCTCGTCCTAATAGTAGGATATTAAAAGATATCTTAATTAGTCTTTTTTAATAGTTATTTAAATAGGTCCTGTTTTAAGATTAATAATACCTCTTTTATAGGCTATTAAATTTTCTAAAATTATAACTAGTAAGTAAAAGTGTTCCTTCTATCTATAAGGTAGTCTTATTTTATTAACTACTACTAGTAAGATATAGTTCATTATTACTCTACTATCTATTAGTACTTTAAACTCTTAATCTTACTAATTAACTTATAAATTTAGGTATTGTCCTTAAATCCCTTTAAGGGTTTAAGGCTTTACTACTAGCTCCCTCTAGTTTTATAGGCCTCCTCTTTTCCTAACAATTAGCTACTAAATCCTATTTATACCTAGTTTACCTTTAGCTAATACTTTATTTATTTCGTTTCTTTAATATACTATAGACATATATTCTTTAGTTATTTCCATTACTATTATTTATTTAGGCATTCTTCCGTAAAAAAATTTCCTGGTTAAAGTATTAAATTATCTAACTCTTAAACTTTTATAAAATATTAGCTGTATATATACTTAGTATTTCTATACTATTACTTATCTAGCGCCTAGCATATCTTTATGCAGTATTTCTTATTTCTTATCTTTAGTGTTTTAAGTTAACTCTTAGCTTGTCTTTATTCTTAAGTTTAAACTTTTACTTAACTAACTTGGCCTCTAGCCTATTATTAGCAAGTACCAAAATTTATTACTTTTTTCTCTAGTTCTCTAATTGTCCTTCTAAATCCTTTAACGTTATAATTGATTCTCTTCTAATATAACTTATATATTATTCTAATATGGCTTAGTCTGTAATAACTTATTTATTTAGCTATATATATATTACGGAACTGGGGTAGTGGCTATAGAACGTATATATTTAAGGAGTCTACAAGGCGTTACGCAATTAATCGTAAGGGTTAAAGGCGTAAGAAGGTAATATACCTACGCGTAGCTAATATAAGCTATATATAAGGTATATATAAGAGCACGGGGCTCTCCTATAGAGGCCCCTGCGGTGGGGTTCCGTAATACTACCCCCCCTCCTATAGAGGCGGAGCTCTAGTAACGCTGTAGTTACTATATATATATAGAAGGGACACTTAAGGTATAGAAAAGAAGAAAAAAGGGGTGTATTGCTAAAGGCTTAAAATAACGTTATATAATAAGGCTTGGCATTTAAGAATTTAACTAATTAAATAACTTCAACCGCTAGTTAAAGTTCTTGGACATCTTAACGATATTCTAGTTATATAATCGCACTTTACTACAATCTAACGTAATTTAATAGCAATTTGCCCTTACGTGGTAATATATAACGGTTTAACTCTATAAGGGCTTCTATAGAGAATTAGGTATAAAATCTCTGCTTAGGCTCAGTTTCTATAGGTTCGCGTAGTAAAAGTCGCTAATTAGATCCTTTATATTTTTAAAGTCTTCCTATAATTGCTATTCTGGCTAATTTATATTAAATCCTATATATATAGCTCTATAGTAGAGCTATCGTCCTCTACCTTTACTAAAGTATTTAGAGTTAATAATTTATTTAACGGTCTACTCCTTATGGTTCTTGTCTTTATTCTTATCTTAAATTAGTACTAGTAGGGGTTTAGGCTATATCTGCTCTAGTAAGGGGTTAGGCTAATAAAGGTATAGTAGCTATAGGTAAAATATAGGCTATATCCTACGGGTAGCTAGGGTAGGTAGAAGTTCTAGCTTATATATAGCTCCCCTATTAATGACTTATTTAATTAGATAGGGGCTAAGATTCTTATAATTAAGTGACTTTATAGGCCTCTATATAGATACTATATATATCTAGTCATACCTAGTCGCTAACACGCATCTCTAGTGGTGGCGTTTTATAATAGTTGGCGAAATAGGCTTACTTTGCTTAAGCCTAGGCCATTTTCCCCTTATAGTAGTTAAGTAGATTTTTTATACAGTCTATATACTAGTTAATAAGTAATATCTTAAGGCGTTTTCTATATAGTAGTTTCTTATTAATAGGTTTTAGTAGCTCTATACTAGATTAGGGGTAATAACCCTTATTCATAAAGAATAGGGTAAGTCCTATAGTGGTTAAGACGTAATTATTCGCTATAAATTTACCTAGTAGGAGGTAATCTACCTAGTTATTTTAACTATAGGTAACTACCTGTTATAGGTATACTTTTATACTAGTATTAGCCTTTTCTAGTTACCTAGCAGTTTTATAGTAAAAGGGTATAGATATCTTAATGGAGATACTAAGGCGTTAGTAGATTTGTCTCTATATATTAGAGTTAAATTTTATACCTTAGTTGGACGTAATTAAGTTAGGTAACCTATATAGTCGGTAAACTTTATAAAGAAAGACGTTAGTAACGTCGTTAACGGCTACGCCTTTAGTTAGGATATAGTGGCGCTCCTTTATAAGTCGGTATATTATTATAAGGATATTCTTATAGGTACAGCCGTGTTATTTATAGGGTAGTAGGTTAATAATAAAATCTATAGCGATATCTGCCTATCGTTATATAGATACTAGTAGAGGGTATAGTAGTCCTTAATACTTTGTATTAAAGGCCTTAAAGTACTTATAACCGTAGTAGGCGCCTATAAAGCGTTTAACTAAGTCTATTATTTTTAGCCAGAAGTAATATTTGCTAAGAAGCTTATAGGTTCCTCCTTTGCCTAGATAGCCGCTTAATTAGAGGTCGTAGGCCATTTAGATTAGTTACTGTTATAAATTTTGTAAGTTAGGGATAAATAGGCGGCCTCTATAATAGAGCCTATTCTCTTTTACTTTTAAGGCTGCTATATTAATCTAGCCTAAGCTTTAGAGGTTAGTAGGCAGCGTATAGGTGCTAGCGGTCTTTATAGTAATAAGTTAATATAGTAATAGGTTAACAGAGGTATTAGATACCGTAGTAATAAGCTTATTAATTTTAGGAGGTAATTTTAGTTCTATAGTATAAAGCTAAGGTTTAGTTAGCTTTATTATAGGTAGTATACCTAGAGCTAAATTTCGTACTTTTAAAATTCTTTATTATTAGAACTAATTATAAAGGTCTTTTTTTAACTAAGGGAGGTCTTATAAACAGCGTATTAAGCTACTAGGCTTAGTACCTTATACTCCTAGTTAATATACAATTTTAAAGTTAAAACTAGAGAGGAACTCGTTCTAGCGTACTTAGCGTTAGTTTAGCTACTTTATAGTTATAAAGTACTTAAGGTTATAATAATCTATGAGGACTTTAGTTAGCTAATTAGGTTTTGCTAAAAAGAGTTCTAGTTAAAATTCCTTAAATGCTTATATAATTGCGAGAAGTTCCTTATTATAAATCTTATAGTTACACTTTTATAATATAAGCTTAGATAAGTAGAATGCGACTAGGTAGAGGAGACCGTTATTACCTATCTAGGAAAAGACGCCTACGCTAACATGGTCTAAGGAGTTGGTTTTAAGGTAGAGTTGTTATTCTAGTGTAAAATAAGCTAAGATAGGTGCTTTAGTAAAAGCATTTTTAAGGTCTTAAAATGCCTTCTCGTATTTAGGCGTCTAGGTAAAGCGTAAATACGTTTTTCTTTCTTTTACAGAAAGGCCCTTTGTTTACATTATTGCTATAAGTAATACTACTACACCTAAGAAGTTATATATAAATTTCTAATAGAAGTTAGCAAAACTAAGAAAGGCCTACACATCTTTAATACAATTAGGGGCTTACTATTTAGTAACTATATATACCTTCTTAGGGTTTATATAGACACCCTTAATAGTAATAATTAGTTTAAGGTATTTTACTTCTGTAACTAAGAATTTATACTTCTTTAAATTAATATAGAGTCCTATATCCCTAAGGCGCTAAAGGACCTTTTAGACGTGCTTAGTATACTTAAAAGGGTTATTACTATAAATAAGTATATCGTCTAGGTACGCAGAGTAGAAGTTATTAAGGTAGTCCTATAAGGCGTTATTAATATAGCTTTAAAAGATGCCTAGGCTATTATATACGCTAAAGAGTATAATAGTATATTTAAATTGGCTAAAGCGTAATATAAATACGGTTTTCTATTTATTTCCTTTCCGTATTTAAAGATAGTTAAAGGCGGCAATAATATTAAGCTTAGTATAGATTTTGGCTTAGCTAAGCCGCTTAAGGGTCTTCCGTATCAGCGGTACTAGGTATTAGTTTTTAATTATAATAATATTAAGTCCTCTATAGTTAACGTAGAATTAAATACCTCTTTTTAGCTTCTAAGTAAGAAGGATAGGGGTAGCTGCTAATAATATACTAAGACAAATAAACCCTTTATTAAGGTGCTTGTTAATATGCTTTCTTATAACTAAAAGTTCGTCTTTTAATATTAAATAGGGTCTCTTATAAGGTAGCGTTTTTCCTTATTTAATATTAATAGTATAGTTATTAGGTTAATATAGGGGGAGTATATTTACTCCCTTTTATAAGCATATATTAATAAAGTCGTAGTACCTTTTAAGGAGGAGCTTACGGAGTTCTTCGTTGGTAAGTCCTTTTTTAGGTTTTATAAACTTTTTAAAGTCTAACGGTAAAAGTCCGTAAAGTTTCGTAGGGGCGTTATTTTCTAAAAGGTTAACTATATCTATCCTATTACTATAGAGGACGTAGTTTTATTCTTTATTAAGCTTATATAGTTATAATTAAAAGGCTATAGTAACGGTCTAGCCTTTCCTACGTGCTATATAGTAGAAGGCCGCGGTACTTATATAGTAGTAGTTAGTTATAAATAGGGTAATAAGGGGTTTCTTAAGTTAATATCCTAGTAAGTAAATAGAGGCGGCTAGGCTATATCCTAGGTAAGTCTCTCTATAGTATTTAGAGTTAAAGGTTACTTTTTTCTTTTCCTAGTTAATAGCGGGGTTATATTATTTAAGCTAGCTTATTTTAAGGATAATAGGGTAGTTAGTAAGTAGTATAATATAAGCCTAAAGCTCTTCCTAGTGCCCGTTTATATCTAAGTAGAGTTATGCTATATAGGTAATCTTTTATATAATATAACTACCGTTAGCGAGTTATAGGGCGCGGGCTTTAGTAAGGAGTAAGGTAGATAGGTTATAAGTACGCATAAGTTAGGTATCTATAAATTAGTTAGTAGCTCCATAATTAATTATAGAACGACTTTTATATTAGTTTTTAGTAGTAGTTCCTATTATAGATAAAACTATCTATTTCCATTTATTTATCTTTACTAAGTTATTTATTAAGTAGGCCGATATATATAACCCTTTATTATTAGGGCGTCCTAACCCATAACTTAGGGCTAGAACTTAGCGTTTTCCGCTTCCGTATCCAATTCTACTACTATTACTACGTTTTCGTCTTATATAGTAATGGCGCGTAGTAACGTATTTAGTATTTAGGGTATTAGATTAAGTATTAGGCGGTAAGTACTAAACCTAGCTATTAGGCAGTTTAGGTTATTATAATAATAGCCTTCTTAACGGCATTTATAGTAGCGTTTTAGTTTTTAAAGTAGCTCGCGCTCTCTATCTAGGAGTTTTTACGGAATGGCTAGTATAAAGAGGTCAATATTGGCTTTAGTGGTACTTAAGGTAGTAGGCGTTAGTGGCTTAGTATATATAGGTTTAGTAGGCCTAAAGGGCTTCTATAGAGAGGTCTTTAAGTAAAGGTTAGTAGTAGTAATCTAATTTAGTAGTCGTTTAATCTTCTATAGGGCTGCTACCATTCTATAAACATTATTGTAGTTATAGCTGGCGGCTGCGTAACTAAGGCAATAAGTAACTTTTTTAAGGAGATTCTTTTAGTCTTTAGCACTATCTTAGGTAAGGGCTTTAGTATATTTCTAGAATTTAATATAGAACTTATTAAATAATTTAATAGAGCTTATCTTTAAGGTATAAAGTTTAGCTTAGTTAGTAGCTAGTAGGTTATAGTTACGGTATATTAAGTTAAGATTATTAAGGACTTTATAGTAAGATTGCTACTTCTAGGGGCTACTAGTCTCCTATTAGGTAAAGAGTCTATTAAATAATATACCCTTTATTCGCCTAATAATATAGCCAATCTTAGTATCGTTTATAGGAAAAAGGTAGGCGCTTTAAGTTAGTTTTTTGCGGATTTATATCTTCTAGTGGCTGTATTCCTTATAGTCTTCCTAAAAGACTAGGGAATTAAGGTAGCGTATATTAGACCCTATAGTAGCAGTTTAGGTTTAATTATTATAGCTTTTATTATCGCTGCTTTAGTAGGGGCTCCTATTAAGTAAAGCTGCTTAGCGCTAACCCTCCGTTAAGTATTAAGTAAGTAAAGTTACTAGGGGCGTAGAGACTTAAGTGGCGTTATATATAGTAAAGAGGTATTTAGCGTTATTATAAATATGCTTATTAAGCTAAGATTATAGGTATTTAATTATGCCATCTTTTTTAGTAATTGTAGCAATTAGTATAATCTTATTATTCTTTAACTATTAGATGTCGCGTTTAAACACGCGAAGGTCGTCTTTAGTTTCTTAACGTATATTATTAGTAAGCGCCTTATAAGTTTATAGGTCTTAGATAATATTGCGATCTTGAATAGTACGCATCTTAGCTTATATAAGCTTTAGGTAGTAACGTGTTTAACCACTCCCCGGCCTATATTAGTCCTCAGCCTACCCTACCAGAATCGCGACGCGTTTTTATATAATTACTCAACGACACTAAAATAAATTTAATTTAAAATTTGCCTAGCAGTTACTCTATATAGTAGGGCAATAAGTCCTATTATAACCCTAAATATAGCAGTTGCTGCACGTTGGTGGTGCTCGCTGCTATACTAGAGCAGCCCAATTCTAATTAGCTTCCCGCTCCCTATTTTCTAACCCCTTAACTAAAGCTTAAGCCTCCTGGGCCTATAGAGTGCCTCCCTATGCAATATACCTTCGGCGGTGCTACTCCTTTTATTTTTGGCGTTAATTAGCTATATACAGCTCTAAATTCTCTTTTATAAGTATAGTAGCTAAATATATTACTATCTAGCACCCCTTAATAATCTAGTTAACTGCTTAAGTAGTTAAGCTCTAAGACTGGCGCTAGAGAAGGCCTTATATAAGACTAGCCTGCTGCTCTAGCTAAGCTATAGTATGCGGCGTTTCTAATATCTATAGAGGTGCTGCTTCACTAGCTGTACCTAGCGGAGAGGGTGTCTTTATAACTATAAGCGATAATAGGATACGCTAAGAATTATAAGGCATAAGACCTATAGCTAGAAATCCACTCTTAATATTCTAATCTAAAAATATAGATAGTCGCACCTTCGTATACGTTGTAAGGAAGTCTTCTTTATTAATATAGTGGATTCCTTAGCAGGCAAGCTCTTAAACCTTACATCCGTACATACGCTTTAGAGGGGAGTAGTAGCCTACGTTAAGCGGCTGGAGAAGGTGTAATATATACGCAGGCATATAGAGCGTAATGATCTTGTGTTGTGTATAGTACTAATTAAATTTAGGCGTCGCGTGGCTATTATAGCTATTAAGGATAAGTAGGCGGTGGGCTCCCTTTATATAAGACTTTATATATCTATTAAAGTACTAAATCCATTTATATCCTAGCTTATTATTAGTCTAGCCATTATCGCTTACAGCGACTACCTAGTTAGTAGGTAGAGCTCGATACTAGCCTAACTAGTAGACTTTACCTGCTAGGATAATAAAGGGCGGAATTGCCTAGCTAGCAGCGTTAACTCCCTTAATTACTGTAACCTATTCGCGATTACCTAGCTAAATAAGGACTGCTTAACTAACTATATCTAAGCTTATAACAACTTTTAATGTTGCCGCGACACCTATTATAAATCCTATCTCGTCGAAATTGTAGCTATCTTTGTTAAGGATGCCGTACGCTAGTCGCGTCTCCTCTACGCGCTTAAACCACGCGTTAATTATAACTGGATCCTCGCATTTCGCGCGCTGTAAGTGGAATTTTTTATTTTATTTTATCTGTAGCTCTAGCTAGGTATTTATAAAGTAGCGTGCCCAGTTCTAGCCAACTGGCTAGGGGGGAGGATTCTGGCCACGTGCCGTAAGTAAAGTGTCTGCTATACGCCGTACATTAATAATATGGGGGGGAATCCTTGTTAATTAATGTCTAGGATCTACTAAATAAGCGCCTGCTCCTTAGATAGCTATAGCTTGCGTTTCTGTATATTAAACTCTTAGATTATAGGGACGTGGTAGAGGCGGCGTCGGAGCGTTGTTCTCAGAGTATCGTATAATGCTGCAGCTTTGCGCTAGCTTAAAACTTAGTTTTTTTTTAAAGCGATTAAGATACAAGAAGAAGTCTACCCTGCTTTTAAGGTAATCGAAAGCGCTGCGTTGACGCCATTATTCTGTTAAGGTATAGACATGTCGCGATTTTAGTGGGGTGGGCTAAGGACTAGTATAGGCCGGGGAGTGGTTAAACACGTTAGTTCTATAGAAGGTAGTAGTATTTATTAGGGTCTTATGCTACCATTTTTACAAATATCTTAGTATCTCGTATTTCGATTTTAATAGGTAGTAGCCCTTCTATTTACTTATCCGTAGTTATATAGTTAATAAAAGATAAAATATTATCGGTGTCTATCTCCTTAGGAGTTAAGGCTAGGGCTAATAAATTAAATTCTTCTAGGATTGATTAGCGTCGTAGGTTAAGTATAGGTATTAGATTGTTCTTTAGGTTTAATATAGTAGCTAGTAAGGAATATTATCTTACTATTATAGGTTCCTTAAAAGTGTAAAGTGAGGTAATTTATAGTTATAAAGACGTAGAATTAGTTATAGGCTAAGCGTTAGTAGTAAAAAGGCGTAATGTAATATTATAGAACTAGGGTAGTGGCTATAGAGTATATGTATTCAAGGAGTCTACAAAATATTACGCGATCGATCGTAAGGGTTAAGGGCGTAAGGAGGTAATATACCTACGCGTAGCTAATATAAGCTATATATAAGGTGTATATAAGAGCACGGGCTCTCCTATAGAGGCCTCTGTAGTAGGGTTCCGTAATATATAAAAATCTTCCTACTTATTATTATATCGCTATCTATACTACTTTTAGTACAGCTCTATAAATATATATAATCTATTTATAAGAAAGTATTTTTTATTACTATATCGTTATAAAATTTTATATATTATTTCTTAAACTTAGTAAAGCTTTTAAAATCATCTTTTTATTTAATTTCTTATAACTACTCTACCCTTAGCGTGCCTATTTTTAGCCTATAAGTAAATCTTCTAATAAGTGCTCTGTCCTTTAATTAACCTAGTATTCTTAGCTTATAGTTTTAATTCTATTCTCACTATGTATAAATTCCTTCTTTAAACTTCTTTTAGCCTTTTTCTAGTCTATATCTAGCGAATAGATCTTTAAAGTCTCCTTACTTCTTAATTATAGTATTAACTTTTTAACTCTTAGGCTAAATACTTTGTTTACTTACTGCCCTTTATTATTCTATATATGGAGCCTTATCCCTATCCCGCTACTCTAATTTAAATTCTTAGGTTCTTAGGAATCTACGTCCTATACTTATATATTTATCTTTAAACTAAGCTACTGCCCTATTCTATTAGTTTTTGTCCATTATTAGTCCTTAGGCTATTCTTATCTTCTTTTAAAATTCTCAAACTTATAGCCTTTTGCCTTTATTACGTGCTAAAGTAGCTTGCTATTTTACTTCTTTTGCGTTTTATATAATTAATAAACATCGTATTTAATAACGTACCTTGCGGGCCAGTGGGCCCTGCGGGCCAGTGGGCCACTTTAAAAACTTACCAAAAAATTAGGAAATTGACAACTTAATATCTCAACAACCACTTAATAATAAATTCTAA
>Ga0307515_10008331_pt1 | contig 20230 bp, 15 predicted proteins | sample 17_EM_MG_FD_194513 | JGI IMG/M metagenome (GOLD analysis project Ga0307515, IMG submission 194513) | Populus trichocarpa ectomycorrhiza microbial communities from riparian zone in the Pacific Northwest, United States - 17_EM | ecosystem: Host-associated > Plants > Roots > Unclassified | place... | reverse complement strand
AACTTCAACTAAACAATTTTTCTTTTTTGTATATATCTTTTCTATTTCAAGAAACCAACAAAATGCAACTTAGTTAAATAGCTTAGTTCTAGAGAAATAACATTAAAAATATCTAAATTTAGACTCTCATGGGTTAAAAAAGTGTATATATTTGATGATATAATATCAGGGGTGATCATTTTTTGTTCGATTCGTTTTTTATCAAAAAAAAAAAGTAATTAAACTGAATTTTAAAAAAATCGAAACCGGTTCAAACAGACCGGTTTGGCTCGGGTTTTTTTCGGTTTGGGTTCGGTTCGGGTTTTTCGGTTTCAAGCTTATAAAACCAAAACTGAACCGAACCGATCGATTTTTTAAAAATTTTAATCGGTTTTTTTTCACGGTTTGGTTTTCTCGATTTTCTTGGTTTTTCAATTTTTTTACTCATCTCTATATAATACATTATCCTTTTCAAAAGTATTTTTTTACTTGGACTTATTTTTAAAATACATAAAATTATTGTATTTTCAAACATGCGTAATACTGATTGTAAGATATAATTGAGCTAATAAACCCGAAACCTAAATAAAAGTCGAGAAATATATTTTAAGAATTTTCATAAATCATAAAACTTGAGGATGGAACAAGGATTGAAGTTGCAATAATAAAACGAAATAGGGGATTATGCTAGAATCATTGTCCTTTAAAGCTATTCCAAATAATCCTTGGACAATGTTTCTTCTAATGTCATGAACAATTTGAGTAATCAAAATTGATGGTCCTGTTTACAAGATTCTCCTATAAAGCGGGGCAATTATAGAATTTAAGAAACAGTGGGTCGAAAGGGGAACACACCCCAAAACCGAAACAATTATAACCTTACAAGACACATATAAGAATAGAAGATAAAGAAAGGACGTGACGAAAATAGCCGAAAGTTTCGAAGCGAGACCAATAGTGAGAAGCCACGTCTACAATTTTAACACACTCGAGCGTATCACATCCAAAACGAAAAACCCTAGCAGCAGCAGCGCTACTAATATTACATAACCTCGCTGGTCACCTCTCTCCTTCACCTCAGCGGTCGCCTCTCTCTCTGTCGATTCTCAGCAGATCCGCCAAAAATGGTGAGAGGGTTTCTCTATCTTCTCTGTTTGGCTTCCGAGAAAAACCCATAGCTCTATTACTTTATCCATCTTTCTTACACTTTCCCTGTTTTTTTGTGTTTGTTTGTTTATTTATTTGTGTAGCCGTTCAAGAGGTACGTGGAGATTGGGAGAGTGGCTCTTGTCAACTACGGCAAGGATTACGGCAAGCTCGTTGTTATAGTCGATGTCATCGATCAAAACAGAGTGCGTAATCTTCTCTCTACGTTTGCCTTGAATGTTCGTAGATAAAGCTAATTGTTTCCAACACTTGTTAAGCTTCAGATTTTTTTTTCTTCTTCTAATTTTCCGTTGAGGGTGATTAAAAACAGGATAGATTATTGTAGCTCAGTGGACTAAGGATGTTTTGAATACTTTTTAGGCTATAAGTTAGTGCATACGTGTAATGCTCATATAATTAAGTGGATTTGATATTGGGTTTGGTTATTTGGGTTTTCTGAAAGTAATTACTTAGCATTTATTTGCATTTAATAAGTGGTATCATTGACAAGATCCAGTTTTGTTAGTTAATGAAAGGGTGAATTTTGTTTTTGATGTTGCTAAAGGCTCTGGTAGATGCTCCAGATATGGTTAGGAGTCAAATGAACTTCAAGAGGCTTTCACTCACTGATATCAAGATTGAGATCAACAGGGTTCCCAAGAAGAAGGCACTAATTGAAGCCATGGAGAAGGCTGGTTGGTTTCTGACTCCATTTATACTTGTTTTCTTATTTAATTTTCTTTGTCCCCACTGAATTCAAACTGTTATTCCATGATGGTAGATGTGAAGAACAAGTGGGAGAACAGTTCATGGGGCAGGAGACTCACTGTGCAGAAGAGAAGGGCATCACTTAATGATTTTGATAGGTTCAAGCTCATGTTGGCGAAGATCAAGGTTTGCAATTCTCCAATCTTGTCTTTTGTACTAGTCATTATTGTATGTCCTTGATTTTCTAAAACCAGCATACTGGTTAATGTTGGCTTTAAAAATCTTAGAATAGAGTATTGTCATTTATGGTTAAACACATCTGCCTCAGATGTTGAATTCTCCCAATGTTTATGTTCAAACTTGTGCCATATGGCGTCTTTCTGGTACCAGTTGCCCATTAGGACTTTGGAGCCTTAGCAGAATCTGACCCCATCTTTGTAGGCTATGCTGAAGTATTAACTTCCAGCTATGAATGGGGAGTATATAATTGAACTTACCTGATAAATTAAGCACATCTGACCATTGCAGTCTAAAAGGACTAGACTTGAACCTGCATTGCCTTTTATATTCCATGTTCGTTGTAGCCTATCTTTTGTTAGTGGTCAGCCCGTAGAACATACGTATGGAAGTAATGCTTGTTCATAGATGTCATGAATGCTTGTCAAGAAGTTTTATCAATTTAAAATGGTATTGCATTTGTTTCGATGAACCATTTTACTCAAATATATACACCAACTTGACACATGCTATAATTGCTCATTCTGCAGAAGGCAGGAATTGTCAGGCAGGAGCTTGCAAAACTCAAAAAGGAGACAGCCTAAGATTTGTTCACTTCTGAGCTTTTCGATAGCTTAAAAGTTCCAAAATTTGCTCCAGTTTTACCGTTTTATGTTGTTTTTTTTTGGCTTTTGATTATTTTCATAGTTAGTGGCGGAAACCAATTATTATGGATCTTGTTACGAGGAAACATTAATGATATTTCTAGACTTGCTCATTTACAGTCCATTTTTCCTGGTTATGAGTTGTTTATATTATAGTTCCTTTGGCCCTTACCTTTGGACAATTGTAAGCGTTTTAATGGAGAATATAAAAAAAATCGAAATGCTCTTTTCCTGTCTCTCTTGAGCTTACTTGAGTAAAAACGCTGACAGGACTCCAAAATTCTTATTGTTCTTGACGACCAGTCCTCTGGCTGGACTCCAAAAGTCATATTATTGTTTTTTGACGGCTAGTCGTCTGCGCAACTCTTCAGTGTCTGATAATATATTAGTTCTTTTGTTTTCTTTTTCTTTGAATTCTAAAAAACTGAGATCTTCAAATGAATGATCGAAAGAGAAACTGGGTGCCTTGAATCCTAGATATAGCACACTAACAATGTCCCATTTTTAAGCCGGCTGGCCTCTAACCTTGGGTGGTTGCGGCCACCCACAGACTACATGGTGCTGTTTAACATGGACTGTTTAGAAAATTAACACTGCCTTCTGTGTTTTTCAGACACTAAATTGCAATGGAACAGTGTTTTGCATTAACGAATATTTGTTTCCTCGAAGCCTCCAATTTGACATTTCATTTCAAGTTATTTTCGTTAGCTGCTCGAATTGGTTCAATGACATGAGAGAAAAATCGTAAAATTGGATCCCCACTCCCTATAAAGCAATTAACACTAACTTCTGGTGAGAATACCTTTCTCAGATTGTCCCGGAGCTCATACTGCCCATTTCAATGACAGTTGCCGGTTGCCACATACAAGGCCCAGCGGCCATATCGTGCTAGCATTGTCCAAGATGATTTCGATGAGCACCGCTGTTTGCATTGTATTGTTCATGGAAATAGTTGCACTAGGTACCAGGGAGCAAGGCTTATTAACGTGATTAAAATCTAAACACTATAATTATATACAAACTAGTTGAGTTTTCTCCTGTTTGGAGCCGAAAAGGCCCCCTCTAGTTCATTTAAGATCTGGAAGACAACCGAAGGTGCTAACAAAAGGAAATTTTAATGATTGCCAGATTCTCAAAACATCACAAGATCAACAATTAAAAAGAACCAAGTTCTTTGGCCATGTGGTTTAGAGTTGCAAGTCGTAATTAAGAACTCTAACCACTCAACCAGGGTTCAGCCTTTGGTACCGACACAAGATCAACAATTTTGGTAGCTAGTTATAAAGTTCCTACTTGACATTGCAAACATGTTTTTGCTGACAGAGAGCAGTAATGGACGCGTGTGCTCTTTTGTTTCAGTGGTACATATGAAGGAAGAGAGCTTGTCTTTGCACAGCTCCCACCAAAAAACTGCCACAACAACATGATTAACAACCCAATTTCTCCCACGAAATTTTGTCCCTCCTCGTAAAATCCAATAAAAGAACATATAAACAGTAACAAAGAGAGAGAGAGAGAGTGGTCAGGGTGCAGGAATGAACCGAGGAGAGCATTTGATCCACAAATATATGTCGTTACAAGCTTAAAGGACAAGCATACCAGCCACCTTTCCCATAAAGAGCAGAAGCTCGAGAAAAATCATCCAGAAATGGAGCTGCTTTCCTGGAAGCAAAATTGCCACCCAACAACAATTATATGAACTTTTGTTACCTGGGTGATGAATAATCACCAGATGACAGCAATCTCTCCCTCCCAATAAAGCATCTGGCATCCTGGAAATCACTGTGGAACTCTAGAGAGCATATGAATGTTATCGCACAAACGCAGCCATGTTGCCTACTGGAGCAAGCCAAAGTAAGGACCAAGCTTGAAATGTATCACCAACAGTGCAGATTTGACAAGTTCCACTGAGGAGTCCAAGTACCAAATCTTCATTCCATATCCAAAGTAGCAACAAAGAGATACTGTGGGTAACTGCAAAGACACGAAGGACTAGAAAAATTGAATTTAACATACAAATAATCTAAAAACAGGAAAAAGGAATGTTGGAATATTTGTTGAATCCAAAAATTATACATTCCATAAACGTCATTCAAAACCAAAATAATAGAAAGAAAAGATGTTTTTTGGCAGAAATAATAAACATCTGAGGTATGTGTGGTAGTTGGTCAATTAACAGTTAAAATAAACAGTTCCACAAATGAAAAAATGCAGCAAATTCCTTTTTCTGTTTCCTTCCCTCAAAAGAAGTCAGGGAGCCTCCACTGAAATTTTAACAATTTTCCTGTAACATTATGGAGGTTTTAAGTTCTTACTGAAAAGTAAGAACCACAAAATGTTTTGGGAACTTTGAAAATGAAAGAAGTTAAAACAAAGTATAAAACTCAACTGAAATAAAGGTGATGCAAAATTTTGATCTTTCTTCTCAGGGAAGTCTACCTCATTCTAGACATCTAAATAAACCTCAACTCATTAACCTAAAAAGGAGCCTCAAATGATTCATCCCAAACTTCTGCACTCCCATTTGAGACATCTTCAACATCCTCTTCCATTGAAAGCCTGATATACTCTCTATGTGCAAAGCGATCCCACTCTGTTAAAGTTGGTTCCTCACGCTCCTGCCCACGCCAAAAAATGCAAATCAGGCAGTTATGATCCCTGAAGATATAATTATAATTATGTAACCAGCACCATTGGACCCCTGAGTATCCAGATATATTATTACAATATAAAAGCTAAAAAGCAGGAACGCAATATTAAAATGCTGAATGTACCTGGCGAATAAGAAAGGGATCACGGCTTTCAAAAGCTACAAACTTATTGAGGTTGAAAAGAATATTGAAAACATTTCCTGAAAGTTTGCATCCTTTCAAATCACTAAGTGTGATGCAACCTTCCCTCTGCAACAAAAGGTGTCTCTGCAAATGAGAGCTAACACAAAAAGAAGAGGATTCCAGAGTATTGGAAAGAACCAAGTTTTTCACCTCTGGTGCAATCATGTCAACTATTTGACACAAGATATCCTCAAATAGCACAGGTTCCTGGGCCATGCATTCCATACGGTGCAGCTGCTCCTCATAGAAGTATTGCAATTCATTGGGTGTCAACACGCCATTTCCATCTAAATCTAAGCACTTGAACCTGTGAATACAACTTAATAAGATAAGAGAGGACAGCCGACACAAACATCGAGGACTTCCATAGACACAGAGCATCAGAAAATGAGTTAGACCCTAACACGATTTGAATACGGTATGTGTTTAAAACCACTTGAGCATTAACAAGAGTGGAGGAGCTGTATGATAAATGACTTCCATAGACCTGTAAATACAACTTTCTAAGATAAGAGGGCACAGTACATAGAAGCATAGATGGCTTCCACAGACACAGCATCAGAAAGCAGGAGTTACATGTTAGGCTTTGGTACAAGATTTGAACAGAGGAAGCTTTTAAAATCATCGCACATTTAGGAGAGTGAAGGAGATGCACACTTAGTTTTGGCTTGGTCCACTTTGTTCACAGTGAAAACAAGGAGCTTTACATCACTGTTTAAGGCCAGGATTGTTATCCTGGAACAAGTGCTTTTTTGTCCCACCTTCAGGTCTAAAACAAATGAGGGAACAGGGCTGTTCTTCCTCTTTGAGAAACCAGAGTCCTACTCATACCTAATTCAATGATTAGAATGGAAATGGAACAAAACCTACACTCCCAATTCCCTTTGTTTAAGAACCAAGAGGAGAGGTTTCACAAGAAAATAGGGTGGGAGACGATATACAAGAGCAGGTGAGCATTCTTTCATTTTAGATAGAAAATGTGTTTAGATAAATGTTTTGGCCATCAGGAGAGCATCTGATTTTCTTGCTGACTTAATAAGTTGACTTAGTTAAATTAGATTTCTAAAGAATTGGTTGATTGTTGAATTACTTGGGATAGGAACTGAAATCGGGAAACTCAAGCTATTCAAGAATTATGGCAGGATAAAAAAAAACATATGACATTTACACATCACCTAAGTGAACAAAGGTTACGATATTTCAGAATTGTGTCAAATGTTGATGAACATTTGCTCCCAGTGCCGTTCATACCATCCTTTTACAAGCACTTACTTTTTCAATATTAAGCGCACGTGTACCAGTACATCCCAGGACAGAAATGTCTATAGTCAATATGCAGCTCATCATTAATACAAATTATTATTGTGCTGAAAGGATAAGGCTACACCCCAACCAACGAACAGAGAAATTTAGCTGGAAGATCAGTTACTCAAACTATGGAGAACCGAGTACCTTGTAGGTCAGTGGACATGCTTCTGATACGTTTTTGGGGAGAGAAATTTCCACTTGGGACAGAAAAGAATGCCATGAATCTGGCCGCGTTCCAGTACATCCCAGGACAGAAATGTCTATAGTCAATATGCATCTCATCATTTATCCAAATTATTATTGTGCTGAAAGGATAAGGCTACACCCCAACAATGGAACAGAGAAATTTAGCTGGAAGATCAGTTACTCAAACTATGGAGATCACTTAAATTGAGAATTTCCATCAAATAGATCAAGTGAAATCGCTAACTAGATCCCAACTTTTTATTACTGACTTCCAAGCATTCATCAATGCATCATAAATAGTCTGTCCAAAAATATAGTTTCCACGTTATTTGTATCCTAGCAAAATAGTCCCTCAACTTTCTTTCTTTCGTTTATGTATCCATTTTAGCCTGAACAGGCTAAAACAATTATCACAAGCAAGTCCACCTTGTTGTCAGTTATGCAAGAACTTCATGTTCCATTTGTAATTCAAAATATTCCCAATGACAAAAGGAAAGGCAAGAGTTTGAGCAAGGAAAGTAAATAATACCAGTATTCAAGACTGGGCTGAGATGATTTGTCTTCCTCTGAGAGCATGAAATAAACAAAATCTTCATAACACATCTTCCCTTCAACATTGCTTTTAAACTTCCTTGGCACCTAAAACAAAAGTAAAGCACAAACACAATGTTTGCACTTCGTTTAGGAAAAATGTCTCTGATACTTAAAAGTCAAAATTAATTTGTATCAAGCTTTGGAGATCCAACCAACCTGTGAAAATATTCTATCAAGAATCCTGTATGTAAGGGCGTGATTACCATATCTGATGAGATTCTCTTTGTCGATAAAGAAATCATGGTCTGTATCCAGCTCCCAAAACTTACAGTATATTACATAGAAATGTTCGTACGAGAAGTACCTAAAACGAAGGGCAGCACATGGTTATAACTCACATTGGTACTAATTAATAGAATCAAATCAGTTAAATGCCATATGCAAGTCTTTCCACATTATCACTGTATCAACCAAGAAGAGTCAAACACCTTGATTTAAATTATAGTGACAGAATCTTCAGGTAGATTACAGCAGAAGAATACTATTTGGTGACTTTGCAAGTTGAGTCATTAGATCAAATTGGTTATCCGATTATTTTACGCCTATAAATTGAAGTTCATTTGCTTGAATACATACACTAGTAAGGATATTATAGTCTAGCTGTTTAATTAAATTGAAGAAAGAAAAATTACAGTCCATTTTCTTGGTATTCCTATCATTTTTTTTCTTTTTAAATCATTTAAAGAGTTTGCTGGCACCCCAACCTTATAACTTTGTTAATGTCTTCTTCTTCATCTGCATGTTGCATTGCAGCAATAAGATTTCCACGTTTCAGCTCCCTGAGTGTAAGATGGCCATTTCCTGATCTATTGATGTAGTAAAATATTCTGTATATGACAGTTTCAGCTGAGCCATTACAACAAGAGTTCATATTGGTTAATATTAGTTGCAAAAATGGAAAGGTTAATTAATTTGAGAACAAACATTATAATGACAAGAGAGTATGTAAAAAGCATCCAAAAGAAGCCTAAATGATGAAATGACCAGTTAGTGCAGCCTTTTCTTATTCAAGAATAACTTATTGGAATTGATCAAGTTATATATATATATATATATATATATATATATATATATATATATATATATATATATATATATATATAACTTGATCAATTCCACTTAAATCTCAACAACTAAATCCCTCGTTAATATAAAATAAAATTCCAGTATCGTAAATTGTGTGTTAGGGATACTGGTGGGGACACCAGACCCACACCACAAACTACACGAGTATATGGACGGAGAGTTCCGCATCAGATACTAGTTTGTAATTCTTTTTATTTGTATTTCTATGATATTATTTGATTTTGTGTTCCTTAAGTTCAAGAACCATTTATGTTCCACGTCTTAATGGTCCAGCATTCTTTTAAAATAAAAACCATAAAAACAAACTAAAATAACATGCAACAAAAGCTACTTCCGTAGGTAAAACAGCAAACTTTTCCTTTGCCCTTTTGATAACTGCAATGGTTATAGTCAATAACACTTGCTGTGCTTTTTGGATTGACTAAAACCTTTGATTAGGATATGGCCATTGGATACCAAAGACATGGCGAATTCTAAAGTGGCCATTTTCCCTCATGAATTGCTTAAGTAAACAATTGCATGCAGCATGAGGGACCACTAAAATCAAGGGCAGGGCAGAGCTTCATTTTCAACAATTAAGCAATACCTAAACAATAAATGTTGTTGATGCTTAACTGAAAAGCTAAAATAACAAGCTAATTAATGAAGTGCATACCGTATCTTTCTTGAAATTCAGGAGTATTCTGTAAGAATTCCAACCCGGAATGAGTTGCCAGAAGTTCTCGGAGAATAGGTTTGAAATCAGACTGATATGGTCAAGTAGAAAATGATAATTAGTCCAATAAAATGGGTTGTCTGAATAGAGGAGCTACCGGGAAGCAAAATTGAACAAGCCCAGCAAATGCACATGAAATAATGGGATCACATGACAAACCTGAGAAAGGTATCTGCAGTCTGGCTGTTTTAGAATATTGAATACTTGAGTTGCTGTGTCCAGCGTCAGCATGTTGCTATTCACCCAGTATTTAACAAATGCATCCCTACAAACAAACAACATAACTAAGAACCCGACAAAATATATATTCAAAAGTAGATGCACCCAGCATCAATCAACATGAAAGGATGGAGTGGATTAATATTGAGAAAACAAATAAGTAATCCCTCTCAGAATACAGCAACCATGGCTAAATTTCTGCTTGTGACATAAAATGGGCAGAAAATGCTTTCAGACAAGGTAAGGAAGAAATAACATGATGTTTGAGAAATGCAAAATGATAAAAAAAAAAAAAAAAAAAAAAGAAGCAGACGAGTTTTGCAAGGAGATAAGTCCGTACGCCAGATTCCAAAAGCTTGCACTTTCTTTTGATCAAAATAAAATATTTAGGAACAGAGCACAAGTACCTACCTGGTCACCATCCCGGTGCAGTCAACATCAATCTTTCTAAAAAGCACATCGGAAAAGAAGGATGGTAACTTGCAAACTATCTTTGTAACAGGTTTAAATTCTGCACAATAAAAGAATAAACATTAACTGCTTTGAAGTTATTGTGTATCTCCTTCTCTTTCCCTGTCTTGTCACAACAAGGGATGGGAAGACAAAAAAAGAACCTTGAAGCCATAAACTGAAGGGCTTCTTCCCCCACATAAGATGTAAGAAAAAGATGGTGCTTAGAGTAAAAGAGCGAATTATGAATTGGTTACGGTTCTGACCATCAAGGAGCAATCCATCCAGATCGTTGTTGAAAAGATGATTAATTCTAGAAAGACATTGTTCTTTGAGTGCACTTGCTGCTGGAGGACCATTTCGAAAATAAAACTGCAAACATATGTATACATAAATGCTTCAGCCTTGAGCATACACAAGAAGATGAGAAATACCAATTTAACAAGTGAACCTCAATTATGACAGTATCTTACAAAAAAAGCTGACAGAAGTAAATGAGACCTGAGGTATGACTTCCCATTCTGATTCCCTAACTAATTTTAATGGAGAACGTAAAGACGAGGGACTGGTTTTCTGCTTAGATGTGCGTGGAGAACCAGATGAACTTCTTGGTGAAATCGGAGGTGCACTGCCAGCAGGAAACATGGAAGGCAATGAATTGACCCCACCAACACTCACATTAGCGGAGATACCAGGGATGTTAATGGGATTGCCAGCTTTTGCATCATCAATTAAAGTTTTCACCTGCACTCAATTCAAAAGATTTAAACAAAAATCAGATAAAACAAATTCCATACTTTGATCTAGAAGCAGGTTGTGGGAAAGAAAAACCAACGGACCAAAAATGAATCATCATAAATCAGATTCCATGATAGCTAGAGAATATTTCTTACGTTTTGGCTGACAACCCAATTTATACTTCTTCATAATGAAAAAATGCTACATCATGCCTTCCAGTCATAGATTCAATAACAATACATGTGCAATAACCTAAAAAGAAAATTGGTAACCACCCAATTCCGCCATAAAGGTGTCCCAGCTTCAAGGCTGGATATCTCTGATAGAGATAGGACACAGTGGGCTCCTACATAATGATGGAGAAAGAGGGGACATGGTGCGCTTGTTTCTACCTATGGGTAAGGATGGATGCCGTTATCAGAAAGAACAAAAAAAACTATATAATACTGTTAAATTGTGCCATAATAACATTAAAAAAATCCAGTTCGCGAGCTAAATAAATCATGGCCTCATCATCAATTAATCTCATACCGATTTCACACCATATACACTCCTAATCTATGCTATCAACATCAATTTGTGACTACAAGTTACAACTTAATATAATTCAATTGCCAGATTATAGAAGTAATTATAGAAAGAAAAATAAAATAAAAGTAGTAGTACCAATCGGGTGGTGTCAGAAAGCGAAAGCCACTGAGAGAACAATAGCTCGGGAAGTTGAGGGTTTTCTTTAAGCACAAAAGAAGAAACTTCTGGTAGCTGCAGCTGTTCTGTGTCCAAACAACAAACTTCTTCTCCTGCTACTCTATCAATATCCATGGCTTCTTTCTCAACAAAACCCTAATTCCTCAAAAACAAAAATCCTCGAATCCTTGACTTGTTTCACAGAAGTGGAAGATCGAAGGTGAAGTTCGATCGGAGATGGATGATTGAAGTAGCTCGAGAAGCGGGAAGATCGAGGAAGGGCGATGTAGCTTAGTTCGTTGTGCAGAAATGGAGAGAGCGCGTGAAATTGAGGGAGGGAGGGAGGGAGGGATATGCGAGAGCGAGAGCGAGAGAGGGGAGTTTTCGAAAAAGAAGCGCTTTTTGGTAACAGAAACCGCCCAGGAGAGGTACAGTGACAGGAGACAAAGAGGCTCTTGGGTCTGTTCTCTGAGCGACGTAGGGTACCTGCCTGATTTGTACGAATTTTATACGTATGTTTTTATGTTATACGGTTCGCTATATAGCACGGCTTCACCTGAATGCCCTTCTTTTTTGTTCTAATAAAATTTGTTTTTATACTTCTCGTAAAGGACAGACCGACGTCGTATAAATGAGTGGATAAGCCTTTTCTTTTTCTTATTTTCTTTTTCAAGGGGTCGGTGGTGGATTTTTTTTACGTTTCTTCCTTGATATTGCGACAATATATTTTCTTTTTAATTTTATATCAAGGTGTGATAAAATTCGTTAAAACGAAAACGAAATATGTTGTCTGTTATTACCGACAATGTTTTTTTCTCTCGAAAAGGGGATCCACTAGTTCGGACATACTAGTTGCCAATCATCGATATTAAACGTCTATTTCGAGCATGCTGGAAGGTATTTTTTAAAATATTATTTTTAATAATATATTAAAATAATATTTTTTATTTATTTATTAAAATTTATTTTTAACACCAACATATTAAATTAATTCAAAAAATAAAAAAAAATATAATTTTAAACATCACCTTAATCCGGTCCAACCTAACATGTTAATCTAATGACATTTTAATTTACATTTTAGTTTGGATTAGGGTTTTTTAATCTTAAAGGTCAACTAATTATCAGTAAATTATTGTAGAATTGATCAGGTAAATTTCAATAATTTTTTATATATTTTATCCAAAACAAAGTATTTTAGCGTTTCTTATTTTATTTTTTTTATTTAAAAGGACGACTAAAACAACATTTTTGGATTATTCTAGTTGAACATGTGATCTAGAGGTTGACTGGACCCAAATCCCTATCCATAGCAAAACACAAGCCGAGGAATCCCTAGCCAGAGCATACCATAAGCTGAATATGGACACCGATGCCTGCGGTGCATTTATTGATCTGTGTGTATATATATATTGAACGGTAAATTTCATTGAAGAAAAGTCAATGATAGAAAAATTGAAACCGTGCATAGCTGTTAATACTCGTCGTCTTTTTAACCCTAAATCCATGCTTAAATCCATGCTTATTAGGTGTTTTTGTTTTAGCTTTTGTGGTTGAGTTTGAGGTTGAGTACAGCCCATTTATGCACAAAATTCAATTACAAAAGTTATTTTTTATTGTTTTTTTAGCTTTTTTAATGGATTTCACACATAAAATTTCACCTCCATCTCAAAAACAAACACCCTCGGACGTGCGGTCATGGCTTTAAAAGCCATGGATGTGAATGATTTTTAGTGTAGTGGATCTCGAAATCATAGTTTACAATGAATGCAAATAGAATACTCACATCAGGGGATTTTGAACTCATTTTATTTCTCGAATCTATTCCATTTCGAACATTTTTTGAGGCTCAGCGGATCGAGTTTTCAAAATTAGGATGATTTGCTGGAGCTAAGATGTTCCAGAAACAACAAACAAAATGATAATTTCGAAAGATTATCAAACACAAAGAAAACATGCAATACCTAGTGTCCAAACGAAATTCAAGATTTCCCAGATAGTTGTCAGACTAGGTTCCGTTAATTCAGGGTATTGTTCATCGTGATAACAAAGTTAATTATTTTATTTAAAACATGTTGTTTTAGTACTTTTTAAAAAAAATCTTGAATTTGACCGTATCTGTTTATAAGATCACGGGTTAAACTACTAAATCAATTAGATTTAACTAGGTAGTTATTAAATAGTTTGATTTAATAATATCTATATTGTATTTATTATTAATAAGGTAAAATAACTATTTATGAAAAAAAGAATTCTCTTATTTATATCGGTCCATATAGTATTTAGATTAACATCCCTAATTAAAAATATAAAATAAATATAATTTCAGAGAATATTGGAGTTATAATAACAATTAACAACCATACCCTATAATTAAACATAATATTCATATGGTTTACACGAGAAAAAAATCTAAACCTGAATTTCTAATCATGAAAAGGAAATTACACGCGCGCGCATACATACATATATATATATATACACATACATATATATATATATATATACACATACATATATATATATACACATATATATATATATATATATATATACACATATATATATATATATATATACATACATATATATATATATACATAACCCATTTGGAGGGAGCAATACACCCAGCACAAAGGCCACCCACCTTGTAATCTCTCTCGGACACGAGAACTGACGGTGTGAAATTTAGGATGGAAGATTTTGCCGTCTACGCTCCAACTTAAGAAAAGTCAAAATTAAAAAGAAAATCCCGAGAAGATATTAAGTAAAATACTAAATTGCAAGGTTTTCACTGTATTCCATTCGTAGTAAAATGTACCTGGAATTATAATATGAAATTATTCTTTCACCTTTCATTATTAAATTTTGAAAGTTTTATTTAACGGGTACGATAATCTTTGCATATAGTCAATTTTTTTATTTTTTATTTTTTATTTGTTTGGGGGAGCACTATTTTTTTTTTTAATAACAGTAGAATAATTGTATTGTCATTAAAGAATGAACAATCAAAACCTTTGACCCATGAACTGTGTGATAATTTTAATTTTATCATGAATAATTAAATTATACAGGTATCCTTACCATGCAAATTTATTAGCCTTGGCTCCTTGGGCTTGATTGTTATTTCTGTGTGCTTTGTTTGTTATTGTTATTTAGTAATACGGGCATTTTTGTTTTTTTTTTATGAACATTTGAACTACTTCATTATCCTTGCTATTCAAATTTTTTAGACTTGGTTTCAAGGACTTTGTTGTAATTTCATAGGATTTTTTTTTTTGTTATTGTTGTTTAGTCATAGGGCATTTTTGGTTTTATGCACATAAAAAATAGTTGTTGCACGCATTAGTTGCTCCGCCGCCTTCAAGCAACATGTGTAACTGATGATAATGATTGAAATCAAGATTTTGTCACATCATTTGATGAGTTTCGGTGTCCTATTCGTTTCAGGGTGACGCATCTATAGTAATGAGATCGATTTGGCGTCAGTTGGCTTCTTCTTTTTTGCTTTTTTTTTCTTCTTTTTTTTTCATTGGATTGTGTGCTGGTCATGCAAAAAAATTACACCAGCCCTTCAATTTCTTTTTTCTTTTGATTCGGTCATTCTTTTTTTAATTGCAATTGTTTTATTTACATTGATTGTTTATAATTGGGTTTTATTTTTTATTTCATGATTTATTGTTTGATTTTGTTAGTTTTTATTAAATTTGATCAATATTCTTTTAATTGCTATTTTTTTTTGCTTTTAATCATTTTCTTGGTTTATTTGTTTTTCTTCGATTCCATCCTTGAGCATTTCTTTTCATTGAATCTTTATGTCAAGCTTGGTGCCAGTTATTTTAATTATTGTTTTTTTTCAATTTCATCTGTAAAACATTTAATTTCATTTAAATTTTCCTTTCACATTTAATTTCAATTGGTTTTATGTTGAATTTAGTCTTAATCCTTTTAATTGCTATTTGTTTTGTTCTGCATTGTTTTTTTTTTTGATTTTTTTCCTCAATTTCATATCTCAAAATATTTGTTTGGTTCAAAATTTTGCTTCTTTGTTTTTTTAAGTTTGTCTTTAACGGGGTCACCCTGGTCTCATGACTTGGGTTATGGATCTGAAAAATTAGCCTGGGTCTAACTTTTATCATTTAAAAAAAAAAACAATTTACTAGTATTTTTTTTCGCTCTGCTATTTTCGGGGTCATCCTAATTTCATGTCGTAGGTCATGTGTTTGACTTGTTTACTCGGGTTGGCTGCCAAGTTCATCCGAGACTTTTTTTTTTATCATTTTTTATATGTTTCCATCATACCGGCAAGTGTCTATTCTTTAAATTTTTTTGTTGTGTTCGACCTTTCGTAATATTTTTTTATGGTACGAGTTTATTCAATCATTTTCTTTTATATTTATCATTTAAGTCACAAGTTTTTTTATAATAAATTTATCTTTTATTTATTTAAATAAAAAAGCATAGTAAACATGATTAAGCAAATATCTCATATTTACAGTTTTTTTCTTGGTTATTAATAACAATATTTTTTTATTTACATAAATGATTATTAATTTATTTAGTTAGATGATTGCATATACTTTTCAAATGAAACTTTTAATTTTTCATGTAAAAAAACATGTTGGAGAAGTCTGCATACCTAATATTGTTTTTTTTTTTTAAAATATTATAACCTACATACTAAATTCATGATTTTAATGTTTTTTTAGTTTTATATTTTTTTATTTACACTTTTTTGCAAAAGATATTGTTTCTTTTTTATTTTTTCTATTTATACCATTATTTTCTTTTATTTTTTATTTTTTTTGTAATTTTTTTTTAATTTATTGTACATAAATTAAAAAAATGATGTTTTACTATAATAATTATAATATTATTTTATTTTTCTGCTAAAGTGCTTGTTTGATAGTATGTTGCAAGTGTTTTTTTTTAATATTTTTAATTAAAAATATATATTTTTTATATATTTTATTTTTATTTTTATTTTTAAAATCAATACAATAAAACAATTAAAAAATATTTAAAATAATTTTTTAAAATGGCACCCCCTAGTAATCAGAAACGGGAAATGAAGGTGTCAAACTCTGGATGGAAGACTTTACCGTCAACGCTTAATTAGAAAGAAAAGTCAAAATTAAAAAGAAAATCCCGAGAAGATATAATTATATATTTACAGTCCGGTCCCTCATCATTACCGTATTTTTAGTACTAGTAAAATAGAATTAAGTAATATATATAAAAAAAAAAGCCGCAAAATTTCGAGGCGCTTTCTCTCCACGTTCGACAAACCAACAAACCAAACAGAACAGAACCTCTTTCCATCGCAGCTTCTCTCCTCGTCAACAACGTTGTTAAGAAATCAAAATCCCCTGTTTTTCAAGCTCAAATAAAACTAAAAGAAAAATAAAATGAACCTCTTCAGCAAAAAACCAAGCCCTAAAGGTTCGATCATGCCCCAACTCTCTCTGTTAAATCAATTCTATGGCTGTTTGCTTGATTATCTTTGTCTATTGTTGTATCTGTGCAATCACTCGAGTTTGTTGGTTTTCTTTGATGAATCATGCGATCTCTTTGGGTTGTGCAGAGGCTCTTCGAGATAGTAAGAGAGAAATGCAACATGCTACTAGAGGTATTGCATTGCTCTTTATCTGTTTTTAGCCAATTTGGCTCTCAGCATTCGAATACCATGCCAGATTGTATACAAAGATGATCAAATTCTTTTCTTGTTGCTTTTTCCTCTCTTAATATTCAAGCTAATTCGTGATCAAATTCTCTCTCTTCTTTTTTTCTTTCAAGTTCAAAAGAAGCTCAAACGTGTCGTGTTTCCCTTAGCAAAATTGTCAGCTGGAGTGTTTAGATTTAAGAACATAGTGCCGCCGCCTTTTATTATTTGGACTATAAAGTGAAATGGGTTGGCCTGTTAGATGTTGAAACCTGATGGGATGGCATTGGATTATGGTCTAGATACCATTCAAGCTACCTTAGAGCACGCCCTCCTTTGGGAAGTTGAATGATTGTCGATAATGATGACCTAGGGTGGAAGAAATGGTGGGAACTTCTATGGCGATGCTAAAGTATTCCGATTTGCAAACTTAGTGTGCCATTATGTGAAGATGAGATCTTCTCTAATAAAAAACAAAGCAAAAAGAATGATACAGTTTCCTTTCATATGGATACTGTATTAGAGATAGACTAGAGCTTCTGCGGGACTGTACAAGTGCATCAAACCTATTAAATGAAAGAATAAGCTTGGAAAACAGACGTTCTTGTAAAGCTCTTAATTTGGTCCTTCTTAGACTGCCAAGAGCATAGGGTTCTTTAAATGGTTTTTGGGTGTGGCTGGCACTGTCATTTTATGTTCTTTATGTCATTGGATTCCGAGACATAAATTATGGAGAGATCTTACGATTAACATCCTGCTAGATTACGAGGCTGGAAATTTCTTTGAATCTCACGCTATTGTTTTTACCTTGATTCAGGTATAGAGAGGGAAATCGGAGCATTGCAGCTAGAAGTAATCAAATGTTGTTGAATGGTGATCTCTTTTCACACCTTTTCTGTTCGATTAGATCTTAACATATTTGTTATCTTTTTAGGAAAAGAAGCTTGTTGCGGAGATAAAACGGACAGCTAAGACTGGAAACGATGTATGTTGCTTTGATATGGATTTTCCTCACTGCTAGAAGACTTGAGTTTCTGTGTTATATAACTGTTCCTAAACAATATTAAATTTATATTCCTTCAATAACAATGCTGAACTTTGTGTTCTTCTACTTAGGAGCCAGATGTAGATTTGTTGTTCTAGAAGTATTTAAAAATCAATCTAGTGCTTTGCATTCAATGGAGATCATTTTACCCAAATTTTCAGAAGTCTTGAAGCTTGTTGATGAGCATTATTGCCCTCAAACAGCCACCTAATTAATTCTTTTCAATTCTTTTTTTTTCCGGGCTATGCATTTTGCAGGCAGCAACTAAAATTTTAGCCCGGCAGCTAATCAGGCTCAGGCAGCAAATAGCTAACTTACAAGGCAGTCGAGCTCAAATGAGAGGCATAGCGACCCATACTCAGGTATGATGTAAAACCATGTCTTTTTTTTTTTTCTGTACTGAGGGAATGGGTGAGGATTGCTCTTCGTAGTGCATGCACAATGTGCTCTTAACAATGTTTACCTGCTTTGCCAGGCTATGCATGCTCAGTCTTCAGTTGCTGTTGGTTTAAAAGGTGCCAGTAAGGCAATGGAAGCTATGAATAAGGTTAGTCATGGATTCATAGTATATGTAAGTGTTAATATTGATTGAATGTTAGATTAATATCCACATATTTCAAGATGCAAGATCTCTTTAATTTGAAAGCAGCTTGATGAAAACAGTACACGAGTTCTTCTGTTTTTTTTTAACAATATTTATTTCATTAGTACACAAATTAGAACTTCAAATTTCATATGTTTGCTTTGTTTTGGGGCAATGCTGATGACTGTTATGATTTAATTGCAGCAAATGGCGCCTGCAAAGCAAATGAAGGTTATAAGAGAGTTTCAGAAGCAGTCAGCACAAATGGATATGACTGTAAGATCATGCTTTTAGCTCTAAATAATCTACCATGATAGGAAATTCATGATTGTCAATTATTTTCGCTCATTAGTGTTGATCACTCTTACTTTTCCATACAGACTGAAATGATGTCGGATGCCATAGACGATGCCTTGGATAACGATGAGGCTGAAGAGGAGACTGAAGAGCTGACGAATCAGGTATTGTAATCATTGATGTAATATGAAGATCTTCTAAAATAAGCTGGGAGTCTAGAAGTTCGTTATGCTTGTGGTTGCATGCGGTTGCAGAAGATCCTATATGGTGCCCAATAATTTACAACCCTCCGCGCCCCCCCTCCCCACCAATAGGAAATCATTCTTTATGAATTCATTCAGTGTCTATCGGACTTCAAAACAAGGAACTGATGACCTTTTTTCCTTTTTGATTTTTCTTTCAGGTGCTGGATGAAATTGGTGTTGATGTTGCCTCACAGGTTGGTGTTAATTGTAATTCTTTATACAAACGTTGTTTGCAGTGATTATTTTCCCATTCATAATGCTAACCCGAACTATATTCGGCAGTTGTCAGTGGCACCAAAGGGTAAAATCACAGGGAAGAATAGAGAGGATGCCAGCAGGTATTTTTCTGCTCTGAATTTTCCTTATCAAACAATGAAAAAATTCACATAAAACCAATCTACCAATGGCTTTTAAACCAAGATGCACTTATTGGAACAAGGGCATGATTCAGACCGCTGATCTGGGGAATGACTGGGGAATGACGGGCTTTAGCTTTTCTCTTATTACTAATGGAATCAAACAGTTTCCAAATAACTGAATAAAGAGGAAAAGGAAAATTCCTTTTTTTTCTATGTTTATTCATCATTTGTTTCCTTTTTGCAGTTCTGGCATTGACGAGCTAGAGAAACGTTTGGCAGCCATGAGAAACCCTTGAGAAGACCATCCTACTGCATTTTGAAGGCTTCCCTCGTAATTTGATTCTTCGTGGGGCTGTATTCTGTAGGCATTTTTTTTTTCTTTTCCAAACCCATGTTTCCCCTCGATGTTACTCATTTGCTTGCAGGTTCTGATAATTTGAGACACCTTGTTGAACTGGATTAATGTCTTGTGCACAATGTTATATTAACATTCCATAATTTGATTTCT
>Ga0307515_10008330_pt1 | contig 20231 bp, 16 predicted proteins | sample 17_EM_MG_FD_194513 | JGI IMG/M metagenome (GOLD analysis project Ga0307515, IMG submission 194513) | Populus trichocarpa ectomycorrhiza microbial communities from riparian zone in the Pacific Northwest, United States - 17_EM | ecosystem: Host-associated > Plants > Roots > Unclassified | place... | reverse complement strand
ACGTCGATGCCGCGGGTCGGATCGTTGAGCAGGATGATCTGCGGCCGGGTCATCAGCCATTTGCCGATCACGACCTTCTGCTGGTTGCCGCCCGACAGCGCGGCGACCGGGCCGTCGATCCCGTCGGCGCGAATCCCGAGCAGCTGGATCATCGCGGCGATCGCCGTGTCCTCGCCGCCCCGATCGATCAGGCCGAAGCGGCTGAACTGGTCGATCGCCGCGAACGACAGGTTGTCGCGCACCGACATCGCCAGCATCAGCCCCTCGGTCTTGCGGTCCTCGGGGATCAGCGCGATCCCGCCGCCGGGCAGCCGGGTGCTCGCCGGGCTCGACAGCGCGACCTGCTTGCCGTTGACCGCGACCGATCCGCTGACCCCGGTCAGGGCGCCGAACAGCGCGAGCAGCAGGTCGCGCTGGCCCTGGCCATCGAGCCCGCCGAGGCCGACGACCTCGCCCGGCCGGATCTCGAAGTCGATGTTCTTGAGCCGCCCGGCCCACGACAGCTGGGTCACCTTGAGCGCCGGCGGCTCGGTCGACGGCTCGGTGGGCCGGGGCGGAAACACGCTGGTGTGCTCGCGCCCGATCATCATCTCGATGATCTCGGTGGAGGTCTTGCTGCCGGCGACGAAGCTCGCGACGTGGCAGCCGTTGCGGTAGACCGAGCAGTCGTCGGCGAGCTCGGCGATCTCGTGCATGCGGTGCGAGATGAACACGATCGCGAGCCCGTCGTCGCGGAGCTGGCGCAGCACGCGAAACACCACGGCGACATCGGCCGCGGTCAGCGCCGAGGTCGCCTCGTCGAGCAGGAGGATCTTCGGGTCGCGGGCCAGGGCCTTGGCGATCTCGACCAGCTGGCGGCGCGACAGCGGCAGGTCGCGGACCTGGGCGAGCGGGTGGATATCACCGGCGCCGACCCGGGCCAGCGCCTGCTCGGCGAGGCGGCGCTGGGCGCGCCGGTCGATCAGCCCCCACCGGCGGGGCGGGTCGACGATCCCGATGTTGTCCGCCACGGTGAGATCGGGCAACAGCGACAGCTCCTGGAACACGCTCACGATCCCGAGCCGGCTCGCCGCCGCCGGCCCCGGTAGCGCGATCGGCGAGCCCGCGAGCTCCATCGTCCCCGCGTCGGGCTTGACCACGCCCGCGGCGATCTTGAGCAAGGTCGACTTGCCGGCGCCGTTCTCGCCGAGCACGGCGTGGATCCGCCCGCGCGCGCATTCCAGACGGGCACCCTCGAGCGCGCGGACGCCACCGTACCGCTTCGAGATGCCGTCCATGCGAAGCAGCGGCGTCACCGGCGTCACCCGCGTCACCCTCGGTTACTGGTTGGCCTCCGTCTTGCCCATGATCTCCTCGGCGGAGAACCCGATCTTGCAGCCCGGGAACGAGTTCCCGACGAAGAAGTTGTCGGACAGCGCGGGATAGAAGTCCGAGCCCTCCTTGATGTTCGGGTACTCGACGTACGACGCGGGCAACGAGATCGACTGCGGGACCTTCTCGCCCTCGAGCGCGGCGATCGCCGCCTTGATCGTCACGGCGACCTGCGCCGGGCCGGTCCCGGCCGACGAGCAATGCAGCCCCTTCGCGGCGTTCGCGGCGCACAGCTTGCGGAACCCGTTCTCGGTCTCGCCCGAGATCGGGATCATCGGATGCTTGGAGTCCAGCAGCGCGCGCACCGTACCGGTCGAGCCGCCCTGGACGTAGATCCCGACGAACTTCTTGTGGATCGCGATGGCGTCGGCGGTGGCCTTCTGCGCGGTGCCGTCGTCCCACTTGCCGACGACCTCCACGACCTCGAACTTCTTGCCCGATTTGTCGAGCACCTCGTGAAACCCGACGTGGCGATCGCGGTCGACCGAGTTGCCCGACGGGCCGCGGACCTCGAGCAGCTTGCCGGTGTCCTTGACCTCCTTGAGCAGCCACCGCGCGGCGAGCCGGCCGAGCTCGACCTGGTCGACATTGATGACGATGTTGTCGGGGGACTCGATGACGTTGTCGAACGACAGGAGGACCACGCCCGCCTTCTTGGCCTTCTTGGCGACCGGGGCGAACGCCGCCGGGTTCAGCGCGTTGACGATCACCGCGTCGTAGCCGGCGTCGATCAGGTTGTTGGCGGCGGCGATCTGCGCGGGGAGGTCCTCGCCCGTCGAGATCACCTTGAACTCCTTCAACTTCGCCTTGACGTCCGGCTGCTCGGCATAGGCCTTGGCCGTCTTGATCATCTGGATGCGCCAGGTGTTGCCGATAAAGCCATTATCGAGCGCGATGCGATAAGGCCCTGGCTTCTTCGGCCACTTGACGTACTTGGTATCCTTGCCCCAGGGCTTGAAGCAATCAGGAGCAACCCCGGGGCCTTGCACCGTTTCGGGGCCGGCGGCGAACGCGATCGCGCCGACGAGGAGGAGTGCCAGCGAGAGACCCCCGATTGCCGGCCGGACCAGGCGATTCAGAAGACGAGCCATCGCGATTCTCCCTTGTGTGAGTGTGTATCGGGCCGCCTCGATTGGGCCGAGCGAATCGTAGAGCTGCGAAATCATGCCTGTCAATCGCTCCTGGATATTTCGAGGTATGTTCCTTCTCCGAGTTCTCATTGGCAGCGAACATGGCCGATACGCACCTCATCGCCCTGGACTGGGGCACGACCTCGCTCCGCGCCTATCGCTTCGACGGCGGCGGTCAGGTCGCCGAGTCGCGACAGCTCGCGGCCGGCATCCTGCGCGTCGACTCCGAGGGCGGCGCGATCGACGGCTTCGAGCGCGCGTTCGACCAGGCGTGCGGTGACTGGCGCGGCGCCTGGCCGGCGAGCGCGATCATCGCGTGCGGCATGATCGGGAGTGCGCAGGGCTGGCGCGAGGCCGCGTACCTCGAGGTCCCGACGAGCCTCGATGACCTGGGCCGCGCGCTGACCGAGGTCGAGACCCGGAGCGGCGCCGTGCTCCACATCATCCCCGGGCTCATCGCGCGCGGGCCGCTGCCCGAGGTCATGCGGGGCGAGGAGACCCAGATCGCCGGGGTGATCGGGGGCGTGATCGAGGGGATGATCGAGGGGATGATCGAGGGGGTGATCGAGGGCGAGGGCGGGGCCGAGCGGTGGATCGGCCTGCCCGGCACGCACTCCAAGTGGGTCCGGGTCCAGGATCGCCGCATCGTCGGGTTCCACACCTTCATGACCGGCGAGGTATTCGCCGCGCTGTCCGCGCACACCATCCTGGGCCGCACGATGCGGCCGCCGGCGACTCCGGATGATCAGGCATTCGATCGCGGCGTCGCGGTCGCGCGCTCGCCCCAGGGGCGTGCCGGGGTATTATCGACCATGTTCAGCACGCGAACGCTGGGCCTGGTCGGTGCGCTGACCGCCGAGGCCCAGGCCGACTACCTGTCCGGCCTGCTCATCGGCCACGAGCTGGCCGGGCTCGAGCAGCTCGGCGCGCGCCTCGAGCCGGTCGTGCTGGTCGGCAGCGAGGATCTGTGCCGCCGCTACCGGCGCGCGCTGGCGGTGTTCGGCCACGCCGCGGCCGCGATCGCGCCCGATGCCACCGAGCGCGGGCTGTGGCGCGTCGCGAGCGCCGCCGGGCTCGTGCCTCCGAGGGCGCCGTGCTGATCGACGTCCTGCGCCGGACCGGCCTGATCGCGATCCTCCGCGGCGTCACGTCCGGACAGGTCGCCGAGATCGGCTACGCGCTGTTCGCCGCCGGCATCCGGATCGTCGAGGTGCCGCTCGGCTCGGCGGACGCGCTCGAGAGCATTCGCATCCTGCGGGCCGGCCTGCCCGCGGAATGCCTGGTCGGCGCCGGCACGGTGATGACGCGCGCGCAGGTCGAGGATGTCCGCCGCGCCGGCGGCGAGCTGATCGTCATGCCGCACTCGGATCCGGACGTGATCCGCGCCGCGAAGTCCGCGCACCTGGCCGTGGCACCCGGCGTCGCGACCCCGACCGAGGCGATCGCCGCGCTCGCCGCGGGCGCCGACGCGCTGAAGATGTTCCCCGCCGAGCTGCTCGGCCCCGCGGTGGTCAAGGCGTGGCGCGTCGTGATGCCCGCCGGGACGGCGCTCGTGCCGGTGGGCGGCATCACGCCCGAGAAGCTCGCCGGCTTCGTCGCCGCGGGCGCCACCGGCGTGGGGCTCGGCTCTGCGCTCTACCACCCCGGCTCGTCGGCGAGCGAGGTCGCGTCGCGCGCGGCGGCGTTCGTCGACGCGTGGCGCGGCGCCCAGGAGTACTTCCGCGACCAGTGACCGCTCAGCTCTGAAACAGCCGCGAGTACAGCTGATCGTGCGTGGCCCCGAACAGCTCGACCAGCGGCGCGGTCTGGGCGACGTCGCCTGCGTCGAGCGCGGCGCCACACGCGTGCGCGGCGGCCAGCGCGGGGTGGAGCCGGAGGTGCAGCGCCTGGGCCTCGGTGGGACCGGCGATGCCGAGCCGGACCGCCGCCGACAGCGCGCCGCGCAGCGCGAGGTGGAGCAGGCCGGCGAGCGCGTCGTCGCGCGCCACGCCGAGCACGCGGGTCACCACGCCGAACGCGGGCGCGAGGTGGCCGTCGAGCGCACCGCGGACGCAGCGCGCGCGGGCGTCGAGCAGCGCCGGGTCACCCGACGCGCGCGCCGCGACGTCGAGCAGCGCGCGGCCCTGGGCCCGGCTCGCGCGCGCCGCGACGTGGCTCCACAGCACCGCGCGGCTCCGCGCGTCGAGCTCGGCGAGCCGCTCCGGCGCGTCCCACGCCGCACCGGCCAGCGGCAGCGCGCCGTGCGCCTGCTGGTCGATCAGCTCGCGGCACACCGCCTCGAGCGAGCCCAGCTCGCGCGCGGCCGCCAGCGCCTCGAGCCCGCCGGAGTGCGCGAAGCCGCCGGTCGGGAACGCCGAATCGGCGAGCTGGAGGACGATCCACGGCAGCATCAGCGTGCGAAGCCGCCGGTCGGGAACGCCGGGTCGGCGAGCTGGAGGACGAGCCACGGCAGCATCAGAACAGGTGGTAGCGCTGGGCGAGCGGCAGCACCGTCGCCGGCGCGCAGGTCAGGAGCTCGCCGTCGGCGCGGACCTGGTAGGTCTCGGGATCGATCTCGAGCCGGGGCAGCGCGTCGTTGAGCTTCATGTCGCGCTTGCCCAGGCCGCGGCAGCCGCGAACCACCGCGAGCTGCTTGGCCAGGCCGAGCGTGTGGACCCGACCCTCGCGGCCGGCGCGCGCCGAGATGAACGCGAGCGACGTGGCCCCGACCGCGCGGCCGAGCGCGCCGAACATCGGCCGCATCCGCAGCGGCTCGGGCGTCGGGATCGACGCGTTGGCGTCGCCCATCTGCGCCCACGCGACGAAGCCGCCCTTGAGCACGAGCTCGGGCCGGACGCCGAAGAACGCGGGCCGCCACAGAACCAGATCGGCGAGCTTGCCGAGCTCGATCGAGCCGATCTCGTGCGACAGGCCGTGCGCGATCGCCGGGTTGATCGTGTACTTGGCGATGTAGCGCCGGATCCGCAGGTTGTCGGCGCCGCCGGCGCGCTCGCCGGTCAGCGATCCGCGCTGCTGCTTCATCTTGTGCGCGGTCTGCCAGGTCCGGGTGATCACCTCGCCGACCCGGCCCATCGCCTGGCTGTCGCTCGAGATCATCGACAGCGCGCCGAGGTCGTGCAGGATGTCCTCGGCCGCGATGGTCTCGCCGCGGATCCGGCTGTCGGCGAACGCGACGTCCTCGGGGATGTCGCGATCGAGGTGGTGGCACACCATCAGCATGTCGAGGTGCTCGTCGAGCGTGTTGATCGTGTACGGCCGGGTCGGGTTGGTCGAGCTCGGCAGCACGTTGGGCTCGCCGCACACCCGCAGGATGTCCGGGGCGTGGCCGCCGCCCGCGCCCTCGGTGTGATAGGTGTGGATCGTCCGGCCGCGGAACGCGGCGATCGAGTCGTCGACGTAGCCCGACTCGTTGAGCGTGTCGGTGTGGATCGTCACCTGGACGTCCTCGCCCTCGGCGATCCCGAGGCAGCAGTCGATCGCCGGCGGCGTCGTGCCCCAGTCCTCGTGCAGCTTGAGGCCGATCGCGCCGGCGCGGATCTGATCGACCAGGCCGTTGGGCGCCGAGGTGTTGCCCTTGCCGGTCAGCCCGATGTTGAGCGGGATCGCGTCGGTCGCCTGCAGCATCAGCTCGATGTGGCGGACTCCCGGCGTGCACGTCGTCGCGTTGGTGCCGGTGGTCGGCCCGGTGCCGCCGCCGACGAACGTCGTGACCCCGCTGGCCAGCGCCTCGTCGGCCTGCTGCGGGCAGATGAAGTGGATATGGCTGTCGATGCCGCCCGCCGTGACGATCAGTCCCTCGCCGGCGAGCGCGTCGGTCGTGACTCCGACGATCATCCCGGGCGTCACGCCGACCATCACCGCGGGGTTGCCGGCCTTGCCGATGCCGGCGATCCGGCCGTGCTTGATCCCGATGTCGGCCTTGTAGACCCCGGTCCAGTCGACGATCAGCGCGTTGGTGATCACCAGATCGAGCGCGTCGGCGTCGTCGGCGCCGGCGTACTGGCCCATGCGATCGCGCAGGACCTTGCCGCCGCCGAACTTGCACTCGTCGCCGTACACCGTGTGATCGCGCTCGACCTCGGCGACCAGATCCGTGTCGCCGAGCCGGACCCGGTCGCCGGTGGTCGGGCCGTAGAGCTCGGCGTAGCCGCGGCGATCCAGCGTGTGGCTCATGGCTGGCCCCCGCGGCCGGGGACCAGGCGCACGCTGCGCTGCTCGCCGGGCTCGAACCGGACGGCGGCGCCGGCCGGGATGTCGAGCCGCTGGCCGTCCGCGGCGGCGCGGTCGAACGCGAGCGCGCGGTTGGTCTCGGCGAACGGGTAGTGGCTGCCGACCTGGATCGGCCGGTCGCCGGTGTTGGTCACGACCAGCTCGGTCGTCGGCCGGCCGGCGTTGAGCTCGATCGCACCGTCGCCGGGGATCACGTCGCCGATGGCGACGGCGCGCGGGGCCTCGGCGAACCGGGCGCGCTCGGGCACCGGCAGGAAGCTGCCGTAGAGCGCGAGCTCGAGATCGCCGTGGTCGGCGACGATCGGGTGGTGCACCGTGACCAGCTTGGTGCCGTCGGGGAATGTGCCCTCGACCTGGACCTCGGTGACCAGCTCGGGCACGCCGTCCATGACCTGGAAGCGACCCAGGATCGTCCGGCCGAGGTCCATCAGCTCGGCCACCGAGCGCCCGTCGCGGACCAGCTCGAGCAGCTGGGTCGCGATCAGCGCGATCGCCTCGGGGACGTTGAGCCGCACACCACGGGCCAGGCGCTTCTGCGCCAGCACGCCCGCCTGGTGAAGCAGCAGCTTGTCGATGTCGCGTGGCGCCAGCCGCATCGCGACAAGCTATCACCGCCGCCGCGCGGGGGTGTTTCACCCCGGTTTCCTGGCTCACCACCGGCGTTGCCACGGCAGCGCGCCGAGCTCGTCGCACACCGGCCCGAGCAGCGCGCGCACCGCGGCGGTGACCTGCTCGACGCGCTCGCCGGCGATCCGGAACACCGCGCCGTCGCCGAACCGGCTGCCCGCGACGACGACCGCGGCTCCCGGCGCCGGCGGCTCGAGCCGCGCCAGCTGCGCGGCGGCGGCCTCGGTGGTACGTGGTCCGACCAGCACGCAGGTCGCCAGCGCGTCGAACCGGCGCATCCGCGCGGCGACGTCGCCCTCGAGCACGACCCGATCGACCAGCCGCGGCTCGCCGCCGATCGCGATCTCCAGCGCGCTATCGATCCGGTCGGCCGACCAGCGCTCGCCGTGCGCCACCCGGCCCGCGGTGATCGTATCGACCAGCACGAGCGACGCGCCGGCGGCGAGCTCGATCGCCGTGGTCTGCGCGAACCGCGCGCCGCGGAACGGCACGATCGGATCGGGCGCGACGATCCCGATCGCGGCCTCGCCGACCCGGACCACGGTGCGCTGCCGGGTCTGGCCGCGATACACCTTGGTCGAGGCCTGCGTCGTCACCACGCAGGTCGCGCCGGGATCGATCGTCACCTCGAGCGCGAGATCGTCGCCGTCGACCAGCCCGCCTCCGAGGTTGCCCGAGACCACCCACGCCGCGGGCCCCGGCCGCCGCGGGCAGAACAGCCGCAGCGGCCCCGCCGAGCGCGCGCGATGCACGGCGCTGCGCTCGGCGCCGGCCCGCACCACGACCGCTGCCACGGCTTCGCGCATGTCCTCGGATATACGACATCGCTCGCCGCCGTGGCGCGCCGCGACATGTGGAAACCATGGTCCGGACACGCTGCGGCTCACCACAGCCGATAACTGCTGTGCAGAACACAGTTCCGGATCGCGGGACCGCGCCCCGTGAACGGCGTGTCCACCGCGGACATCGTCGGCGGACCGCGGTAGCATGCCGCGGCGTGGGCACGCTGTACCTGATCCGTCACGGCCAGGCATCCTACGGGGAGGTCGACTACGATCGACTGTCGCCGCGCGGGATCGAGCAGGCACGCGCGGTCGGGCGGTGGGCCGCGGCGACCGGCCTCGACGCCTGGTACGCCGGGCCGCTGCGCCGCCAGCAGCAGACCGCGCAGTACGCCGCCGAGGTCGCCGGCGGTGCGCTGCCCGCGCTGGACAGCCTCGCCGAGCTCGCCGAGTACCCCGCCTACGAGTTGCTGCACCACCTGATCCCGCGGCTGGTCGCCGAGGACCCGAAGTTTCAGCAGCTGACCTCGGCGCCGACCCCGCGGCTGCTCGACCAGGCGCTCAACACGATCCTGGCCCGGTGGTCGCGCGACGAGTGGACGATCGACGGCGTCGAGCGCATCGCGGCGTTCGTCGCCCGGGTCCGCGCCGGGCTCGATCGCGTGCTGCGCGCGTCCGGCTCGGGCGCACGGCTGGCGTGCGTGACCAGCGCCGGCCCGATCGGCGTCGCGGTCGGCCTGGTGTTCGGGATCGCGGCCGAGCGCATGATGCGGACCGGCATCACGATCCGCAACGCGTCGATCACCGAGTTCCGGTTCCGCAGCCAGGACTTCGACTGGCAGCCCGATCAGCTGTCGCTGGTCACCTTCAACCTCACCGCGCATCTCCCCGACGAGCTCCGCACGGAGCGATGACCCGCCAACCCCGACCCCACCGATGAAAGCCAGGTAGCCATGGACTTCGATCCTCCCGAGGCCGTGCGGCCGCTCCTCGAACGCATCGAAAAGTTCGTCGCCGACGTCGTGATGCCGGCGGAGGCGACCGTGCTCGAGCGCGGGTTCGGCCATTGCGTGCCGCTGCTCGACGAGCTGCGCGCGCAGTGCAAGGCGGCCAAGATGTGGGGCCCGCAGCTGCCCCACGAGCTCGGCGGCCTGGGCCTGGGCCTGGTCGAGCACGGCCTGGTGTCGGAGCGGCTCGGCCGCACGCCGCTGGGCCACTACGTGTTCGGTTGCCAGGCGCCCGACGCCGGCAACATCGAGGTCCTGCACAAGTACGGAACACCCGAGCAGAAGGCGAAGTGGCTCGAGCCGCTCGCCCACGGCAAGATCCGATCGTGCTTCTCGATGACCGAGCCCGAGAACCCGGGCTCGAACCCGACGATCATGTCGTGCCGCGCGGTGCGCTCGGGCAACGACTACGTGATCGACGGCCACAAGTGGTTCACCAGCGCGGCCGACGGCGCAGCGTTCGCGATCGTGATGGCGGTGACCAACCCCGACGCCTCGCCCCACAGCCGCGCGTCGATGATCATCGTGCCGACCGACGCCCCCGGGTTCGAGCGGGTGCGCAACATCAAGATCATGGGCGACGAGGGCTCGGGCTACGGCACCCACGCCGAGATCCGGTACACCGGCGTCCGCGTGCCGGTGACCAACCGGCTCGGCGACGAGGGCGCCGGGTTCCTGATCGCGCAGGACCGGCTCGGGCCCGGGCGGATCCACCACTGCATGCGGTGGATCGGGATCTGCGAGCGCACGTTCGACACGATGTGCCGCCACATCACGCGGCGCAAGATCGACGACGACAAGACCCTCGCGTCCAAGCAGATCGCGCAGGCCTGGGTCGCCGAGGCCCGCGCCGAGATCGACGCGGCGCGGCTGATGGTGCTGCAGGCCGCGTGGACGATCGAGAAGAAGGGGTTCTCCGTCGCGCGCGATCAGGTGTCGTTGATCAAGTTCTTCGTCGCCGACATCATGCTGCGGGTGATCGACCGCGCGATCCAGCTGCACGGCGCGCTCGGCATCACCAGCGACACGATCCTCGCGCACTACTACGTCCACGAGCGCGGCGCGCGGATCTACGACGGCCCCGACGAGGTCCACAAGATGGCGGTATCCCGCCGCATCCTCGCGAGGTATTCGTGACCGCTGGTGAGGACGTACCCCAGGACATCCGGCAGGGCGAGGAGCTCGACGTCGCCCGGCTCGCGGTCTATCTCGAGCAGCAGTTCGGCCCCGGCCAGGTCAGCGTGTCGCAGTTCCCCGGCGGGCACTCGAACCTGACCTACCTGGTGCACCACGGCGACCACGAGTACGTGCTGCGCCGGCCGCCGTTCGGCAGCAAGGTCAAGTCGGCGCACGACATGGGCCGCGAGTACAACGTGCTGACCAAGCTGTCGGGGGTCTACGACCGGGCGCCGCGGCCGTACGCCTACGAGTCCACCGGCGACGTGCTCGGCGCGCCGTTCTACCTGATGGAGCGCCGGCGCGGCGTGATCCTGCGCAAGGAGGTCCCGCCGGAGGTCGCCGACGATCTGCCCCGGATCCGCCGGATCTGCGAGCACCTGGTCGACGCGCTGGTCGACCTCCACGCGGTCGACTACACCGCCGCCGGCCTCGCCGACTTCGGCAAGCCGATCGGCTACATCGAGCGCCAGGTCACCGGCTGGAGCAAGCGCTACGTCGACTCGCAGACCGACGAGATCCCGTCGGTCAACGAGGCCGCGGCGTGGCTCGGGTCGCACATGCCGGCCGAGGTCGCCCCCGCGCTGATCCACAACGACTTCAAGTTCGACAACGTGATCTTCGACCCCGGCCTCGACCGGATCACCGGCGTGCTCGACTGGGAGATGGCCACGGTGGGCGATCCGCTGATGGACCTGGGCACCTCGCTGTCGTACTGGGCCGAGGCCAAGGACCCGCAGGCGTTCTACCAGCTGCCGTTCGGGCCCACCGCGAAGCCCGGGATGATGACCCGGATGCAGTACGCCGAGCGCTACCTCGAGCGCTCGGGCCGGCACGCCGACAACCTGGTGTTCTACTACGCGTTCGGCCTGTTCAAGACCGCGGTCGTGCTGCAGCAGATCTACTACCGCTGGCGCAAGGGCATCACCAGCGACCAGCGGTTCGCCCAGCTGATCTTCGGCGTCCGGATCCTGTCCGAGCAGGCGCGCACCGCGATCAACCGCGGGTCGATCTGATCTCGACCTTCCACGCGCCATGCTCGGTGTCCTCGACGATCTCGACCCGCGGGTCGTCGTCGCGAAACACCAGGATCGCCTTGCCGGCGTCGTCCTCGCGGGTCTTGGGCTCGCCCCACTTGCGCTTGAACAGCTCGAGCAGGGTGTCGCGGGCCTCGGGGTGCGGCCGAAACGGCAGCGCGAACGTCAGCTTCCTGACCAGGCCGCCACCGGTCGCCAGCGTGATCTTGGTCGCCGTCCGCTCCCACTCGGTGGGCAGGAGCGTCAACACGAGGTCGTGGCCGACGACGGTGATCGCGTCCTTGTAGACCTTCTTGACCTCGTCGACCGACTTGCCGAGCACCGGCTCGGGCAGCCCGTCGAGCACGTCGGGCTGATCGCCGAACAGCTGGGCGGCGGGCAGGAAGTTGTCATAGGCCAGGTCGTGGCTGTAGCCCAGCGCGTCGCGCAGGGTCGCGCGCCACAGCGTGGTCGGATCCGGCCACACCAGCACGGTCTTGCCGACCGGCTCGGTCGCCCGCCAGCCCTCGCTCCAGGCCTCGGCGATCAGATCCTCGGCGTGCTGCGGCAGGTTCAGGTAGATCGACTTGATCGTGCCGGTCTTGTCGTCGATCGCCACGAACTCGCGGACGCCGTCGACCCCGGTCGCGATCCCGGCGCGGACGTCGACCGGGCCGGGCGCGACCTTGCGCGCGTCGGTCAGCTTCATGCCGATCCGTAGATTGGCGAGCTCGCCGGGCGGCACGACGTGCGCGCCGAAGAACTCCGAGCTCAGCACGTGGTACGGCACGAACTCGATGAAGCAGTTGCGCTCGAGGCAGTCGAGCTTGACCTTCCAGCCGGTGCTCTCGCTCGCCCACGTGGTCTCGGGCTGGCCGAGCGAGTCGCGCGCGATCTGCGGCTCGCCCCAGCTCCGGGTCAGGAGCTCGCGCGCGCCGTGGCCCTGGACCACCGCGAAGATGCTGGCGACCGTGCCCGAATCGATGCGGACCTCGAGCGTCACGTCGGACACGCCGGAGTCGAGCACCAGCTGGTCGCGCACGCCCTTGTGGTCCTCCTTGAGTGCCGGCAGCCGGCGCCGGGCCTCGGCCACGCTGATGCCGGGCTGGATCTTTGCCAACCCGCACGGCGGCTCGATCGCCTGGCCGAAGAAGTCGGGGTTGAGCGGACGCGACGAGCCGCACGCAGCCGCGGTGGCGGCGAACAGGGCGAGCGCGGCTCTCACCCTTCCTTTTTGCCGTGCTCCGGGCCGATCCACAAGCGACCGGGCTCCACCGACCGGCGCAGTTGTTGCGATATGTGTAGCCGCTACCGCGCCAGCGCGCGGATCGCGTCGCCCAGGTCCGGGCAGGCTAGGTTCGGCCCACGAACTCACCCAGCTTGTAGATGTCGCGCGCCACGCCGTAGGCAGGACCGACGACAGGAATCGAGCTGGGCAAATTGGCCTTGTTTTTGGGGTCCCAGGTATCCTTCAGCGAATCGACCGGATGTCCGTGGCCGCGTTTCTGTAGGCCTTTGTCATGACCCGAGCTGTACAGCGCGTAGGCAGCGCCGGCGGCGAGACCCACCGCAGCGCCGAGCCAGCCGCCGTGCACGACCTCGAGCGCTGCAGGATCGATGGTCGGAATCATCTGGTTCTCGGTCGGTGTCGTCGGGTGTTCCTTCGATGTCATCTCGTGCTCCTTGCGCGGTGGAATCAACGCAGCTGTCGAATGGCGACGACCAGCAGACGGCGTGCCACCGTCCACGCCGACCTGAATCGCGCCGTTAGCGAGACGCACGACGTCACCGGCGCTGCGCTTGGTGTGCAGCGTGCTGCCCTTGGTATGCGCCACTTGCCGGCGAGCCGCGCGCGGCGCTGCAAGCGGACGGCCGCGATCAGCGCGCCAGGGTGCGGATCGCGTCGCCCAGGATGGTCAGCGCCGAGCGCATCTGGTGCTCGGGCAGGTAGGCATAGGCGATCCGGAAGCCATGGAGATGCGGCTCGCCGACGTACGCCGCCGAGGCGTTCGTGACGTGGACCCCGCGCCGCGCGAGGTGGGTCTCGATCGCCGCGTAGTCGACCGAGCGCGGCAGCTCGAGCCACAGGGTCGGCCCCCCGCCCGGCCGGGTCCAGCGCACTCCGTCGGGCATCAGCTCGTCGAGCGCCGCCAGGCAGGCCGCGTAGCGGATGTCGAGCGCGCGCTGCAGCGCCGCCAGGTGAGTGTCGTAGTAGCCGCGATCGAGGAACTCGGCGACGACCGCCTCGGTCAGCCAGGCGTTGCCCAGGGTCGAAAGCCGCTTCATCGCGACCAGCGTCGGCACCAGCTCGGGCGCCGCGGCGACGAAGCCGACCCGGAGCGACGGCAACAGCTTCTTGGTGAACGAGTTGACGTACAGCACCGAGCGGCCGCCCAGCGCGCGCAGCATCGGCCGGTACTCGCCGTCGGACAGCATGTCGCTGCCCCAGTCGTCCTCGAGCAGCGCGACCCCGTGGCGCTCGGCGAGCTCGAGCACGCCGCGCAGCTCGGCGCTGGTGTACGAGTACCCGGTCGGGTTCTGGAAGCTCGAGATCAGGTAGGCCAGCGCCGGCCGGCGCGCGAATGCCCGGTCCCAGGCGTCGAGATCGATGCCGCGGAACGGATCGAGGTGGAGGCCGACCAGCTCGTGGCCCAGGCTCTCGAACAGCAGCTTGGCGTAGCCGTAGACCGGCGACTCCACCGCGATCCGCTTGGTGGTCAGCGAGCGCGCGACGATGTCGAGCGACTGCTGCGAGCCGGTCGTCACGATCACCTCGTCGGCGCCGACCTCGAGCCCGCGCGCGGTCAGCCGCCGGGCGATCGCCTCGCGCAGCGGCCGGTAGCCCTGGGCGTCGTACTGGGCCGGCATCCGCTCGCGCAGGACCGAGCGCGCGCACTCGGCGATCCGCTCGGTCGGCAGCAGCTCCGGATCGATGAACACCGTCGACAGCGCGGTCACCCCGGGGCCCGGGAAATCCTGGCGGGTCAGCGGCGGCGGCACCAGCTGGGGCAGCGGCGGCGCGGCGATCGGCGGCGGCGCGGCGACCCGGGTCGCGGCCAGCACGAACACGCCCTCGCGCTCGCGGGCCTCGACCAGGCCGCGCGCCACCAGCTCGTCGTACGCCGCCTGCGCCGTGTTCTTCGACAGCCCCAGCTGGTTCTCGAGCGCGCGCACCGGCGGCAACCGGCTCCCCGCCGGCAGCCCGCCGCTGGCGATCTCGCGCTGCACTGCGGCGACGATGTCGGCGGCGGTCGCGCGGCGCTCGCCCGACGCGACGTGGAGCCCGATGTAGGGTGGTCGAGACATGGCCACGTCATAGCGCTCCCGCACCGCCGCGCGAAGGGACAGCACCGGGAGCGGTGGCGGGCCAGACCCGACCGCGCCCGCCCGGGAGCCGCGTGGTACGGTCGCCCGCGATGGTCGCTCGCAGTTTCGCCCTGACTCCCGGCAAGCGCGTCCTGTACCTGACCAAGGATCCCGACAAGATCCGGCAACAGCTCGCCGGCGCGCTGACCCTGACGATGGCGGACGTCGCACCGGCCGAGTTGCTCGACGACATCAACACCGACGCGATGACCCCGGCCTGGGTGTGCTTCGACCATGACCCGGCCGAGATCGCCCGGAACGCCTACGCCGGCCTCGTGATCGCCGGCCAGCGGCTGATCCCGCCCGACGCGCTGTCCGGCGGCGGCTTCGAGGTCATCGTCGCCGGCGCCCAGAAGGGCGTGGGCTCGAGCCGCGAGACCGCCGCGCAGTGCGAGGTGTTCTCGGGCAGCCGGCTCGCGATCGCGTCGTCGTTCGCGCCGATCCACGCCCGCAACAACATCAACATCGGCCAGCTGATGGGCGACCACGCGATGCTGCGCCGGCTCGAGCGCGGCGAGTCGATCCCGCTGTCCGAGTTCACCGCCGGCCACGACGCGATCACCGCGCTGATCATCGAGAGCGGCGGCCTGTTGCCGTTCTGCGCCCGGCTCGCGCGCGGCGAGATCGCCGTCCCGCCGACCGGCACCGCGCCGCGGCCGATGAACCTGACCGAGAAGATCCTCGCCGCCAAGCTGCTCCCCGGCCAGGGCAGCCACGTCAAGCCCGGCGACGCCGTGCTGGTCAAGGTCGACACCGGCTACTCGCACGAGTTCACGACCGCCCAGGTCGACAAGTTCCTGGTCGACGAGTACGGCGCCGGCTATCCGCTCAAGGACCCGGCGCGGTTCGCCGTGTTCGAGGACCACCTGATCTACGCCACCGGCGTCGCGGCGATGGCGAAGTTCGCCGACAAGATCGAGCAGCTGCGCGTCCTGCAGCGCAGGTTCGCCGCCGCGACCGGCGTGCGCAACTACTCCGCCATCGACGGCGTGTCGCCTGGGATCTGCCACCAGGTCGCCCGCGAGCAGCTGATCGACCCGGGCGACTTCGTCCAGGCCACCGACTCGCACACCTGCATGGGCGGCGCCTCGGGCGCGCTGGCCTGGGGCGTCGGCGCCACCGAGTACGCCGCGCTGATCTACTGGGGGTTCACGCCGATCGCCGTCCCCGAGGCGATCCGGTTCGAGCTCACCGGCACGCTGCCGCCCGGCACGTCCGCCAAGGACGTCATGCTCCACATCCTCGCGACCTACGCCAAGCGCGAGGACACGCTCAACCGGGTCATGGAGTTCGGCGGCGACGGCCTGTTCGCGCTGTCGCCCGACGAGCGCGCCACCCTGGCCAACATGGCCACCGAGTGCTCGGCGCGCGGCGCGGTCATGGAGGTCGACGACATCATGCTGGCGTGGATCGCCGAGCGGCGGAGCGGCGGAGCGGCCACGATCGACGCGCTGCGCGCCAAGGTCGTGCGCCCCGATCCCGGCGCCACGTACGCCGGCGGCGTGCACCGCATCGACCTCGCGGCGATCCGGCCGATGGTCGCGACCCCGGGCGATCCGGACCGCGGCATCGCGAGCGATCCCAAGAACGGCGCTTTCATCGCCGAGATCGGCAAGGTCGGGATCGACATCGCCTACGGCGGCTCGTGCACCGCCGGCAAGCGCGACGACATCGACATGTACGCGAAGGTCATGGCCGAGGCCGAGCGCGCCGGCAAGAAGGTCGCCGATGGCGTCCGGTTCTACCTCCAGTTCGGATCGCAGGACGTCGAGGCCTACGCGAAGTCCCAGGGCTACACCGAGCTGTTCGCGCGCACCGGCGTCGAGGTCATCAAGCCCGGCTGCGGCGCCTGCATCGGCTGCGGCCCCGGCGTCAGCGACCGCGGCGATCAGGTCACCGTGTCGGCGATCAACCGCAACTACAAGGGCCGCTCCGGTCCCGGCCGGCTCTACCTCGCCTCGCCGCTCACCGTCGCCGCCTCGGCGGTCACCGGCGAGATCGTCGAGTACACCGGCGGCATGTTCGACAAGCGCTGATCGCGCCGCGCTGCCCTACGCTCTCGCGCACGTCGTGTCCTACAGCGTCGTCGTCCTGCCTCCACGAGTGCCCCAGCTTGCCCGCGTGCACGGCGTGGTAGCGTCGCTGACGATGGCACGCGCACGCACATCGCCGAAGCCGCGCGTCGCCGCGACGCCGCGCGGGCCCGCGAAGCGCGCGCGGCCGACGCCGAGCGCTGCCAAGCCCGCCACGACCCGGCCGGCGCGGCGCAAGCCAGTGGCCGCAACCAAGCCCGCTGCTGCCAAGCGCACCGCGGCCAGGTCCGCCGCGACCAGCCCATCGCGGCGCAAGCCAGCGGCCGCAACCAAGCCCGCTGCTGCCAAGCGCACCGCGGCCGGGCCCGCCGCGACCAGGTCCGCACCCCGCAAACCGCCGGCCCGGCTCAGCGGCGGCAGCGCCGTGGTCAAGGTGCTCGAGTCGAAGCAGCCGATCGAGGCGCTGCGCAGGTTCCTCGCGCGGATCCCCGGCGACGCCAGCCGGGAGCAGGGCCAGATCGCGCTCGGCTCGGCGCAGCTCATGCTGCTGCCGATCGCCCACGAGCATCGCGGCGGCGCGGAGGTCAAGCAGCTGCTCGACCTGGTGCTCGCGCGCTGGGACGCGTTCCCCGATCGCAGCGGCTTCCACGCCCAGGAGTTCCTGCGCAACGCGTTCGCCGCGGTCGGCGACGATCGCGACCGGATCACCCGGCTGTCGGCGCTGGTCCCCGACGACGCCACCAGCGAGCTGCGGTTCAACATGGCCATCGCCCACGCCGTCGCCGGCGAGCGCTCGGCCATGCTGCGCGCGCTCGAGGCCGCGCTCGCCAGCGGCGCCACCGCCGCGCAGGTCCGCCGCGACCCCGATCTCGCCCGGTTCCTCGACGATCCCGCGGTCGTCGCGCTGCTCGATCGCACCGCCGCGCCGGTGATCCCGGTCGACGTCGCGCCCCACGTCGCGCAGATCCGCGCCGCGCTCGAGTCGGTGGTCGGCGCGCTGCACCAGCTCGGCGGCCCGAGCCGGCTCCACCCGCCCGCGTCGCTCGACGCCGTGCTCGCCGCCGAGCGCGCGAGCAAGATCCAGCTGCCCAACGACTACCGCGCGCTGCTCACGATCAGCGACGGCGCCGCGCTGTGGGATCACGAGCTGTTCGGCACCCGCGACCTGCGCGGCGACACCGGCCTCGCCCACCGGGCGCGCGAGTTCCTGGCGATGTCGGCCAGCTACGGCGGCATCGGCATGGACGAGTGCGTGCCGCTGGCGAGCTGGGGCGAGCCCAACCACTGGCTGCTCTACGATCCGCGCGGCGTGGTCCGCGAGGGCGAGCCCGGCTACGTGGTGATGCTCACCGCCGATCCATCGCCGGTGACCGATCTGGCCGACGCGCTGCGCCGGCTCGAGGACTCGGTGCGCGACGGGCTCGCCACCAACTGAACCGGCGCGCAGCCGCCGTGGCTAGCGCCGCACCATCTCGAGCTGGCGCACCGTCCGCGTCGCGCCCGCGGCCTCGAGGAACGCGGCGATCCCGGTCGCGCGATCGTCGAGGTTGAGGATGCGCAGCGGCTTGCCGGCCGCGTTCGCCGCCGCCGCGAGCAGGTTCCGCCCGTGACCGCGGCGGCGCGCGTCGCGGCGGACCACGAGCAGCGGGACATCGCCGCTCGCCGCGAACACGACCACGATGCCACGTGCGTCGCCCAGCACGATCGGCGGCTCCGGCGCGCGCCGGATCGACGACATCGAGTTCTGCCACGACGGCTCGACGTCGGCCTCGGCCGCGAACCCGTCGAGATCCGGATCGACGGCGATCGCACCCGGCCGCGCCTCGCCGGCGTACGTCCAGCACTGCAAGCGCCGGACCTCGACGAAGCCAGCCGCCCGGTAGAGCGCGATCGCCTTCGCGTTGTCCTCGAGCACCTCGAGCACGTAGGCCGCGCCCGGGGTACTCGCGATCACGCGCTCGACCAGCTCGCGCGCGAGCCCGCCGCGCCGGTGCCCGGGCGCGACGCCGGTCCCGCTGTTGTACACTCGGGCGCCGTCGCGACACGTCAGCACGAACCCGACGAGGCGCGAGCCGTCCCACGCACCGAACGAGCTCGACGCGACGTAGCCGCGACGCACCTGCATCGCCGCCAGCGCGGCGGGCGTCATCCGCATCGCCACCGCGTAGTCCGAGAACGCCTCGGTGAACACCTCGGCGAGGTCGTCCCAGCCGACGCCGTCGAGCGAGCGGATCATCCGCGGAGCGTATGCGATCGCCCCTATCGCGTGGGTAGGACGTCGACCCCCGCAACCGCGCAGTCCCGCAGCGCCGGTCTCTGGCACCACCAGTGAAACGGCGCTTGCGGAATGCCCAAGAAGGCGACGCTGACGCCCATCTCCCGGTGATCCCGGGCGAATCGGGCGACGAGCGCGAGGCCACCTCGGCGGCCAGTCCGGTGGCAGCGCGGACTGTGCCGCCGCGGCGAGAATTTCTGAGGCGGAACATCTTGCGGCAGTCCGGTGCTCCGATTTCGCCAGCGGTAGAAACGAGTGTGCGCGATCACGGTTAGAACCAAGTCATGCAGTCGATCATCACTAGCATTCATGACTCGACGATGATAATTTGGCTCCGAACTGGGAGCAGCGGTTTCCGCTGGGGGGATTGGAGTGCAGGACCTATTGCTGGCGCTGTATTCGGATGCTCACGTCGAGAGCGGCGGGTTGATCTGCCATGCTACCGGGCGCGACTGTCTGTGGGCGATCCGAGCCCGTGACGGCGACCGCCTTGGTCCACATGATTCTCGATGCGCCGGCCGACCGGGACTTGCCGCAGTTCGTCATCACCGTGCCGTGGACGAACACGAGGCCACTGCCGGTCAAGACCGCGCGCGAGCCTGCTGCTCCGACGAGCATCGCCTGACCAGACTGACGCTCACCTGTGGAGGTCGACATGCTTCGCGCAACTGATTCAGGGCCAATTCGTGGTAGGGGCAGTCGGTCTGCTGATCCGCGAGCGCTCGGCATCCTCGTGGCGATCGCTCTGCCGCTCGCGCTACCCGGCTGCACGTGCAGCGCCGCCGGGCCACTGGCGGAGGAGGTCGTCAAGCAAATCGTCCTCTACGCAGCGCTGGAGGTTGCCAAGCCGGTGATGGAGCCGATCATTAAGGAAATCACCGGGGGGCTTGGCGTCAGGAACGCGGACGCTGCCACGGTGAACGGCGCGGTGAACGCAGGGGTCATGGAGGAATGGCAGAAGACCCATGACGGTAAGGTCACGTATCTCTGCGGCACGCAGGCACAGAAGCAGTGCGAGGCAGCCGCAAAGGCCGAGGCCCAGACGCTGGCCCAGGACCATGCGGCGCGATTTCAACTGACCTACGCAAGCTGCAAGAAGCAGGTGAACGACCATGGCACAGGGGGGTTCATGCAGAGCATAAGGGAAATCAACGAGTGCACCGCCAAGAACGGCTTTGCACCGGAGATCGGCATGATCATCCGCTTTGCGAGCAGCAC
>Ga0307515_10008329_pt1 | contig 20232 bp, 18 predicted proteins | sample 17_EM_MG_FD_194513 | JGI IMG/M metagenome (GOLD analysis project Ga0307515, IMG submission 194513) | Populus trichocarpa ectomycorrhiza microbial communities from riparian zone in the Pacific Northwest, United States - 17_EM | ecosystem: Host-associated > Plants > Roots > Unclassified | place... | reverse complement strand
TACTGCACAAAAAATCACACATCAGCGGCCGCTTCACAACCCCCCCCCCCCCCCCCCTTGGGGCACACCTACAATAGAATAGGCCCTCCTGAATCCTGGTCGGAGCTTCTCAGCCTGAATTGAACCTCTTCCATTTGATTCCACAATGAATTCCTCCTCTCAGCGCTCCTCCTTCCCATTCTGCACACTAGACCCCCCCTGATCCGCGCTCCTCAGCACGGGATGGGAGCTCCTCAATTCCCTCCGGCGCTCCTGTATTGCATTGCACACTCCACACCCTACCCCTTTTCGGCACTCCTCCTCTCGGATAAGCACTGCTCAATCCCATCGGTGGTCCGCTGCCTGGATTGGCTCTTTTCAATTGCATTCCGCACTGGTACACCCTGCTCTTTCGGCGCTCCTGAATCTCATTCCGCACTTCTAAACCCTACTCTTTCAGCCCGCCTCAATTTCTTTCCGCACTTCTAAACCCTCCGCTTTCGGCGCTCCTCAATGTTATTCCGCACTCCTAAACCCTCCTCTTTCGGCGCTCCACAATTTCATTCCGTACTCCTTAACCCCTTCTCTTTCAGCGCTGCTCAGCTCAAACTTGACAAACTTCTTTTTCATTCCGCGCTTCTCCAACACCTTTTGTGGTACTCCTCTTTTCCACCCAACACTCCCCATCTGGCGCTCCTCTTTTCCTCTTGTAGTTCCCATTTTTCATCCGAATGTATCCTACTGCCTCTCATACCCCCATGTAGATTCGCAGCTAGCTAACATCTGATTACACCTGTGTTAGATATCACAAATCGAGCCAAATGACATTGGAATTCCATTTCATCAACTTGCCAGGAACGAATAATCAGCAAATACAAGAAGCGCTTCCAGCTTCTTTGCGCCTTTGATGAATTGTGTGTTCCTGCTTTTGTTGGCCCTGAAGAGATGTGAAATGTAGAGGATGACATTGACTACATGTTTGATTGAGATTTTTCGATCGCTTAGTTTTGTTATTGTTTCGGTTTTCCTGCGTTTATGTTTGAATCTCTCGCTATTTTCTTTTGTTTCCTTAATGTAGCGAGGCACAAAATACAATGTTGAAGAAGATGACGTCTAATATGATTCAAAAGTGATAATTAACAATAATCCATGCATCATATTCGATGTTGAGGGAAGTCGATTGCTCATGTAAATCTGAAGAGTCTCAGTTCACGCCTGCAGTCCTCCAAATCAATATCCATAAGATCCCAGGCATCTCTCAAGGTTTGCTTGTAATTCCCGGCGACACTCCCAGGTACACCCAAAGTTCTCTCCGGCGCTCCGATGTGCTCACAAACTTATCACCACCAATCCCATCGTACTCCTGTACCAGTCATCAGAGATTCCAGTTACTCCTGTTGCTGTCGTCAGAGATCCCAGTTACTCTGAAGGCTGGCCAGAATACCCTCCTAGGGTCTAATACTCTCCTGAAATTGACACTTCTAAGTTTACACTCCACATCCTCTCAGACACTCCTGGAGTCTTCCTGAGCCCAAAATACATTATGCTGATGTGTCGACTGGGTGACGACAACCCCCTTTTGTTGACTGGGTAACGACGTTTTCGGGTCGACTGTGTGACGACCCCCTATCTTGGTGTGCGCAACCCTCTTGGGTTTACTTTGTGTCCCCTTTCCTATAGTCGGTGGGTAGATTTTGTGTCAACTTCAGGCCTTGTGTAAACATTGGGTCAACTACCGGGTATTGTATCGACTGTGTGTCGAGTCTTTCTTTCTTATAAAATCACCCAGTGGGACTCGGTGTCCATCTTGGACTTGGTGATCATGGCTATGGCTGCTGCTCTCCCTCACTAAGGCCCATGGGGGAGTATTACTCTGTGAATTTTTACAGCACATTTGAATTGGGCATGAATGGAATAATTTGACCCCGGCAGGATCTTGAGCAGGATTTGGATTTGTATATATATCTGATGGAATTTACAGTGAGATTAATTGGGGTTTCTTTGGTTAATGGGGTGCATTTGGAATTCTTTCTTTGTTTAGTTTATTTACTTGGTTGTTTGGAACGCCTTGGGCCAAAGGGGGAGTGTTGGCACGCAGTGTTGTCAACCGTCCCGTCCGTCCGACATCACTGAGGATGGGACGGGACTGCGGTTTGCCATCCATCGTAAGCCAGGACGGAGCGGCGCCGTCCTTTTGGGGCCAAACGGGGAGGGACGGAAAGGACAGCCGTCGACGGAGAAGTCTTAGCGCACATAACAAAAATCATACGAAAATCTTTTCAATTACTATTCTGACCGTGATGCAAGATCTGTGACCATCTGCTCTGTCAATACTATTTCTGACTCTGTTTCTCCAAAGATTACGCCCTCTGCACCCAGGATTTCATACATTCCAAAGCCTGTATAACAATATTGGGCTCAATTTGGTCTTGCCTAAAGATAAATAGTAATCGCCCGATGACGGTGGATGACGGCTGACATTCCGTCAGTCTTGAGTAAGGACAGGACGGACGGCCTCGGCGCCGTTCCGTGCGTCGTGGAGGAATCCTGGACGGGACGGTTGACAACACTGTTGGTACGAGATATGGCCCAATGGCTTTCGTGGCGTGTGGGGGCTTGCAGTCCCCACCTGTCTGATGCGGCGGGCATCAGGCCGGTCGCTTGTAGCCCCCATGGGCCTCGCCTGCCGTCATGCTGAGGAGGAGGCCTAGCTCTGGCACTGGTAGTCGGCTTCGTACTCGGTTGTGATACTGGGCTTCGCCAAGTAAGGTCTTTTTCCTGCATTTAAGTCGAGTGTTTTCCTTCTGTTGTATCCGTACACAATTGAGCTTCTTCATCCTGTCTCTTTTGCTTTCAACATCACTGACGGCAATGAAACCTGGTTTGGCTCATTGGGATCCCACAGCAGTTGTCGTTGTTGTTTATTCAGCTGGTATTCACTATCACTACAGAGTGACAGGACATAATATCCCCTCGGCCACAGGGCGAGCTGGTAAGATGGCGGAAGTTCCCACTGCTACCCTTCGTCCCTGCTGTCAAATGAATGATAAAAGATTGAGAGAAAGATTTAAACTTGTTTCTGCCGCCGCCCATACCTGAGTCAGCCTCAGTGCCCGCCATTCAGGTAGGTGGGAACTTCCTGACTTCAGTAGCCGCCAGCAAGTCCACCGCAGCTTGATAACACTCTTGAATGCAAACTGCTCAGACACCTGCACGTGTTGGCATGTGCTAACTTTCCACCCCTTCACCTACTGTATCTCTTTCCAGAGCACCTTGTGCTGGTCCCTCCACCAGCTGCAGTGGCGGAAGAGCTGCTCCCACGTCTGGGCAACTCTGTCTTTGCACCTTCAGCACTTGTCATTGTGGTACGAAAATACATTTCTCACCACCACTGCCACTTAGTTTGGCCCATGGAGGCCTGTGGAGTTTGTACAGAGATACAGTGATAACGGAGATGGACTGAACGACCACTGTCACCGACAGGCCGGGCCAGCCCGCAGTTTTGCCTGTGGTCCGCAGTCTGGGCCAGATGAGGCCGTTTGATTTTTGAAACTGCGCAGGCCAAGCCGCGGATTTGACAGCCTGGGGCTTAACTGTGGGTGACTGGGCGGACTATAGGCTTTTTAGTGGGTTGCATATGACGACAGTCAGTGAATGTTGACTTACAATTGATAAGCTGTGAAGTTTCTCGTAGTCGCTACTCTGATTAGTCAGTGTAAGGTGACATACAACTGATTGATAATCAGTCGAAACTTGAGCCTGCGGGTGATATCCACCAGTATCTTGTTGTAACTTCTCTGATCAGTAAGTGCGAGGTGACATACAATCCGTTGATCATCTGTTGAGACTTGAGCCTGCGGGTGAAATCCAGCAGTTTCTTGTAGTTGCCACTATCAGTCAGTGCAAGATGGCATTACTAGGTTGTGGGAACGATAGGGTCTAATTTCTGGCGTGCATACCAATATCAATGAGATGGAGCTTATGTTGGAGGCATTGTATCAGGAATCAATGGCCAAGTAAAAGTAGACTTCTTGGGATGTATTACTAGATGTTCCAATTTGAAGTTCAATGCTTGGACCATAGTTACCTATAGTAACCTGATATCATACCAGTGTTCTCAACCGTCCCGTCCGATGGCCGGGGACGGTAGTGCCGTCTGCCATCATAGCCGAACTGACAGGACATCGTCAAGGCCGTCCGTCCCTCCCTTACCCAAGACAGACGCAATATTGATCGTCATCCACCGTCATCGGGCGGTTACTGTATATCTTTACCTGTGACATCGTGGGTGCAGCAGGGCTAAATCTTTGGAGCAACATAGTCTGACATGGTACGCATGGAGACGATGCTCACGCAGCTTGCATCATGGTCACAGTAATCATTCTCTTTTACATAGAAGTTTTGTTATGTACACTAAGATCCATGGATATCGGTGAATGACCACCGGGGACGGCTCTTCTCCGTCCCCGGCCGTGCTTTCCGTCCGTCCTCATCCTGCCTCAAAATGATGGCACCGGTTCCGTCCTACCCTCAGACAGACGGCATGACACCGTCCCGTCTTTTCCTGGGTAGTTCCCGGACAGAGGGGCCAGTTGAATTCACTGTATCATACTGCAGGCTTTTCCAACCATGGTTTACCTAGGCACCTGCTGTTCCCACCTGCTCACAGCCGGCAGGCATGGGCCGCTCCAATGGCTTGGTCTGCGATGCGTGGGCCTGGCCAGGCTGATTTCGAGAATGGCCCACCTCGCCCAGCAGGATTACTGTGAACGACAGCGGAGAGCATATGGAGATACAGAGATAACAGAGATAGACTAGGCAACTGGGGGATATTCGGAAACACAGGGATCACAGTGATTGACTGAGTGACAGGTGAGTATATATTTGGGAAACCACGGGGTAGATAGGTATCTTATCATCATATAACAAAATACACTCTCTATCTTTTCCAGTTCTAGGTTCGCACTCACTCTTGCAGAGTTGTCAATGATCTTTGCAATTTGTGTGGTTCCTCATGACGTGGTAGTATCGCATCCTATCACCCTCTTCTTACGGTCCTCGAGCCTAAACCGTGCTTTCCCACAAATTACATTTCGATGCTGTACAAGGTGTGGTAGGGTGTTGATAATCGGCTCGTTGTTTGTTTGTTTAATCATACTGGATTGACTCGAATTTGTAGATGACAGGACCCTGATATCCCCTCCGCCTCCGGGCGAGCCACCTAGATGGTGGAGCTCCCCCCCCGCTACCCTTCGTCCCCGCTGAGAAATGAAAGGTAAGGGAAAGACACAAAGGACAGGAAAGAAGGAAAGAAAGAAAGAATAGTATAATCCCGTTGCCGCCAGCGCCGCCCCCGACGCTCCAAGCCCTCAGCCCGCTCCATACCGCTTCTTCATTTGGGCGGAAATTTCCGGACCTCAGTGGCCGCCAGATAGCCCATCACCGCCTGGTCGCACTCCTCTATGGTGAAAGATTCAGAGATCTGCACGTGCCGGCATCTGCCCGCTTTCCAGCCTGTTGTCTGTTTGACTGTTTTCCAGAGTCTCTTCTGCTGGTCTTTCCATCTGCTGCAGTGGCGGAAGAGGTGCTCCCGCATCTGGGCCACAGTCCCTCCACACCAGCAGCATTTGTTGTCGTCTCGGTGGCCGAACCGCTCTAGGTAGACTCGAGTGGGTGCATGTCCGGACTTCAGTCCGTAGAGCCTGGCGGCCAGCGGTTTCACGCTTGTCATCGGGATAGGTCTCTTGGTCCCCACCTTGCCCTTGAGTCTGTAGCTGAAGTCCGTGCTGCACTTGTCGGCCTCCCACTCCGCCTTCACTGCCGACCAGCCCTCGGAGATTCGTCTAGCCCTGTTCGAGCCCGAGGTGTATGGCCACTCTTTCACTGTGCATCCGCTCGCGTCTTGGGCCAAGTTGCCCTGACAGTTTTCTTCTTCATTTCCGGGGATGCCGGAGTGTCCCGGGAACCAGTGGATCTCAGTTGCAATGCCGTGGGCAAGGAGACTCCGCGTCCTTCTGTTGATCCCCCTAGCCAGTCGCTACGCTGGGCCCGGCCCCAGGTGTGCCGCAAGTGGCATAGCGGCCTGTGAGTCGCTGATGACTGCCACCATCAGTGTTGTCAACCATCCCGTCTGTCCCAGATTCCTCCATGACAGACGGGACGGCGCCAAGGACGTCCATCCCGGCCTTACTCAAGACGGACGGAATGTCCGCCATCATCCACCGTCATCGGGCTGTTACTGTTTATCTTTAGGCAAGACCAAATCGAGCCCAATATTGTTATACAGGCTTTGGAATGTATGAAATCCTGGGTGCAGAGGGCATAATCTTTGGAGAAACAGAGTCAGAAATAGTATTGACGGAGCATATGCTCACAGATCTTGCATCACGGTCAGAATAGTAATTGAAAAGATTCTCGTATAATTTTTGTTATGTGCGCTAAGACTTCTCCGTCGACAGCCGTCCTTTCCGTCCATCCCCGTCCGGCCTCAAAAAGACGGCGCCGTTCCGTCCTGGCTCAGGACGGACGGGACGGTTGACAACACTGGCCACCATCTTCACTCCATGCACCTGCAATGTTTTTCTCTTTTCGATCGCCACATCAAGCGCAAGACCGATCGCCCACAGTTCGGCGTCGAAGACTTCCATACGTCCGGTGCCCAGAAAGCTGCGGCGAGACCTCCATTCATTTCCGTGTTTACACACCGGGTAATGGGCTGTCTGCCTTGTAGCTCTGCCATTTTACGACATCATGCTCTCGGTGATTGAATCGTTTTCGGTAAACTCCAGCCGGTGCATGCCTGGACTTTAGCTAGGAGAATCTGGCAGTCACATTAGCACAATGTAAATCAGCCCGGCAGCCCCATGCAAACCTCCCAGACACTGTGGTCAATGTCATCAGTGCTCCTAAGTGCTTACAGATTCTCCCAGGCCTCCCTGGAGCTGAGCAAAGTGCTCTCAGACTATTCAAGAACATTCTCAGGTGCTCAAGAAAGTACCTGCAGTTATAGAGGTGCTTTCAGGATGCTACGAAATACTTTTGCGAGTTCGTCGGGTTAAAAAGATACTGCTTTCGGTAGTAAAGTGGGTGGCGACGTTGTGGAAACAAAGTTTAGTGGTGTAGGGTGACGCGTACAGGGAACGATGCGAATGGTTGATGTATTCGGCGGAATACGTCCTTGGAAATCGCACAACATCAATGAGGCATACCGTTATGGTTCCAATAAACCAAGTGGCTGCATCGTATGTGTCGCGGTATTGGTCGCAATTGTATTCTGTGGCCTTGGAACTCATGAGTTGTGAAGCTACACGGTACAGATGTTCCAAGTGGATTGCGTCATTGTACCCATATTGGTGACCGTCAATCTTCAGGTATTCGCGACGAAACCCACCATCTTCCCCACGGATCGTCCTAAGAAGGTAATCGTAAAACGTAGCCTTGCACCCCGGTAGATTGCATCTGAAGTACCTAGCATCTTCAATAGTGTATAGCAAAGCTGGGTCTAGGCCGTGGATGGCGGCAATATTCAGGGGATGCAGGAAGCGAGCATCCCAGCGATAAATATCCAGAAGCCGGTGAAGTTCCTGCAAGACGAGGAGAGGTATATCGCGACAAGTGGAAATTGAGATTCCATTGGTAGCTCAATGACATGGTGCAGTAAGTATTGGTTTCACACGGTGACCGTTGTGGTGCGGAGATGGGACAAGACGCGTCTCTCTGTGCATGAAACATCCGATGCGGCTCAAAGTTCTGTGCTACTTAGACCCTAACCCTGGTAACCGTTACTAATATTCAATGTGCAAACCCGCTCATCGACCATGAGCACTTGATCAGACGCACATCATCCCACCAATGCTGCATCAACCAGTTTCCAAACTGCATACAGTACTGAGCTTTCACGTCGATAGGAACAACCATTCGAAGGCATCTGCGCGGAAATTGGTTGTCTCGACGTCTCGCTGGACAGAGCGACATCTTTCATCATTCCGAATCGTCTATGTGGAACCAGACATTGAGAAAACTGGAATAACACAAATAGTGGGGCAAATGTTCGAAACCCCTGCCGAACTCAACACACCGCAGCAAGCCTTTTTCGCGCATGTTAGAAAGGCATTTGACATCAAATACACCACCATTACAGGGATCGATCATCGTGGTATCCACCAACTATTGATGAAACGTAAATCTCGGGAGTGGGGTCGATTCTATGTCGCACTCGCCGCAGCACTCGAAGCTACTCCACCTCGTTCTACTGCAATGGCATCCGTCCCAATTATTGGTATTGTTCCATCACAGCCCATATCTCGAAAGAGACCAATCTCAGGAGCTTTGGTGAGATGGAAAGCAGGTATGCGGCATTATCACTTGATGATAATGTAGATATCGATGTCGATGACATAGTTCAATGATTCCACCAGTCCAGACGATCCCGGTCCGCGGTAGGGCTCAGTCCAGTCCAGTCTAATGGGAAGGTCGGACTGGACCGATCCACAGACTGGCAGTCTTGGGCTGGACAGGCTTGGTCTGGACCGATCCATTTACCCATATATTTTTGATATTGCTTTTTAGCCATGTACTACCGAAAACATGACTCATCCTCACTTTTGATCACCACTCCCCCCCGAATACCCACTCTGATCGAAATTATACCACCTCTGTCTGTATATTCGGCTCCATTGAGATATATTTTCCCCATTAAAAGACTAATACCCGGGAAAGTATACCCTAACCCTGGACACCGTGAGGGATCGGTCCGGACCAAGCCCAGTCCAGTCTGTCAGCATCTGGGTTCGGTCCGATCCCAGTCCAATAATTTCTTGGACTGGACCTGGACTGAACTGGACGGTTCCGGTCTGGACTGATCCATTGCTGGACTGGTGGAATCATTGATGACACTGCACGTAAAGTTTCCGGCGAATCTGCTGCCACCCAGTATACGGACGACTCTCTCGCAATGACTGGAACCTCCTTTTATTTGAACCGTGAGAAGGACGAAATAGCTACGAACGACTTGTTGCCGGTATTCCTAAGACATTATCCAACAACCTTCCCGTCAATGCTACATCTCGACATTGGTCAGCTCAATTTGAAGTAGTGCAGCTGCACTTAACAACAATTGATATCGGAGGGCAAATGGTGTCGAAAAACGATGGGTCGTTGGTTGCACAGCACCTACGAGCCGATAAAACCTGGGGCAGAATGGAACAGAATTTGCCACTTTTGACGCTGGAGATACGAAACTATTGTTACGGAGCGAATTTAAATGATCAGGTGCTAATTTTGAGGCAGTCGAAACGGCGAGTTCGTCGTAATCATGACAAATTCGACCGTGGAAAATCTGACTCCACTAGAAAGAACATTGCCGGCTTGCATGCCCAGCAGGTGGGAGAGATGCTTGCGATCATGCTTTACCGCTGTAGGGTCCTGAAGAAACAACCTGATCGACTGAACCGAACACAGCGCACTGTATATCTTATTGCGGCAGAGCAATCGAAGCTGTACTTTCCCTGGGCCGAATTTTCACCGGAGTACCTCCGGTTTCTTTTGGAACTTGAAACTATCTCACAAAAATTTTCAACTACATTTGCAGTAGCCGGAGAGAGAAGCTCTGAAATTTTGAATACAAATCTGGTCGAGAAGAGCAACTATGAAGAGAGGGATAAGCAAGACGACGAGGGAGAGGACAATGGCGAGAATGATGACGCAGATGGCGACCAGGACGATGATGAGAATGACAACGATGACGAGGACGAGGACGATCAAGACGTTGACAAGGACCCAAAGCTAGAAGTTTTCGAAACCGAATCATATAACCTGGAAAGCCGCGCCGAACGCACTGCTGCTGCCGAGTTAGTCTTGCGTATGCTGGTGAGTTTGGAGGAATGTTGGAAACCGGGAACGGATATGTGGCCAATTGATGGCTAAACCGAGCATGGGACGCCTAATTGCCAATTCGATAATTGCAAAGCATGTAGATACTGGAGTTTTATATCACTTGGGATATATCGTGTGACTGATAGGTTTAGCCACCAAATGCTTCGATAGATTCTACGATTTTTACCCAAAGACTTTCACATATCATCCATTTGTCGTAGATTCAATCCAATAATGTGCTACGAGTATTACATACCGTCCGGTGGTAATGAATTTCCGTTAAGTTAGTCCCAAGCTTCGAGCCAGTGCGAGCATCAATATTTGTATTCATTCCCACTGCCGTATTGTCGCTACCAGTCGGGTTGAAATCGGAAAACACGTCACGTTGGATTCTAGTCAATCCGGCATGATGCAGTGTTCTCAACAGTCCGTCAGGGATCATGCATGATGGACTGATAGGACGGCCGGGAACTGAGTTTTCACCGCCCCATGTTGGCTACAGATTTTACCCGAAGGCCGTCGGAACAAATGGATGCTCCAGATTAGCCTCAGGTTGTAGCCCGCAGGCAGTCAGGAGTACACTAGTGTAAAGTTAGCCGTGGGCTTGGTATTGTACTTGGCTCTCCAACTACTGCGTGCTTAGTATTGGAAATCCGCTCAATCCCATACCCGGGTCCGCCCGATGGCGGAGCGGCGAATGTGGCCTTGTCATTCAGCATATAGATAGATCACTCAAGTAGAGAGAACGACATCACTTTTGAACATCTCACACCGCCCGCCACCATTTCCAACAAGTTATGAGCCCGGCCAGCGCAGCGTTTAAGTTAGTCTAAGACTCTCACCTACACCTAAGAAGTTTCTTCTCCAAGATGGAGGTTACGCCTCCTGTAGACCTTCCGTTTTGAGCTTCCCTCCACTTATAACGCTACTTGTCTATGAAGGCGCTCTTGAAAGTGAGTTTCCAGTGTACCTTCAAAGGTCCACTCCAGGCCTTCTGTTCTGAGATTTTTCAATCTCCTTCGCACCGTCCCCGGCTGAATCAGAGGTCTTAAATCCCTGTCTCCGACAACGAAGTTCTTGCGGGGTTTCTTCTCTTTTCTCCGAACTTCCTATTTAGTTGTTATAGCTGCTGCTAGCGGTGCAAGTGCTGGTAACAGTGGTGCCGCCACTTGGATCATCCCTGGTCACCGTTCAAAGTAGAGATGGTGAAGCTTGTTTGTATCCTATCTAAAGAGGGCCATAAGGCCACATAATGAGCGTACAAGTACGACTGAATGCCATCAGCCCGTATCAGGGTCAACAATCTTCTCCGGCCATACGAGACATCGCTGTCTCCGGCCATACAAGACACCCACTCCGACCAGAAACTCATCTTCAGCTGAGACCTGTATATGCAATAGTCACTGTGACAGATATACACGATGTTACTGGTCTGATACACACGAACCAGAAAATTGTCTCGTTAAGCATCATGTCAACGACGGTCCTAGACAGCGCCTCCCACATGCATGCGAAGTTCTTCGGTTTACGACCAGAGAAAGCAGTGGAGATGGACAGTAACTTCAACCGGGGTCACCGAGGAGGGTTGGATCCAAACGAGGTGGTTGCTGATTGTCAGTGTCACACAGGGCTTGTACAGAGTCAATTTTCGTTAACCTGGTCGTCACGGATTTGGGATAGCCGGGTAAGCTGCTATCCGGCATGGCCGACCACTGCAGATAGTGGTGAGAAATGCGAGCTCGGATCCTTGTAACGAAATCGTGATCCTGAGTTTCGCTGAACAGATGAAAAAGCATTTCTTCGGGTTTCGTGTTAGGGAATTCGGCTATGACTACGACATCGGTTGGCTGCTTTTGATTGTTGATCCTGCTGCCACTGCCCTAGCTCAAGGAGGAGTACGCGACAAATAACTTCTGCCAGCTAAGTTTCCCCATACATCATGATTGCAGGAGCAATTCATCAATGGTGGCCATAGTGTAGGAAGTCGAGGGTGAGGGGGTTTTGGTACTCTCGTATACCAGTAAAGCAGGGTCACAATTGGCATGAACGTTCATCAAGCATCACTCGAGTTGTGTGCATGTCAAAGTGTTACTTTGGATGCTTCTTTGACATGTTGATTAGCTTGATTGATCTATCTCGAGGGCCAAAGGCCCGTATATGTATAATCTCCCATATGCGTACGCGTATGCTCTATCTGACATGTGACACATCAACCTGGTCCTGATGCATATCCTCATATAGCCCCCATCTTCATACAAGTCTTAATTCTCATACAAGACATCAGACGATGCTGAGACTCACGATCTAAGTACACATGTAACACAAAGTGTTCCTATATGACCTGAAAGGAAGTCGCCGATACACTCAGATCGCCAAATTCACTCACAGGCTACGGACTCACAGTCGTAGACTCATCCGCCAGTTTTCACACGCCTCCGCCACTGGTATTTGCAATCGTGAGCTCCCATAGACTTCCATAAAGTTCCAATGCCTTCGTGTATATAAAGAGAGAGCTCTCCATTAGATTGTAGAATCTTGTGAATATCTGGCATCTTTCTCCTTCACTCTACTCTGTTTACACGCGGGTGTTGCAGTGTGCGTGGATAAGTAGTCAAACGTCTGAATTCTATGAGAAGAAAAAAGGAGTCTAAACAGCACGATGTCAAGAGAACTATACGGAAAATGACAACCTACGTATTAGCCAAGCAATCACCCGATGTGTTGACAAGGAGTTTGGTCCGGTGGCTACTTTAGTCTTCGGTGCTGGTGTACTCGGGGATGAGGCCGGTGGCTTGCGGCCCCCATTGGCCTCGTCTACCCCCAACAGCATAGCCTGCCCCCATTCCGAGGAGGAGGCCTAGCCCCAGTACTGGTACCCAGCTTCGGGCTCCAGTTGTGATACTCGGATTCGCTGAGTATGGTCATTTCTCTGTATATAGTGCTGCTGCTTTCTTTCTCTGTTCCGTGACAATTGAGCTGCTTTGTTCTTTCGATTTTGCCATCAACACGATGCCCGCCGATGATCTTGGGTAATAGCCCTGCATCTCCATCAACATTCTCTCTGTACCTGAATTAACGTACACGGTTCTCCCCTACATACTATTGTAACAGCTGGCTCAACCCACTCTCCACTATAGTAACTCCACTGACCTCCAGGCTACCCTCATGTATATAACACGCATAGGTTTACCCTTTGATAGGTTTTATAGAATAGACAATTCAATCTCTTGTGCAAAGCTATTGTTCGCGCCAATGTAAGAGAAGGGAAAGATCTCATTCCTGAACGGCCTGCCGGTGCTTGTTGCACCTCTGTCTTGGAGGGTTTACACCAGTGATAGTAAGACGTATTTCGTCGGATTGATATCATGCTACATGGCAACATCGTAGCAGCGCTGCTCACATTAGCACCAACCAATAGAGATTGCACCTTGCTCTTCGGGAATATCTCAGCCATCCACATTCCGAGCAACACCCGAGACCATGCGAATTCTCACCATCTAGCTCTAAACTTCTCTGACCTCCATCCACCACCATGGCGTGTGATAATTAACGGGAGATATGTATCAATCTAGCATAAGCAGTCCTTGGAATAATAATTACTGCTAACTTGCCCATCCCCTGTCCACTTCCCTATCCATTTTTCTGTCTGTGTACTTTCCTCTACACCAGATCAAATGAAGGTACGTGTGCGGGAGAGGAAGCTTCGAATGTGCAAGTCTATCAACGAGTTGAGTTTCATAGTTACTTTATTCAGCCTACCGACATCGCGCCACACCGTATACCAACCATCCAACGTGTGACTAGCGAATGGGGGAGCTTCAGATCGTTGGCTCAGAACATGATGATCATTCGATCTAGTGGGTAACATGCGTGTTGTTAGGATTCCCGTAATGCGTTGGTTATCTCTGTGAAGAGCTGGGATTCACGAGGAAGTGTGTTGCATATGTTTGTGGTGAGATTATCTATCCGGGGAGGCTGCGGTTTGATCGGTCACAACCACCCTGTTTAACAACTATCTTCATCCTGTATTCAACAACAATGAGTGAGTGAGGGTGAGGGTGAGAACCTATGAATCGGGCCCGAGCTCCGAATATAGAGCTGCGTTATAGTGGTGCTGCGGGGTTACTTCTGCTGTTACTGCGTATAGACAGAGAGATAGGTACTAACCACAGATCCCCAACTACCAGTAGATGCCACCTATTCGCACTCCCAGCCCCGAAGCGTAGCTCCCACCCCACCCCTACCCCCATTCCACCAAACACGATAAATTCAAAGTGGCCCTGCCGGAGCCGGATGTCTATTCCCCGTGGGCTTTTGAATACACTGAGGTGAATCCGCGGTGAGCCGTAGGTCGTGATGTGCTGAGGGAGGTGGTTAATTTACACGTGATGTGTGGAGTTAATGAACAAGAAGTGCTGGATACCGGCCAAATGAGACATGAGGTGATTGGGAGCTGGTGCTAGGAAGCAACATGGAGTGTGAGGTCGATAATGGCGAGTTGAGGTGAAGGGTGTTAGAAGGGGAGGGGATGTGACTAGGAGAATTCGGCTGTATGCGGGGAGAGGAAGCAGATTATGATATACCGACACTATTCCCGCAATTCCTACAATGTGACGCCAAGCGACAGGCATAACTATGAACGAGCCCGAAGTAGGCATCTTGAATCTCTGGGAAAAAACTTTCGCGTGTGACATCTACACCTTTCTCCGTTCTCTCTCCAGCTTTCTCAAACCTGCTCTCTCTTCATCCCGCACGCACACTTACTCGGCAATTACACACTCCAAAACATGATCCTTAATCCTCCCCGCACCTCCTCCTCGAGTAACTTTTTGTCAATCACTCCACCGGCTCCCCCAACACCGAATACGACAGACTTTTCATTGTCGGCAGCATATTCAGCGCCATTACATACCCCCAGACATCGCCCAATCTACGATGCCAGTAATCGTTATCTCCGGCATCCCACTTGCGTTGCTTCTTCAGAGGCTTTCGGAGCCCTAATATTTGGTGAAAACAAATCGCCGTGTGTAAACATTACTTTGTGCACCTTCATCTTGGAGCGGATGAGAGTGATGGCTACTCCTTACTACATGCCGCCGCAAATCCCTCTGGTGGCTGTGCCTGCCAACTCCTACTCCACCAGTAAAGTATACCCTAAGTTCACCAAGGGGGAGTATATCAATGCCATATCTCCGGGTGAGAGTCGGCGAAACCGATTGCGGTCTGCTGGGGATGAAGGACACAATCAGGAAGTTCGAAGCTGGGTGCACAAGACACCAAGCGGGAGGGTGTCGGAATCTTTCGATCGCGCATATGCACAAAGCATAGGATGTTCACTTCATCTGCAAGGGAGATATTGACGACAGCGAAGGGTGAGAGCTTCATCAATTAGCGGAGGGTGTGTGGTAGTGCAAAGCAGTGTTCCTAAGCGGCCAGGCCAGCCCGGCTTTGCATAGGCCTGGCCGGGCCGCCCTTAGCGGCGGCTTTTAAATCAGGGCCGTGCCTGCAGGCTTTTTCTTGGCGGACTAAGCCTAAACAGAATATTTTGTTCGAAAGATTCTCTGCTGCCTTTACTAAGAAAGTCTCAAAAGTACGAAACATAAACCATATCCAACTCAATCATCGTAGCCCTGCCATTGCCGTATTCCATCCATCAACCAGACAAAGGCTTATGCAGGCCGATGCAGGCTTTTTAAATCACGTGCAGGCCGAGCCGGGCCGCTTAAGAACACTGGTGCAAAGTAGCTCTCCGAGTTAGAGGAAATCAGTAAGAGAACGCGGAGTAACGAAGTAGGACATGCTTGGGTCGGAAATCGAGGAGGGCAGCATGGAGATGGGGATAGTCTTTGAGTCTTGGAGTTGTTGTTGTTTATTCATACTGTATGCACTCTAATTAGAGTATGACAGGACTTAAAAACCCCCTCCGCCTCCGGGCGAGCCGGCTAGATGGCGGAGCTCCCCTTCCGCTACCCTTCATCCCCGCTGATATATATGAAAGTCGAGAGATAGAACAAAAGCAAAGATAACCCGGACACAAGGAGAGGAAAGGACAGTAACAAAAGGAACGGATATAACCCCTCATCGCTGCCTCCCCGCACCTGAGTCATCCTCAGCGCTTCCTCCATACCGTAGTCCATTTGGGCGGGAACTTCCCGATGTCAGCAGCCGCCAGGAAGTCCATCACCGCTTGGTCACACTGTTCTATGGAAATCAGCTCAGAGATCTGCACGTGTCTGCATCTGCCCGCTTTCCAGCCCGTCGCCTTTCCCACCGCCTTCCATAGTGTCTTTTGCTGGGCTCTCCACCGGCTGCAGTGGCGGAAGAGGTTTTCCAGAGTCTGGGCCGCTGTGCTGCCTCTGCCGCCGCTGCACCACCAGCATTTGTCGTCCTCTTGGTGGCCGAACCGTTTTAGATAGACTCCAGTGGATGCATGCCCGCACTTTAGTCTGTGAAACCTGGTAGCCAGCGACTTCATGCTTGTCATCAGAACAGGTCTCTTGGTCCCCGTCTTACCCTTGAGTCTGTACCTGAAGTGCTTGCCGCACTTGTTGGCCTCCCACTTTGCCTTGGCTGCTGACCTCCCATCAGCGATTTGTCTAGCTCTATTCGAGGCCGAGGTGTATGGCCGGTGTATCGCCATGCTTCGGCTTGCGTCTCGGGCGAGGTTCGCGTGGCGGTCTGCTTCTTCGTTTCCGGTGATGCTGGAGTGTCCCGGGACCCAGTGAATTTCTGTTGCGATGCCGTGGGCGACGAGAGCCCACCCTCTCCAATGGATCCGCCGTGCTAATCGGTGCCCCGGGCCCGGCTCACGCTGTGCCGTTCTTCGAATTGTGGCTTGTGAGTTGCTAAAGACTGCCACCGTTTTCACTCCCTGCTCTTGCAGTCGTTCTCTTCTTTTGACCGTCTCCCCGAGCGCGAGTTCAATTGCCCACAGCTCGGCATCGAAGCCCTCCATACGTCCGGTGCCCAGCTAACTGCGGCGGGACCTCCATTCATTATCGTGCTTGCACACTGCTGCTGCTCCCACTCGGCCATCGTCACCGCGTGACCCATCTGTCCACCACATCCAGACTCCCGCTTCGATGTTCGCTTCCTTCTCTCTTGCCAAGGGTTGCGGGGCACTCATGGCTGTGCTTTTGTCGTCCAGTATAATTGTTTTAACCACTGGTTCTTCGCCCGGGGCCGGCCAGCACATGCCTTCGGTTGTCCTGCCGTGCTCGTGTTCTGTCTCGACTACTCGGCCTATCGGTGTGCCAGATGAAGGGTCTTCGTGTAGCTCCTTTAGTTTGCTGCTGCATGCATTGGCTAGCCTCGCAGCGAATCGTTGTTGCCTGGAGTCTAAGATCACAGGCGCGGGTGTGAGCCGTGACTCCCTCATTAAAGCCCCCCTTGGGGTTGTGGGCAGCGCGCCCAGGACGGACCTGGCTTGTCGATTGAGGAGAAGTTGGAGGTCATCTCGCCTGCCTACTTCTTTGGGATCCCACCAGAGCTCGCTCCCATATAGTGCGACCGCTTGGACGCAGGCTACTTGGACGGCTCTTACGCTGAGTCTTGGAGTTGGAGGACGTGTTTCTGGTCGAACACGAGGTGGAGGTGGGTGTGGTAGTGGAACGCGACGAGAAGCATTGTAGGAAGCGGGGACTGCGGTGTTGAGGACAGTCGGGTTCAGAGCGGATTAGCTCGTGATGGCCTGTCGTGGCATACCGGGACTGTCGTGGTGTGTTCTCTTTGAACTGCAGGTAGAGGTCTGTAACAAATAGAGCTCTAAGCGGTGAAGAGCACGTGTTGGGATACTTAGCATGGTAGAGCCTCCCCATGCGATCTTGTTGTACTCGCTCCTTCTACCCAAATTGAAAAACATTACTTTCAGACTTGATGATTTTGGACGTTCACCACGCGGGTTCGCACTCACTTCGTGCGCTTAGAGTTATTACATTGTTGCCAATGCTCTCCATATATTCCGTAGTGCAGGAAGATCATTAACCTTAATCTGTAAGATATTTCCGTGCTGCCTCTCTACACCACCTGGATCAGGGTGTGTACTAGTTTAACTGCGTTTCCGAACTCAGATTTAGAACCGCCAAAATGCTTTCTTGTTGACACGAGAAGATGATGGAGAAGAAGTTGAATTGTCTGTCGATCCAAAGAGAAGGAAAACTATGGACTTATATATGAAAGAGAGAGAAGGAAACCCAATGCCGACTGCCAAAGCCGGAGCCCAATGCCGAGCACTAGTGCCGAGCCCTCCTCCTCGCCATGGGGGCAGGCGAGGCCGATGGGGGCAAGCGAGGCTGGTGGGGGCAGGCGAGGCCAATGGGGGCCGTAAGCCACCGGCCACATGCCCGAGCCCGCCAGCACCAAGCCACCGAGCCAAATCCCTAGTCAACATTTCTAAGGCCGTACATGGGAGTATATTGTGATACTAGCTTGTACAGAGGCACCGGAAATTATTCACATGGATTTGAACATGTGTGGAATCGTGGAGAGATAGACTTCCCGTGAAATGTAGCAAGAGGGGGTGATGTTGCAGGTATACTTAAAATGTTAGCCTCACTCTGAGCCTCCGTAAGACTGATAAGAGCTCATGCAAATGAAGGAACTGGTACGAGGAAATAAAAAATTCACTGAGCCATCGCAAAGTTACTGTATGTTACGATATGGAAGGGGAGAATCTCGTTCATAGACAATGGTCCAGAGAAGAGGGAACCAGAAAAGTTCGATATATATATATACAGGAGGCATCAGCACCTGCAGCAGGAACTGTTTATGAGATCTACAACATATCTTCAGCCCATGTATATTTGTCACACTATATGTTCAAAGTAGAGATGATAGCGAAGCTTGATGTATACTATCTAAGAGGGCCCAGGGCAATATGTATGAAAGCACAAGTACGGCTGAATGCCATCGGCCCGTATCAGAGTCTACAGTCATCTCCTGCCATACAAGACATCGTTTCCTGCCATGCATACAAGACACCGTCTCCAGCCATACAAGACATTATATCTGCCTGAGACTAATTTATGCAATACTCACCCTCTTGCTGTACTCCTTGAAACAAGAAAAAAATGAAATTGAACAAAGTGATTCCCGTAGTAGCCTCCTTACAACCGCCCACAAGTAGGCAGGGAAATAATACTACTTTAGCCTGAAGATGGCCATCCATATACCGACAAAGAAATGTGATACTACTTAAATTGGCCTCCATTCCCACTATAGCGCCATCTCTTTTGTGAATTTCTCATACTAATCCTTCGTCAAGGCCTTTGTTAGTATATGTGCCACCTTATCGTTCATATGCACATAAGAGTAGTCGACTATCTTGCGAGCATGTCCATTGAATACCTCCATAGTCATTGGTAATTGGTATTGGCATGTAGATGCTTCTCGGTAATTTTGTTCGAAACATATCGTCGGTGACCTTGCGACTGAATTTCTCCGTACCCCTTTCTTGATCGAAGTGCTTCGGCTATTAGTCTTCGTCACTGGGCTGAATCGACTAGATCCTACTCAGTCGATTAAAGACAATTCTATAATACCACTCGGTAGGCCATCTTGTACATCGTTCGCTAGTCATTTTTCAATCGCTATATCGTAGTCATTTGGTGTTCTAGTCCAGTCACGGAGGATGTCCCTCCGCGGAGAGACCGGTCCATTCACGGAGTCCCACCCTCCGTGACTGGACTGGTTCTTTCGCGGAGTGTACCCCTGCACCCCACCTCCGTGAATGGGCCAGTCCATTCACGGAGTGTACACTCGGTGAATGCTCTGCACGCATATATGCCCACGGATGTATGCGTACTCAGCAGGCCATATCCAGCTGAATTTAATCAACGCAACTAATTGCATTCAGCCCAGCGCAACTATGTACCTTCAGCCCAGCGAAATGATGGAGTTCAATGCACAAACAATGGTGTTTCTGCAGCGCCATCTGGTACTTTCAATCTTAAACGGATGACAACACCACCTGGACCCAGTCACAATCAAAAGCGACTTCGAGCAAATACACAGGGAGAGGCAACAGCGCAGACATACTCCACTTCTGTTGATGATGTCAACAAGAGTGTAGAGGAAAACGACGAAAGTGATTTGACAGAGCTGGATATTGAGGAAAGAGGGGGTCTCGATGAGTACAAGGATGTGGACGAGGAGGAGGATGAGGATGAGGACGTTGTAGAGGAAGAGGGCAGCGAGGAAGAAGAGCTGGTTTCAAGTCAGGATATAGAGCACAGTGTAATTGTAGTTGCATCACAACGTTGAGTGTAATTAGCACTTTGTATGTATGCTCCGCGAATGAACCAGTCCAGTCACGGAGGTGGGGTGCAGGGGTACACTCCGTGAATGGACCGGTCTCTCCGCGGAGGGACATCCTCCGTGACT
>Ga0307515_10008328_pt1 | contig 20233 bp, 21 predicted proteins | sample 17_EM_MG_FD_194513 | JGI IMG/M metagenome (GOLD analysis project Ga0307515, IMG submission 194513) | Populus trichocarpa ectomycorrhiza microbial communities from riparian zone in the Pacific Northwest, United States - 17_EM | ecosystem: Host-associated > Plants > Roots > Unclassified | place... | reverse complement strand
ATATTCCCACCGCATTATTTGTATGACAACGGTGCTGATGAGACACGTAAGAAGTCAAAGGGGATGGACATTGCGGGGATCAAGGTCAGTCTCCATGGACGCGCTATCAGACGAATCAGAGCCAATTCCCCAATTCCCACCTGTTTCAAGGCCAGTCACTACGGCTTCACGGACATCCACTGAGTAATCTATACCTACGCATCTGGGAGTCATGCGCCAATATTCCTTCCCAACCATGTTTTCCAAAGCATGAAAGAATGAAAGATAATCTGCTCTTTTCCTTAGCTCCCTACGACACACGTACAATAGGCGGTCAAATAAATTCATTGGACTGCTCCTTTGCTCCTCTTCGCATAACCCACCAATTGCATGCGCGAGAATGAGTACGCTAACAATGAATGGCGGACCGAGTTCATAATTAGGTTCGCATGGTCCCTATGTGCGGTCCGAGCGTACACAGGCCATATTCAATGAGCGCCTTGCGAGGCAAGCCAGAGTTGATACGACTAGGTTCGGCAGATATGAGTGTAGGGAGTTGCTACGGTGTGAACACTCCTTTCGCTGAACCAACTCGCGGGGTCCAAATTATAAGTCACTTTGAATCCATACAGGGTGTAGACAGACCTTGGCCGAGGTACCCTCCTTGGTCGAAATCGTGATGTATAAACGATACATGTAGACAAAATTCTGGATTAGATAAATCGTGTAAGACCTTATAATATTCACCCACCATTGAGAATATTTCAAAGGCAATCGCCCTGACTATTCTTCAAGCAGACCATAATGAATGCTTTTACTCACTATAACATTGCATTGGTGAGTAGTAAAATTCATATTAATTCATTAGACATATACACTCGACATATAATAAAAGTGCTGTAAAAAATTGGCATTATGAAAAATATTCCTTCATGTAGTGCTGGACCCGTGAAGACAACCATGGCTCCCAGTGTGCCCAAGGTCAACAGCCATAAAGTACCCAAGCAAAGGTGTTGCATATTTTAGGGCGTTCAGGCCCGTCACCCACAGGACCCCTCCTCATCGCCGATAGACATGACATGATGAGTAGAGGCCTGTTAACCCGTGTAGTGGATGGTATAATTCCTGAATAATATATATTGAACACCGACATACGTGCGTGATAGGTATCCATCCCGACATTCTTCTATTACCTGCTTAGCAGTTCTGACCCGGTTTCGAAGCAAGGAACGATATTCCAGGGACAAGGCCAACCTGCCACCGACGCTTACACTAGGGTGTATTTTACCCCGTGTATTATGCTGAAATTCCCGTGTTAATTAGCCATTTGTATCGCTTGCAAATTTGTTGTTACCGCCCAAGTAAAGGTATGACCAACCCTACGCGCGGGCCATTTCGCGCAGGGCGCATATCCATCTCGATGGGACCCTGTTCTCTGACAATCGGTGACCCTCAAGGACCCGATTAATATTGCTGGAACAATGAGTATCCTCGTTAGTCCCGTCCATTTTGTCATGTCGTGGCGCATCGATCGACCTTTCGCCCAAAGGTAATGAAGGAATCGTCAACTAGTGGCGGCGCAAGTGGTTGAACCTAGACACATCAGTCCAACTACAGTGGGCACCTCGTCATGGGCCTGTCACACTGGATTTTGTCTCGACTTCGTATGCTTGCTCCCACAGCCAGAGGAGGTTAGTACTCCGACTCATATGTGACCTTTGAGGCTGTTAACATCCGAGCTCCTGTACACATCGCACAGGTATGGCAACTACTTGACGCAGAAATCTCACTCCATTCGCGCCAGCCACGGTAAAAAATAACAACTAAATGCATCTATAACTCTTGAACGCAACAGAATACGTCAAAATAGTCCATGAACCACCAAATCAACCCAATCCCAACTCCAAGAAATAAAGGCTATCAGAGTTTGAGGGAGATTAATGGAATATCTGGATAGTACTACATCAGAAAGCGATATAACAAGAGGAATGCATCACGGACCCGAGCGGATTTGGGGCTGAGAGTGGGGCGCAGCAAGCCGCCTAGTTAGAGGGAAGGCCGGGCAACGCAGGGTAGACCTTCTTGATCTCTTCGAGACATTTCGCGGGGAATTGGGGAGCGTTGGCGAAACATGTGTTAGAAGGGTTGTTAATGCAACCAGGAAGAAAGGCGATAATGGCCGGAGGGCAATCAGGGAATTTAGAAGCATCAAAGGCCTGGCGGCGGTGCGGCTTGTCACAATTATCAGTATTGTCGAGCCAAAAAGTGGTCGCAGTCAACGCACTGGGGCCTTTTCAACATCGATTTCTTTTTGGGCGGCAGCGGGAAGGCCGGGCAACGCAGGATAGAACTTCTTAATCTCCTCGAGGCATTTTGCAGGAAATTCGGGAGCGTTGGCAAAGCAGGTATCAGAAGGGCTGTTGATACAACCAGGAAGAAGGGCGATAATGGCGGGAGGGCAATCCGGGTATTTAGAAGCATCAAAGGCCTCGCGACGGTGCTGTTTGTCACAATTATCAGCATTGTCGAGCCACAAAGTGGTCGCAGTCAACGCACTGGAGCCTTTTCAACATCGATACCATTGTTGGCGGCACTGGGAAGGCCGGGCAACGCAGGATAGAACTTCTTAATCTCCTCGAGGCATTTCGCAGGGAATCCGGGAGCGTTGGCAAAGCAGGTATTAGAAGGGCTGTTGATGCAACCAGGAAGAAGGGCAATAATGGCGGGAGGGCAATCAGGGAATTTAGAAGCATCGAAGTCCTCGCGGCGGATCTGTTTGTCACTATTAGTAACATTGTCGAGCCAAAAAGTGGTTGGTCAACGCACTGGAGTCGCTGCAACGACGGCGGCAGAGGCAATGGCAGCAAGGAGAGTGAGTTGCATGTTGGTGTAGGTCTTGATTAATACTTAATCGACGGTGGGTGCAGATGCTTGGTATGGTTCTCCAACTCGAGCTCTCTGCGCTGCTCTTATACGAAAGGAGAGCCGACTTCCCGGGATTGAAGGTTCCCGCTTTAGAACAAAATCGGTCCGTTATACTGCGCAGCGCATGGTTCTCGCGGTTGAACTTGGCGACCGGATGGATTGCGCAGCTGGAGTTGAACTTCACCCTTTCGGAATTTAACGGCCTCATTTTTGGGCTTGAATCGTACTCCGTATGTCAATCAAGGGGTCCGCGACTTCAGAAGGGCGATAAAGCAACGATGTGATGGGGCCACTGCGGAAGAATAGCTGCTGCGGAAGGGGTGCGACACAGCAACATCAGCCCGCGAATATGGGTTGTAAATGAGCAAAACATTAACAACGGTATGAACCAGCGTGAAGATCTCCCGATGCATTCTAGTGACTTCAATTAGTTTATGCGCCCGGTTGGCTCTGACGCGACTTTGCCCCAACATATACTGCCCTAAAGGCAAACAATTGAAACGACTTCAAGAGCACTAGTGTATACGCATTTCTAACTGCCATTGTAAGACCTGGGAATACCCCGTGATTTTGCGTGAGATACGGTTGAAAGGATCACCCTGAGCACCTTCAAATTGTAGGATACAATGAAAGACCTCAGGGCAGCAGTCTAAAATTGCTCAACCATGAACATCTCGAACCAGATCCAAAGAACCTAGGTCTCCGGCTCTTCGACTGCGGCGGGGCCCATGGTTACAGTATGGTTGGTCCATAGAATAGAAAACACCCGATGTTGACAGTAGGGAAAATGACACAAGGCTGAGGACAATAATACCGCATCGTGTAAATATTCTCTTTGCTCAAAGGGCAGATGAAACGAGGCAAAACACCGCTATAGTGAGCCATTTGTGACAGAAATGGACAATCTGCGAATGGTAAACGTGATGATTGTGTATCCAACAGAATCCTTGGAGGAGAGCTCGATCGTGCCGCTTAACGGCGGATGACATATGATCAGAGATGCGAAAGGTTGTGCTATATTACCACGGGGGAGTATTTTGAACGATACTGGGATACGTTTCCACAAACGAGAGCTTCGCCGCTTTGTATCCGCGCCACGAAACGCAAGAACCGAAGACTGACGCGCCGAGGGTTTACCAGTACGCCCTTGAAACATTCAACTGATTGCGCAAATTTTGAGAAAAAAGTTTGTAGTCGGCGGAAGTTCAAGTATATACTTGGACCTAGCCACGACATCCGAGCCGGAGATGTCCGCGCCTTCTGCGCCTCCTCCGCGTCCGTTTCTCGGCGTACGCTCTCCAAATTTCTCAGTGTCCTCGCAAGACTGGGTCGGAGTTACAGACGACGACCCATGGGACTCCGCTTCCGACAACGAGAGATCGCCGTCCAAAGGCATTCCCATAAATCGACATACATCCGGCCTAAGGAGTCCTAAGCGAAAAGATTCATCCAGTAGCTCAAATCTTGCTCTGTCATACACCCATGTTACTGCTCCAAGTCCTGGCTCATACCCTGGCAAAGTCCATGATATGGCCCGTGCCGGCGGAAGTAACCTCCATAGTGGCACGAATATAACTGCAGCCAGCACCAGTCTTGGAGCCGGAAGTAAAGGAGAGGGTTCCAATGGCAGGGACGGAACAAGTTGGATGATCGTGTCTAGTCCACGACGAGATGAAAGTGGAAAAGATGACGAACCTATGGAAGACTCCTTTGATGCCATAATTGACGAGCCTGACGAGCCACCACCGAGTGCGAAGCGTCTGCAAGAGGGAAAAGAGGCGATCAAATACGACGTGGATGGCTTAGTAAACGGTACAGACCGATTTCGCTCACTTGCCGTATCTATTCACCTCAGTTGATATATTTGGTTATACCAATTTATATGGCAGATCCTCTGCACGCTGTTCGACGCCTCTCGACTTCCGATCCACCAATGGGTGATTCGTCCACGACTCAGAGACGACAAAAGTTTGTAGAATGCCTCACTGCTGACAACATCGACATCGCGGGACTCCGCAAGCTGGCCTGGTCCGGCATTCCCGACGAGCTACGTCCAATCTCATGGCAACTGCTACTTGTATGTCGCCTCTACATTCCATATAATAACCTACCACGCCCTTGGTTCATTTTTCTGTCCATAGGGATACCTTCCGCTCTCTGCCTCGACACGCACCTCGACCCTTGCTCGCAAGCGCCAAGAATACGCCTCGCTCGTAGAGCTCACCTTCGCACGCGGAAAGGAAGGCCTCGACCAGCAAATATGGCACCAGATTGAGATTGACGTGCCCCGCACACGGCCTGGTATCAGACTCTGGATGGAACGCGGTACCCAGCGCGTACGTAGGTCTCCACTCTCCCGGCGGATGAGGGGGTACGAGGTTGATGATAGTCCGGGGGGGTTGTAGAGCCTCGAGCGGATCCTTTATATCTGGGCTATCCGGCACCCGACGAGCGGGTATGTGCAAGGGATCAACGACCTCGTCACACCGTTCTTCCAAGTCTTCTTGGGGGGATATATCGGTATGAACCTGCTGAAATGCACTATGTTGGTGCTGATGCTCACTTCTCATAACAGATTCCAACCCAGAGTCTTTCGATCCCTCTCACCTCCCGCCTCATGTCCTCACGGCCCTTGAGGCGGACTCCTTCTGGTGTCTCAGTCGTCTACTAGATGGCATACAGGACAACTACATAAGCGGGCAGCCTGGAATCGTGCGGAGCGTAGGAATGCTGGGTGAGCTCGTGGGGAGAATCGATCGTACGTTCTTTCATTGTCGTTCCCCACATAACAAGTATAACAGGACTATTGACTTAGCCCTTGCACAGCGCCACTGGCTGCTCACCTAAAAGCCCAGCACGTCGAGTTCATGCAGTTCGCCTTCCGATGGATGAACTGCTTGCTCATGCGAGAACTTAGCGTTGGGAATATAGTACGGATGTGGGATACGTACCTTGTACGTCTCTTCTCTCCTCTCTTGCTTCTACTGAATGGCGTATGTGGAGGATAGAGCGAAGGCTCGAATTCATTCTCCGAGTTTCACTTATATGTCTGCTGCGCATTTCTCAAGCACTGGAAGAACAACTTGATGGAGATGGATTTCCAGGTACGTCTCCGTCGCCCAACCAGCCTCTGTTCATCTTCTATTTCTCGCACATGTCGACGAGAACTGACAGCTACGTCATGTAGGGGATAATAATGTTCCTCCAGTCATTACCGACCCAGTGTTGGGGAGACCACGACATTCAAGTTCTCCTCGCTGAGGCTTTCGTCCTAAGCGATATTTGGAAAGGCGCCCAATCGCACTTCGTCAGTCAGAAGAGTCCTTCTGGGGGGAGTTCGGGTGCAGGTGGTTTCACTCTCGGGCGGTAGTTGACGAACAGGAAGGACCTGGTCTGATTTGGGATTCCAGGGAGATTCCGCGCAGGGGACCATTCCATGAATCAGGGGCTACTTTTTTGTGTAGATATGGTAGAAGTGGTCCTTCTGGTGTGTCTAGTAGGTAGAATTAGTGCTCTCGTTTTGAAACCCATCTCTCCCATACTGAAGATCACATCACGCCCAAGGCGCCATTCCTTTCGGGCACCACACATATACCCATTTGAAATAAAAGCAGGCTTTCTCACGCATATATATTTATTGCAGGCCCTTACAACATATTATATGAAGGCAGGATGCGAACAATCCAATACACCATCTGAAGATCATTTCAATACTGATACTATTTGGGTTTCCTCCCAAACCAAACCAAGGCCCTTCTGATTCCTCTAGGCTTGGCGCTTCGCAGGGGCGACTCTGGTAGAAATTCTTGTGCTGGTGGAAGAGATGACCGGGATTCAACTTCTACGTTACTGTATGAAGTGGATGAAGCGGCTGAAGCGAAAGGTTCCAGTTGGGAAATTGGTGGCACCTCCTGAGATTGGTGCGCCATTGGGGTGATATCAACAGTTGTTAGAGAGCTGCAGTTTTGTGCAGAGCCGTCCAGTGGATGACGGGTTGGTGGATGGTTGGCGACGAGATTTTCGACTGCAGTTATTGCTGGGTATGCAGTGGCAATATGTACATTGTCGGCGACCCTCCGACACACAAAGCAGAGATCTAGATTGGGCTCATATTGACAGCCTTTGTGGGCCTTATCTCCAGAGAGCCGAATACACTCGCTAGCTGCAGCATTGGCTTCTTCATGCCTCTCCAAAATGTGAAGTGAAATAGCCATGTCATGGAGGGAATTTGCAAGTGTCTGCGTGTATTGATAGTCCTTCATGAAAAGGGCACGCCAAATGGGAATGCATTCTTTAAAAGCAAGTACAGCCTCTTCGTTCTGCCCAAGCAGGTGACAAGAATAGCCATAGTTATGAAGAGCAGAGCCAAGCCATTCGTGATATCCAACCTCTGTCTTAGAAACGCTGTGATAGAGTGAAACAGCCTCCTTCTCCACTTTTGCTGCCTCAGAGACTCGGTCCAAAGTCAAGAGTATGGTTCCATAATTGCAGAGCGTGTGTGCTAGTTGTGTATTCCACTGGAGAGGGTCTTGGGCTGATGCAGCTCTCCAGCTCTCCAATGCTTCCTCGTATGTAGCAACTGCGTCACCGTACTGGCCAAGGTCCACAAGTGATTTGCCCATATGCATGAGTGCACCGGCAAGTTTAGCAGTGTACGTCCTTGGGTTGTCATTAGCCAATGTGCGGTAGATGGATACAGCTATGTGGGCCATCTCCATAGCCTTATTATGATGCTCGAGCTTCCCGAGGCAGATGCCATAGTTATGGTAGGTAGAACTGGAGAAGCCAGCAGGCACCATCGTTGATGGAAGCTCTTTCGTCATGAGTTGCACAGCTTGTCCCAACCATTGTGCACCAAGCTCAGGGTAATCATCTGCCCAGTAGGCTGCTCTCCCTAGGACATTAAGGAGGCTCAGCTTCTTTGAGTATGAAGTATCATTTACCACCATTTCCTCATAGATGGTGACGGCATGGATGAAGAATGTGCGAGCGGATGGCTGGTAGGCGGAGAGTCCAGCGATAAGTGCTAGTGTATCAGCCTGCTCCTGTTTGAACTCAAGGGACCATTTGCCTAAGGCTCCAACGAGGTCAAGTGCACAGTTGCCCGCGAGGCGGCACTCATCATAAAGTTCAAGGCTGTCAAGGACCTCGGCAAGATCACGAAGCCGATGCAAAGCGACAATAATAGAGGTATTGTGAGATAGGGTAATATCCTGCAGTAAGGTTTCGGCCTGGTCAAGAAATTGTTCCATGTCGCTTGCCTGTTTCCGGCAGAGTACAACCTTGCCATTGTCTGTAAGGAGCTCAATAGTATCAGATTCAGAGTCAAGGAGGGTACGGTATTCATCGAGGCGAAGTTTGATACGATCATATGAAAGGGAGGCATCGGGGGATAAGATAGAGAAGGTGACATTCGATGGGGTTGAATGGGTAACGACCTGAGGAGATAACTGTTAAGCGTACGTTGATAATCGTGTACAAGAACTCACCCTCGTCGTCTGGCTATTGAACCCAGCCGGCTCGACTTGCGAATGCATCGAGAGGGCATGCGCGCGTTGCCGTACAGGTCCCTGCTGGAGAATAGACACCATTTGATGAAGCATGGACATAATTTCGGCCTGACCGCCTTCCTGGCGACCTATTCCTCCAATAATTGCCGATGTCGATGCGAGCGTACAGACTTGCAGTCGCATCTGGGGTTTTGATAGTTACTACAGTCCACCATTGAGACTAGAAATAGGGCCCTTACCTGCCATCGATTGCGAATTCCACTTATTTTAGTGTTAACAACTCTCATCTTCTCTCCCAGATCGCCGGTTTTCCACACTTCCTTGATACTCGGGAGTTCCTTCCTGCTCAAGTCCAGGTTGATCGAGCTCAGCCATTCGTCGAGGTCGCGTATGATTCTGCGTATCGTTAGACCAGTGCGAGGGAAGGACGAGACGATGCGAACCCTGCGAGCTCCCTCAGGTCGGTATCGAGGTGGTGCTGATCCAGTAGCGCCTTATATTCGTTGTAGATGGACTCGAGGAGATTGATATCCTTCTCAAATTCGACGAGTACCGCCAGGACTTCCACTTTCTCAGATGTGATCTACCAACATCGACTAGAAATGAACCTGCAAAGCATACATAGGAAGCGAGGAGGGCAACATACCAGCTTAATCCTGTCCCGCAGTGCTTTTGCGCTTTGAAAGACTGGGACGGCCAAACCGACAACTCCAGCAGCTGCGCTGAGGCCATCCATTGGTGCTCGAGATGCACGAGTAGATACGAGGATGTTGAAGAAGAGTTTGAGCTGGATATGGTCTTGAAGAGGAGGTCCGATTCAGGAAATGCTCGCCTTTAGCGCCCAGTCCTGGGATCGCTTGTCAGCGCGCGGAAGTTCTAAGCGGACATATTCCGTTATCCGTTGCGGGTGCTCTTCAATTTTCAATGGACCCGTTAAGCTGTTAAGACGACCTGGTCACGGTGAAGCGTGGTTACCTTCGAGAGTCTCATAAGTTTGTGAATTTGTGAATAGGTAGGGAAGATAGGAGGGAAGTACGTTGCTGCAATTCGCCCTTAGTCGGGTTATTTGTAATAGGGGTTTGGAGGCTGGGCGTTCGCCTGTGTCCGGTAAAAGTGGCCTGAGAGACGGTTCATGTTTTCTCAAAGGTATTGTACTACACCATCCAAAGTGGGTGGTTGGGATGTACGAGACGATGCTCGAGTCTTTCAGCAATGATCAATCTACTTTCGGCATTCCGCTTGACGTCGGCCGGCCGGCACCCGGCACCGCCGTTTCCGACCTGTCCAATAGCACTCTGCCACCTGCCACCCTGTCGTGCTCCAAAATCCCTGTGACCGGGATCGCGGGGATCAGATATTGGGAGGAGGGAGCAGCCTTATGTTTGCATCCAGCCGCCTGATAGAACTCGACCTTGCAAGCTCATCGTCAACAAGATTCAAAATGAGGAAATTCTACATCTTCTCGTCTTGTCTCCTCGAGTGGCTTCGTGACTTCATTCAGAAGTTATGCTACGCCATATAGACCGACCTGTGAGTTAGACCGCATCGTGAGTGTCAGTCCATCTTGTCGTTCCATTCCCAGCCTCAAATTCTCCTTAACACTGTTACCCAGATCCACCAGCAATGGAGTGTGAACCTCATACGAGCACCCATGGACGTCGGAGAGGAATCCATAGTAAGGAATTCATGTATTCTACTTGCATTTCCTGAGCAGAGATTTGTGGACCCTTCCACATGAAAATGCAAAGATGGTTTTCCGTTGTATTTGCTCACTCTCAAGAATATTGAAACCATCATGTAGGGTCACTACCACTTAGATTATTTGGATTTTAGATTGGGCTGTATTTCGTCATCACGAGGCGAGTGCGCCATAGAGAAAGTTGATGTTCTTCCCGTTGTTCTCGGGGTCAGCGCCATACACTGAAGCAAAGGTTTGGAAAAGGATGCACCTTCGTTCGCAATAATGCAGCGGATTTGTCTTGGTTCTCAAAACCACCGTGCTTCATTTTCCATGGAGTACTGATTATGACACGGACTCTGAAATTTTGGAGTGCTCACGACTACTCAACATCATGTTTTGCCTGGCCTTCACGAGAACACAGGACACCCTTTTTGGGGAATTTCCGGACGGACGGAGAGAAGGGTCACTCGGGTATCATTGTCGCACTAACCCTGGATCACGCAGTACATTGGTATATCTCCTTACGAGATCGATGACACGTGATCAAACATGAGGACACCTGCAGAAATGTCAGAAACAATGAATAGGGGTGTTCAAACATTTTCCCTTAGCGCAAACATGTTGGAGCAAATCTGCGTCCGGGCCAACCAGGCGCATGTACTAAACGAGGCCACTAAAATGCATGGGCGGATCTCCACGCTTGTCCATACCATCTCCACGTTTTGTCCTCTCATACCCCATATACTCGAGTTGGTGTTTCTACTTCGCACCTTTTCCGCAGGCGCGATTCTTCCGCAGTCGCCTCATCACATTTCAACCCTGGTCGTTGCCTTGTCGCTCTTCAGAAGTTTCGGATCCATTGGTTGACATACAGAGCACAGTCGGCCGTCCAAAATGAATGCCGTTATATTTAGAAAGCGTGAAATTCAGCTCCAACTGCGCAATCCAAGCAGGTCGTCAAGCCCAACCGCAAGAATTTATGAAACCCATATGGTGCGCAGCACAATAATCCGATAGTACTCCAGAGCGAGACCCCCAAATTTCCTATAAGAGCAGTGCACAGGAGTTCAAGTTGAAGAGCCATACCAAGCATCCGCACCTACCATCAATAAGTATTAATCAAGAGATACACCAATATGCATCTCACTGTCCTTGCTGCCATTGCCTCTGCTGTCGTCGTTACAGCCATTCCGGTGCGTCGATCGACTGCTTTTTGGCTTGACAAAGTTGATAATCGTGGCAAGCAGGTCAATCCTGAAGCTACTCCTATTCCCGATTTCCCTGATTGTCCTCCCACCATTATCGCCCTCCTTCCTGGTTGTATTGCCAACCCTTCTAATAATTGCTTTGCCAACGCGGCCGAATTTCCCCAAAAGTGCATCGAAGCGATTAAGAAGGTCTATCCTGCGTTATCTGGCCTTCCCACCGCCGCCGTCGTTGCAGCTCCTGGCGTTGCAGCTCCTGGCGTTGCATCCCCCGTCGGTGCATCCCAACCAGTGCGTTAACCGACCCCTTTTTTGGCTTGACATTGTTGATCATTTTGACAAGCAGCACCGTCGCGAGGCCTTTGATGCTTCTAAATTCCCTGATTGTCCTGCCCCCGTTATCAACCTGCTTCCAGGTTGTATCGCCAGCCCTTCGAATACTTGTTTCACCAACGCTCCCGAATTTCCCCAAAAATGTCTCGAAGAGATCAAGAAGTTCTATCCTGCGTTGCCCGGCCTTCCCACTGCCGCCGTTGCAGCCCCCGCCGTTGCAGCTCCTCCGGTGCGTTGACCGACCCCCTTTTTGGCTTGACAATACTGATCATTTTGACAAGCAGCACCGTCGCGAGGCATTTGATGCTTCTAAATTCCCTGATTGTCCTGCCCCCGTTATCAACCTGCTTCCAGGTTGTATCGCCAGCCCTTCGAATACTTGTTTCGCCAACGCTCCCGAATTTCCCCAAAAATGTCTCGAAGAGATCAAGAAGTTCTATCCTGCGTTGCCCGGCCTTCCCACTGCCACCGTTGCAGCCCCCGTCGGTGCAGCCCCTCCGGTGCGTTGACCGACCACTTTTTTGGCTGAAAAATGTTGATAATTGTGATAAGCAGCACCGCCGTGGGTTTACTGATATTTTTAAATGTCCTGTCGACATTATCAACGTTCTTCCTGGTTGTATCGCCAACCCTTCTGATGATTGTTTTGCCGACGTTCCCGAAGAATGTCTTGAAGTGCTTAAGAAGGCCTTCCCTCAGTTGTTCGGTCTTTCCACCTCTGGTAACTAGGTGCCTGCTGCTTCCAACCCTCAGTCCCAAATCCTGCCTGGTCCGTGATCCACTCCTCTCGTTATATTAACTCCTCACAGAGTACTCTCCAGATATTCCATTGATCCCCCTCAAGCTCTGATTGCCTTTATTTCTTGGAGCTGGGGACCAGGTTGAATTCGTTGCTCATGGGTTGATTTGGGGGATCTTGATGTTGCTTAATGGATCGGACATTGCATTTATTTGTTAATTTTTACCGTAGTTGGCGCAAATAGATTGCCGTTGTTGTCAGAGCCGTGTCCGGTCGGAGGGCGGACGTGTGGCCAGGATAGGGCGTATACCGTACAATGCCGTGGACTACCAATGACGACCAGCCGTCGTCGGGAATGGACTTAGGGATGGGGACGAAAGGTTGAGAAAGGGGACCGGTACTCTAGTTGATCCTCAAACTGAGGAACTAGCGAGCGAGTACATGGATATTTAAATAATAAGAAATCAAACAATAATAGGAAACCCGTTGGAGAGCAACGAAACCAAAACAGAAGGGTCTGATGCTCGACCGCCCGAGTAGCAGGGCCATCGCGCGTCGGCAAGCCGAGCGCTACTGCCACAATGGGAACCGACGCGCCGGACTATTTCCGTGAGCCTGGAAATGTCACGGCCGGCACGGTACGTGACAGTTGTCTTCGCTGCAGAAATTCCTGCGTCAAGTAGTTTGTATTTCAGGTTACATCTGTCCGGCCTGTACAGATATTTGGGTGCTAACAGCCTCACCGGTTACACTTGAGCCCGGGCCCAATACTATGCCCCTATAGCTATGGGAGCAAGAACATGGATTTCGAGCCAAAATCCAGCGCGACAAGCCGTTGACGAGGTGTCCACAGAAGCTGATGTGACGCGCCTATATTCAAATACCTGCGCCACCTTCTAGGGTAGGACTTTTGCACGTCCAGTTGGGTCACGTGACCGCTCCTGGTGTGTGGTTTCTCTAGTCCTGACTTCATGGATGAATGGGTGACCCGCTCGCCACTGATTGCCATCTAGCCCATGTATTGTGTCCCATGCTCGTAGGATGTTCCCCACTGCCCGACGCCAAACCGATACCTACGAACTGAATTCTCTTGCATTCGAACGCCCTCATCTGTCGTGCCATGGGTCGTCCACCACATGAAGAGAAGCATCTTTCTATCAATGCGTCATTATGGCCTTTACAAGCAAAGTTTGGCCAATCTATGCAAACCAGGTCACTCTTGGTGGAGTTAATCTATCTAATTAAACGCTCGTGCTCCTTCCCAGTCACCATTAGTGTAATATGAGTGCGCAATGAAGTGGTCTTGTCCTCGAGACATCGACGCACTCTCGATTCCACAATTGTTCTTAAAACAATCCCCGTTTCGCAATCACAGCGGAATTTGACCATTTGAACATATACACGTACTATCTAGTTTCATAGACCACTACCTACCAGTTATTCATTCTCCTCAATCGATATTTATAGCCTTTGCGACTGCGGAATTGTGTGCTTTGTCATCCAGCCTCGTTGCGCGTGATCCTCTCCTTCACAACGGTGTACTGATTCACACAGGCGCCTTGGCTCCGAAAGTCTGGAGTTCTCATAATTACACAACCTCACTTATCACCTGACCTTTATGAGAACACCCGACATCCTTTTTTTGGAATTTCCGGATGGACGGGGAGAAAGTCCACTCGGGTATCATTATTGCACCACCCTGCACCAGGCAGTACAGGGATATATCCTTTTACAGCGTACGACTGGGAGCGTGTGAGATCAAAACTAGGTTGCCAATGCATGACAACACCTGCGGAAATGTCAGAAACGACGACAATGAAATACTAGGGTGGTTCAAATATTTGCCTTGAGAGCAACATATGGTAGGACAAAGCCGCGTCTTACCCAGTCAGGCGCGTATATATACTAAATGAGGCCATCATGATGAATGGGCGGATCTCCGCAGTGGCTCATACCACTTCAACGTTTTATCCACTAACACCCCATATCCTCAAGTTGGTGTTTCTACCTTGCACCTTTTCCGCAGGCGCGATTCTTCCGCAGTCGCCGCACCCCATTTCGACCCTGTCGTTGCCTTGTCGCTCTTCAGAAGTTGCAGATCAATTGACTGACATATGTGGTACTATAGACCATCCAAAAGGAATGCCGTATATATTCAGAAAGCGTGAAGTTCAGCTCCAGCTGCGCAGTCCAGACCGGTCGTCAAGTTCAACCGCGAGAATTTATGAGACCCATGTGATGCGCAGTATAGTAATCCGATAGTATTCCAGAGCGAGACCCTCAAACTCCCTATAAGAGCCGCGCACAGGAGCTCGAGTTGGAGAGCCATAGCAAGCATCCGCACCTGCCGTCGATAAGTACTACTCAGGATCTATACCAACATGCATTCCACTGTCATTGCTGCCATTGCCTCTGCTGCCGTCGTTGCAGCCATTCCAGTGCGTTGACCGACCACTTTTTTGCTCGACGATGTTGATAATCCAAGCAGCACCGTCGCGAGGCTTTCGATGCTTCTAAATTCCCAGATTGTCCTGCTGCCATTATCAGCCTACTTCCTGGTTGTATCGACAACCCCTTTGATACTTGCTTCGCCAACGCTCCCGAATTTCCCGAGAAATGTCTCGAAGAGATTAAGAAGCTCTACCCTGCATTGCCCGGCCTTCCCAATGCCGCCACCGCTGTAGCACCCGTCGCTGCTGCACCCGTCGCTGCTACTCCTCCGGTGCGTTGACCAACCCCTTTCTTGACTTGACAATGTTAATAATTGTGACAATCAGCACCGTCGCGAGGCTTTCGATGCTTCTAAATTCCCCGATTGCCCTGCCCCCGTTATCAACCTGCTTCCCGGTTGTATCGCCAACCCCTTTGATACTTGCTTCGCCAGCGCCCCCGAATTCCCCCAGAAATGTCTCGACGAGATCAAGAAGTTCTACCCTGCGTTGCCCGGTCTTCCCGCTGCCGCCGTGGTTGCCGCTAATGCAGCTCCCGGCGGTGCATCCCCTCCGGTACGTTGACCGACCCCTTTTTTTGGGCTTGACAATGTTGATAATTATGACAAGCAGCACCGTCGCGAGGCCTTTGATGCTTCCAAATTCCCTGATTGTCCTGCCCCTGTTATCAGCCTGCTTCCAGGTTGTATCGCCAACCCCTTTGATACCTGCTTCGCCAGCGCCCCCGAATTTCCCCAGAAATGTCTCGACGAGATCAAGAAGCTCTATCCTGCATTGCCTGGCCTTCCCACTGCCGCCGTTGCAGCTCCCGCCGCTGCAGCCCCAGCTCCCGCCGCTGCAGCTCCCGGCAGTGCAGCTCCTCCGGTGCGTTGACCGAGCCCTTTTTTTGGCTTGACAATACTGATAATTGTGACAAGCAGCACCGTCGCCAGGCTTTTGATGCTTCTAAATTCCCTGATTGCCCTCCCGCCATTATCAACCTTCTTCCTGGTTGCATCGCCAACCCTTTCGATACTTGTTTCGCCAACGCTCCCCAATTTCCTCAAAAATGTCTCGATGAAATCAGGAAGTTCTATCCGGCGTTGCCAGGTCTTCCCGCCTCTGGGAACTAGGTAGCCTGTTGTTCCCACCTCTCAGCCCCAAATCCTGTTCGTTCCGTGATGCATTCCTCTTGTTATATCGCCGTCTCACAGAGTGCTCTCCAGATAAATCTATTGACTCGCTGATTCCTTTTATTTCTTTGAGGTTGAACTCGTGGCTAATGAGTTGATTTGGCATATTTTGCTGTTGCTTAATGAGCCAGTCATGGCGTTTATTTGTTTAACTTTACCGTAGTTGCGGCAATATATTACCATTGTTCTCGCTGCAGAAATTTCTGCGTCAAGCAGTTTGTATTTCAGGTCACATCTGTCCGAGATTGGACGCTAACTACCTCAACGGTTTCACTCAGCCCACTATACTGTGCACCTATTAGGTATGGGAGCAAGTACATGGGTATCGAGACAAAATTCAGTGTGACAAACTCATGGTGAGGCTCCCACTGCAGTTGGAATGATGCGCTTATATTCAAATACCTGCGCCGCCTTCTCCGTAATGACAACTTCACGACCTTTGTGGTGAAAGAACGACGCGCTACGAGGCGGTGACGATGGACGAGACGGATAGGGACAACTATTGTTCTAGCATAATTAAAGCGGGACCTTGAGGATCCTCGTCGAGAAAATCACTCAGACCATGAGTTGATCTGTGATCAATAAGGGCACTTCGTGGGCCACCCGACCGCCGGCACCAGAGCTTGTCTTGCTAATAATTACTATTCGAATAGCATACTAGGTCGTTTGGTTACTTACCATCTTCATAGAAATATAATATTGGCGTACCTCCACAGAGACGAAACCGTCCAAGCCCCAGGTAATCTCTCCTCGTTCCGCACCACCACTTATACAAGCATGAATCGTTGTCACGACTCGAGGTTTTAGATCCCTCTTTGGTTCTTCAATATCGGTTGTCACCTTCCTCACCACCGCCTCTCCCAGGGCTTGCTCATTCACCCAATCGCAACCTGGATGTGGCCGACTGCAATGAAGATTCTTGTGCTTGACTAATGTGACTTTAATGTCGAAAGATTCTTTCAATGCTGCGACTCCCGGGCCGAGCATGACAGTGTGACCCTTTGAGAACGCGACCGATCCTCTTGATTCCCCCGAGGTCGTCGAAGACGAATGCGTGGAGATTTTGGGACGTGCGGGATGAGAGACGGTGATAACAATGGGAATCGGTTGCGAGCTCGGGTTGGTAGCCCCGTTAGGTAATGCTATCGAGGCGGTCCAGGCACCGTCAGGAAACTGACTCTGAGGCATGTTGAGGTTCACTTGTCGCCATTTCTCGCTTTCAAGACCAAATCGTTTTGCGTCCATGATGGAAAGACTGGGCACTGGAGGCACATGGTCTGGAGTCGGATAGGTTTTGGGTAGGTATAGAATTGGAATAGATAAGCTGTTATTCCGAAGAAATATAAGGGTCCCATAGCAGAGCAACCACGACAAACGCTCACCTCTTATGACTCCACAGGCCCCGTCGCCAGACATCCACCCTCAATTTGTACTCTATTTTCACATGAGTAGCGATCCCAAAGACTGTCTGCGTCTTCTCATCAAAGGTGGGGGGAAGATCAATCGGCCCCTTTTGTCCGTCCAGAATGGACTCCGGAAATTGGACTTCGAACTTCATCGGCTTATCCGGCGATGTGGAATTACGAGAATTCTTCGGTGTATTACTCCATAGCACCTCCGAAATGAAGAATAACTTTCTTGACGAAGCTGGCTCTCGCATGCCCTGTCGAATGAGAACCGAGGACGCACGCCCTGCTAGAGAAACTGCTACTTTAGAGATCGTCGAGGACCACCTCCCAGGGGCGAGTGAAAGCAATCCCGAGATTGTCGCTTGGCGGCCATATGCCAATAATGACGGCGACGCCCGTGTGCTCCGGGTGTGGCCAGACCGAGGCAGGATCAACAATATGTGCGTGTTCGAGTGGACAGTGCTACTGTGGTTTACAGTAGGATCAGCGAGCGAAAATGGAGGAGATGAGGAGCGGCCATTGTATGCGGCCGATGCAGCCGACGCGATAACCCGCTCTGTAACTGCTGCAGTGGCTTTGTAGTCGGGTGGCGAGTCGGAAGAATATTCAGGTGGACCCAGCGCAACTTCTGCAAGGCTCATTTTACCACCTCTAGTCTCTGGTCTAAGGAGGAGGAGGACGGGAGGAGCGCAACTCACAAATGAGCCGGCAAACCAAACCGTTTACGAAGCCGTGGCGCACGTATCGCATTTGCGGCGACAGGAGAAAGGTCCATAAGGCACCAGGTACCGCGAAACGTTTAATCATCGTTGATTAAGGGGTTGACAAGGAGGCTGGAATGGCCCTGGCTTGGCGCACACAAAGGTTCTGTGTATCCCAAGCAAAGTCGGATGCACGGGGAGTGCTAAGCGTATCAGTGGCCAGGCGCGTCTTGATGCGGCGATACGAGGACATGATTAAGTCTAGGCCACAACCCTTGCGACACAATTGCGGCATTCGTAGCAAATTGTATCAATTGAAAGTGACGGGTTTCAAGTATCCAAAATGCCCCACAATGAATGTGATTTGCAGTGACCCACAAAAGCGAGTCTTCTTGTCATACTTATTCGTAGCTTTTTAAAGTCGGACAATATAGCGTCGTAACTATGCGAAGGGCCAATACTAAAATCAAACCAGAATGTGATCGAATACATACCAATCGGGATTGCGGTCTGATCCGCGACACTGCACACCAGCCGCTCCTGTGGTGTCCAGTTTTAGCTTTCCATAATCTGTTGGAAATTAGGTCCAGTGCTAGCCTGTATTCTAAGCTGTCATTTTAACATATGGAGCTTTCTTAGACAATGTATATGCATTCCAGCCACCTTGACACAAGTCTTCCAGTTTTGATAAGCCGCTTAGAGGCTCTTGTGGTACTCCAACTTGGACACAGTAAATTTGTAATAGGTACCTTGACGCGCAGGTATGCTCACGACGCCAGAAACGCCCATCCAACTTTACTAATATCCTAATATCGTTTCCAACCCGAGATACGACGTATATACTTATCTGTCTAACCAGTAACAAAGCTATCTCCTTCCTTTTACTATACTTCGATCTTTAAACCACCCTTGTTGATGCTCCTGGGCGCTTCAATTGAGGCTAGGTAGTTATCTATTTATAAACCACCCATGAAACCAAAATTCGATCTACATTTGATAGCAGAACGTCGGAAGGAAATAAATACCGAGTTCGTCATTGAATCGACGAGGTGCAGCATGGACGAAACATTTCAGGTTTGGGAACGTCATCCAGATCATATACATTAGATACAGATATCAACCGGAGATTAGTTTCCGAGCACTTTCTTCCGCTGGTTAAGCATGTGCGTGTAAACATTCCAAACCCCTGAGATGCAGGACCGCTGGTTAAAAGAAAAGGCCCTCAGTATTAAACATATATGAGCGCACCTTTTGGCCACGCAAGTAAAGCCAGAAAAACTATTCCCGTGTCCAACTTCTCGAGGGTCGAGGCAGCCTTGAGCTGATCCAAAGAGAGCAGCTTCTTTCTGAAGAGAGTGAACTCGGCGCCACCAACTCCTAAAGGATACAGAAAGATGAATGTCGTGTAGCGGAGATACTGAAAGAGCGCCGTGAGACGCCCGATCGCGGTGCTCGGTCGTTTGTTCTGGCTCAAGTCAAGAAGTGCGTAGTACGGATAGCGGGTACATTCGGCTAGTGCCCATACGCAGACAAGCAGGGCATATCCACTTGAGTTCTGAGCCTGCCGAACGTTCGTTATGTCAGTCGATATGCGCGTGATTGTGAGTCCGGTAACCGGTCGGGCCGGTGGACTCACAGCAACAGAACGTTCCACAATGTAGATCAAGACGAAGAGGCGTGCGAATACTTGTGAAGCGACGGTCGAGGCGCTCGTCAATACCCAGCCCTTACGGGCTTGGATGATTTCCTGTATCGCCATTCCTTCGAGTGCGAGCACAAATTTGCCCATTCCGCTCGCATACACTGATCTTCCAGCCTGCCTCAGTCGTGTGAGAGGCGAGGGTTCGCTCGATTTATGGTACTCGCGGTAAAGATGGGTCAGTGTCCCTCCAAGAGCATATCCCCAGCCCAAAGAGGATAAGACATTATACGTGAGTAAGTAACGTTCGATTGCCTTGTTTCGAACGCCAGTGTTGGCCATGGTTATTGGTTGGGTCATTATGACGGTGAGGACAGGTGCTATGACCGGGGACAAGGAGCGTCTGTGCAGGAGGTGTCGTGATATTCATCTAAGTTTTTACTGGCAGCACCATGGCAGCACCATAGCAACGCCTTGTGGCGTCTGATAT
>Ga0307515_10008327_pt1 | contig 20234 bp, 25 predicted proteins | sample 17_EM_MG_FD_194513 | JGI IMG/M metagenome (GOLD analysis project Ga0307515, IMG submission 194513) | Populus trichocarpa ectomycorrhiza microbial communities from riparian zone in the Pacific Northwest, United States - 17_EM | ecosystem: Host-associated > Plants > Roots > Unclassified | place... | reverse complement strand
ATGAGAATGGCTGTATGGAGGCCTGTACGACAATCTAGGGGTACCCAATAGAGTAAGCCGCCGTCTGAGTCTCTGACCCAACCCTCCGAGTCAGGCCGTGAATAGAAATGAGCATGGTGTGGATTACCAGAGGAGGATGGCTGATGCAAAAATGGCTCCGATACACGGATGGGATTGGTATTAGATCCAGAAACAATGTGCTGCTCATTGGGAGAGGAAGCAACAGACGGCGCAGTCGGAATTTCTCCCTCCAGAGGCCTACCAACCCCGGTGCGAATGTTGGCATCCCAGATTCGAATTGTGTTGTCTTCAGATCCAGAGATTATGTGCCGTCCATTGGGAGAGTAGGCGACGGACGACACATCGTTGCTATGCCCCTCCAGAGGGTTGCCAACTGCAGCACCAGTCCCGGCATCCCAGATTCGAATCGTCTTGTCCCGCGATCCAGAGGTGATATACCGCCCATCGGGAGAGTAGGCGACGGACGACACAGCCGAGCTATGCCCCTCCAGAGGGTTACCAACTGCTGCACCAGTCTCGGCATCCCAGATTCGAATCGTCTTGTCCCACGATCCAGAGATGATATGCCGCCCATCGGGGGAGTAGGCGACGGACGACACATAGTTGCTATGCCCCTCCAGAGGCTTGCCAACTGCAGCACCAGTTTCGGCATCCCAGATTCGAATCGTCTTGTCCCACGATCCAGAGATGATATGCCGCCCATCGGGAGAGTAGGCGACGGATGACACAGGTGAGCTATGCCCCTCCAGAGGGTTGCCAACTGCAGTACCGGTCTCGGCATCCCAGATTCGAATTGTGTTGTCCCACGATCCAGAGATGATATACCGCCCATCGGGAGAGTAGGCGACGGACGACACACGGCTGCTATGCCCCTTCAGAGGGTTGCCAACTGCAGCACCAGTCTCCGCATCCCAGATTCGAATCGTGCTGTCCTGCGATCCAGAGGTGATATGCCGCCCATCGGGAGAGTAGGCGACGGATGACACAGGTAAGCTATGCCCCTCCAGAGGTTTGCCAACTGCAGCACCTGCCTCGGCATCCCAGATTCGAATCGTCCTGTCATTAAATCCAGAGGTGATATGCCGCCCATCGGGAGAGTAGACGACGGATGACACAGGTGAGATATGCCCCTCCAGAGGTTTGCCAACTGCAGCCCCAGTCTTGGCATCCCAGATTCGGATCGTCTTGTCATTAGATCCAGAGGTGATGTGCCGCCCACCCGGAGAGTAGGCGACGGACCACAGAAGCGAGCTATGCCCCTCCAGAGGTTTGCCAACTGCAGCACCAGTCTCGGCATCCCAGATTCGAACCGTGTCGTCATAAGATCCAGAGGTGATACGCCGCCCATCGGGAGAGTACGCGACGGACGAAACAAACGAGCTATGCCCCTCCAGAGGTTTGCCAACTGCAGCACCAGTCTCGGCATCCCAGATTCGAATCGTCCTGTCATGAGATCCAGAGATGATATGCCGCCCATCGGGAGAGTACGCGACGGACGACACACTCGAGCTATGCCCCTCCAGAGGGTTGCCAACTGCAGCACCAGTCTCAGCATCCCACATTCGAATCGTGTTATCATGAGATCCAGAGGTGATATGCCGCCCATCGGGAGAGTAGGCGACGGACGACACATAGCTGCTATGCCCTTCCAGAGGGTTGCCAACTGCAGCACCAGTCTCGGCATCCCAGATTCGAATCGTCTTGTCCCGCGATCCAGAGGTGATATGTCGCCCATCGGGAGAGTAGGCGACGGATGACACAGGCTCGCTATGCCCCTCCAGAGGTTTGCCAACTGCAGCACCGGTCTCAGCATCCCAGATTCGAATCGTCTTGTCAAAGGATCCAGAGATGATGTGTTGGCCATCGGGAGAGTAGGCAACGCAACCCACGCTGCCGGTGTGCCCCTTAAGGGGCTCACCACTTATAGCACCGGTATCAGCATCCCAGATCCGAATGGTCATGTCGGAGGATCCGGAAATGATCTGCCGCCCATTGGGGGAATAGCGAATACATCTAATCCCGCCAGTATGCCCAATCCATGACAATGGCGGTGCTGGCCATGACGACAATCTCCCTCTCACCACCTTGATGCACTTAGTAAACCTCGTGCTGAAGGTCTTTAATAAAATCGAGTCTAAGGGCAAGAAGGGTCGCGTTGAAAGGTACGTGTGCGGGGCGCTGATCGAGATGGGGGTGCGAAAGGCGATGATGAAACGGCAAACGTCCTGAATTCTCTCTAGAAGGGTCGGATTTCCATTCTACTGCCAATCAGAAATACCCCAAATACAAGCTGGAGCTGCACTGACCTTGGCCCAGGATATCACCCTTCGAATGCTCGGAGCACCCACCGGGACCATTCCCAAAATGCTCAATACTTCGATCCAAAACAACGGGCATATTCCTTCAAAGAATTTCTTCAAGCTATCCCACACCCGCTGATCATCATTGCCGGGAGTAAAACAAAGGTGATTTGACCAATAAAGACAACTATATTGCAAGCAGTCAGGAATGTTCTTTGTGATTCGGGATGGGAGATCTTTGATGTCCGCGTTGGCGAGTCGGGAATCTTCGAGCCCGCAGATATTGAAACGGAGTTGGCGAACCATCGTTTCGAGACAAGCGATTCCCAGCCGCACATTTGCGCCTTGGGGGTCCATTCGATAGTCGTAGGGACAGTCATCGTTGACAAGAAATTCTGAAATTGATAAATGCCGGACACGAATCCCTCCATTGGCGCCTTCGTCTCGATATAGCAAAGAGCTGAGGCCATCCACCCATGTCTTGACGAGGCTTAATTTTACTCCCGCCAGCTCTGCAATTGTCTCCTCGCAGAGCGCGCGGTACGGAGCCGCTGTCAGAAGGACTCCAATCATCCCCCGGAACTCGGCTTTTCTATCCTTTATTCGCGACTCTAGGATACTTGAGTAAAGTGCGTATAGAGCCTCCACCCCAGGACCAGCTGAATCTTCGGAGGCTACCTTCAAAAATTCTGTGGGGTCTGCAAAATTCTCAAGGGCGAGAACAAGGGTCTTGATGAAGATGAAGAGGCCACTCGCCCGAGAGATTATTTTGTCCAAGAGCGCTTCTTCTGGCCAAGGCTCGGAAGGATCCTCTGAGAGATGCCTTTTTCGGCCGACTGGGCCAAACACGCTTCGAGCGAAGGCTCGCAGATCACTGCCGGCTTCTTGATCTGTAGCCAAATCATATCCCAAATACGACGACTGGGTAAAGAACTGTTGGATATCGGTCTCGGGTCTGCTGGTGATGATAATTTTCAGCCACGAAGCACGTGTAGCCGCGCCTGTGAGAAGCCTCAAGAGGCGTGGTCGACTAAGATCGTCTCCGCATTCGTCGAACGCGTCAATGACAAAGACATGGAAGTCGTTCGGGCGTTTAGGAAGTTTATCGAGCAGGTCAAGGAAGAATGAGTCGTTCATTGATGCCGGTGTCAGGTTTGGGTCGTTACGAAGATAATTTGCTACGATCTTTCGAAAGGGGGGGAAGAGTACCGCGAGCTTGAAGATGAGAGTCGGGAGGACATTCCTGGCCTCGCTCAAGTTCGGATCATCCCTCCGGCAGAAAAAGGCCCCAGCAAGCTGCCTTTTATCATGGAGGCGTGCACAGATCGAATGAGCCAACGATGTTTTGCCGATTCCGGGTAAGCCGTAGATCCAGTATGTACTGCTCTGAAGAAGTCCATTCTCCTCTGATTTATTGGCTACCCAATCTACGATTTCTTCGAGGCGAGATTTGCGGGTATCCTCCATACAGCAGAGGGCCCGGTCATATCCGGTCTCGATTGGTTTAAGACAATTAAGCAAGAGCCCTTGCTCTACACAAAGCTACTAAGAATGGGCTCACACGATATTGGGACAATGTGTGCTTACCAATCCCTTTGACTGCGCGCAGGGCCTCGACATCGACTGTACGCAGGAAGTCTTCAATGACGTTTGCTAACTCTTCACCCAGTTTCTCCATCGTTTCTTTGTCCTTCGAATGAAGCAGCGCTTCTCTTGTCCGCTCTGCGATCATCAGCATTTGTGGAATCCAGAACAGTGACAACCTACCGAATCTCCCATGCCTGACGTACTCGCACAAAAATTTGGCGATCGTTTGCATTACTTCGAACATTCGCGGCATTATTTTATCCAAGATATCTGTCTCTTCGCCGACGATTTCGTCTGCGACCTTGTCCGCCAAAGGCGAGACACGCCGCAACTGATCCAACAGACTCGATGGCATCTGATCGTACTTGTTTTGTTCCTTCAGGACCTGAACGATCAAGCGTTACCTCTGGTTTTGATACGCCAGTAGAGAGCACGAACCTCGAATATGACTTTGGCAACACCGAGGACAACCTTTGCGATCGGGTCCAACTAAGGGATGTCAATGTCCTGCTGGTTTCCAAATGGCAGAGCTGACCTCAGCGAGTGCAGCGCCAAGTTGAATCCCTCTTCCCAAATTCCTCTCCGTCGATTTACTCATCAGTGGGTTGTATCTCTCCATCAATGCTTCGAGTTCTTGGAGCGACTCGCGCAGAGATTTCGCCTATGCGGACATTGTTAGCTGCTTGAGGTGCTTGGTGGTAAAGTGACGAACGGTAGCACCCGCCGAGAATTGTAATTCTAGAGACACATGAGTCTTCCCGATGGCAATGTCCTCTGCACTCTTGTTAGACATGAACGGACCAGTCGGTCATCACGACTGACTCTGTACAACAAAATTATCATTTTTGGTACCCCAATACTCATCGGAGAGCCCTTGTAGGTCGATATCTTCGTTTACCTGTGTCTTCTTCTCCTTAAACAGAAGCATTGTGACCCTTTGGATCTTTACGCGCATTTTGGATGTCGGAGAAATATCTCTACGATCACAGAGCCCTCAGTGTATATATATAGCGAGAACAAGGGACATACACGAGTTGGATTGGTGTCCAGGCATGGGTAGCATTCTTCCGTAATTCTATCTTCTGATTTCCCACAAACAACACCAGGTGATATACCGAATTTTGACCATCTTGCAGAGTGATTTCTGCATGACGCGCAAAATTAGCGGTGTGACCTAGATCGGAGTGAAGCGCCGCACGATCTAAATGTAAGCTTTTCGGTGGTCAGACAACAATTCTGCGCTGGCTGTCTGGGTGCTCACAAGTGGACTGGCTTGGGTGCTTGAGTGGCCATGTTGGTTCGCCTTCGTAGACTTAGAGCTAAAGATAGGGAGAGGGGAGAAGGTGCAGATCGGCCGTTGAAGGCCACTTGGAACGTGGGATCAGTGAGGCGGATTGCGGCTACTCGAAGGGTGAATGAAGAGTGTATTGAAATGCAGCCGCCTCGCCGTTGTCAAAGAAGCGCGAGCCCTACTCCCATGGCACCGCCACAACCCTCATCCGTTCCCTCCATCACTATATCCTCAAACCCCGACCTCAAATTGGCTCACTCCACACCTTCTGTCCATCCTCGTTCACCACACCACACATGCCACCGTTTTGCCGCTCTACCTACCAACCACAACCACAACCCATTGCCCTATGGACTCGCTTTCACCGACCACTTCCACACATGGATGCACTCTCCAAGGTGACGCACTAGGCTTGAAGCTACTGCCCCCGACGCCGCCGCACACCAAGACCGCGGAAGTTTGGAGTGGGGACCACGTCGAACATTGACGATGACGTCCGTCGCACACTCGCCACCAATCATTTGCATTCCGCCTTCGCGTTTTCCTCTTCCTCTTCCGAAGACGAAGACGAAGACGAAGACGACTTTGCGTCCCCTTGTCGTTCTTCCAACATCGACCATGCGGTCAAAGAGGCTATCAGTCAAGTCCAGGTCTGAGTACTCTTCTACTCACTTTAGCGAGTCCTCTAGCAACGAGAAGGAAGGGTTGCTTCTGGAGAGTGATGACTCGGGAAATGTTCTGAGGTATGCATTACACCATTTTCCCAAAGTGATCAAGCAATAAATGTTCCAATTCTCATGTAGTAAAGTGCCGGACTTTTCCTGGCCATCCTCTCGTTGCCTATCCGCCTTCGTGTCGGCTTTGCGCTGCGGGTTTCATGTTTCCACATCTAGTCAACATCCCATGTGTAAGACAGTCCCAGCATACCACAGTAGTGCTGTTATTAGAAATCCACCCCGTCTCTCGACCTCCACATCGAACCCACTTCGATCTTCTTGACCTTTCTGCGGCCAAATGTGATTTTACCAGCACCGACAAGCAACCCGAGTATCAGCACACACCGAATGTATCAACCTCTACCTAGCGCCACCGCCGCCTCTCAACACTAGCGATTTTAAAGGCGGCAATCTAATGCCGACCAACTCACGACACCCCCGCTTGACCTCGGCCTCATCCATGACCCTCAACATCGCTCCATCTCACTTCACTACATTACAAAGCCATGTGCCTAATTCGGTCTGGGGCCGTACGACGCACACACTACACTGCTTTCACGAATTCTAGAGTACTCGATCACAATGGCTTGACCCATTTTGAACTCCCTTTCCCTACCCCCTTCACCCCCTTTGAAGTGTCACCACGCCGCGGATCCGTCACAGTGACAAGCACACGTCTTTGGCGAACCAGATGGACTCCGCTCTGAAGGACACGTTGCAATTGAGGTTGTTGTCAGCGATATTGGTCGTGGGATTCCGCCCGAGAAGCCGGAGAGCATCAGAGAATTCGAGCAGCTCGACGCCACTACTGACCTCTGCTGATCAACGAGACCAGGCTTATGTGTGTGAGCAGACATAGCCATCTTCTCTCATTATTGATTGTGTCGTAGGTCCTGGTTTAGCAGTAGTCCCGATGGTCGTCGAACACTTTGGCGAGCAACTCCGAGTTGATCCTCGTATTGGCGACGGATCTCGCTTCTTCTTCTTACTGCCGTTGCCCTTGGCCAACCCAAATGCGTTCCATTCGCGACCTGTCTCAACCCTCGTCCAGACTATGGGAGCGCCAGTGGGGGAAATGGCGAGATCAATAGCCCCCTATCGGCAATCTCAATTAGTCATATGGTCCCGCATGCTTCCTCGACCAGTTCCAGGCCAGTGCCTCGTCGGCCACGGCCACGAAAGGTCACGCCGCCGTCGAAGGCGAAATCCGAAGTAGGAGACCCTGTGTTCCCTATCATACCACTCAAAGTAGACGGGACCAGTATGGAACCTCCTATAGTCTCGGCTCAGAAGCAGCAGCAAAAAGCACGGACTCACCGAGTTCACTTCCAACCTCTTCAATCGCACATTCAAAAGTGTCACCATCTCCGTATCCTTCTTGTAGAGGTTTCTCCAATCAGCTGCACTTTGGTCATTTGTAATCCTGATGGCTATAATAATGCAGGACGACCCAATCAATGGCAAGGTGCTCCAAAAGCGTCTTCAGTCTAACGGCCACCAAGTAGCTCATGCCAGCAACGGACAAGAAGTTACTGGCGCTATTTCCGGGATCGAAATTTCGACTGCGGTTCAATGGAGATTCAGTGAGCATCCATTGGGTCATGATGCAAGAGGTGTATTGACAAAGGGCATTTCAGAATGCCTATAAAAGATGGCTTCCTCGCTAGACAAGCCATCCGAGGATCCGAGGCTTTCAATCCCTTGCAATTTCACTCAAAACCTGCCCTCACCATCCATCGGTCGTATCCCATCTTCGCAGTCTCCGCTTCTTCAGAGGCAGTTCAACGGGAGTATATGGAGTCGCTTGATATGGATGGCTGGATAGCCATCGACTTCAAGCGGATAAACGTTCATCCTCAAAGACATTACCAACCCTGAGCAACAGGCGCCAGGACGCGTGGGTATCTGGCTTCAGTTGGAAATCTGGTAGATGACTCCTTGCTTCTCCAGCACCTGTCCCATCTCCCCCCCGGCTCGGGCGACGAAGACGCCAATATTCCGATTCCTCCTGAAGAGCCCGAAGACGGTCAATCGAAATCACGATTGCCGACGTCGCATCCGTATTCTACACCAGCACAATATTCATATCATCGCCGCCGTTCAAACCACTTTTCGAAAGTCTTGCATAGACAACCAACCAGCGAGATGTACACGGCAGGCACGGAAGAAGGAGAATAATCCAAGAGGGGAGTTAAACCGATAGATGCAATGGGGAGCGACAAAGACAAGTAAACAGTAAAAGTAAAGTAAAAGAGAAATTGAACTAGTATTCGAAAGCAAAATTGTACATCGAAATCGTGAATATTCTTTGAGCAGCTAGATAATCAAGAGACGTTCATAACTGATATCAAAGGTGATTGGGATTGAGAAATTGGAGCTGAGGTGCCACAGAACACGAAGGGCGTGCGTCTCTGCTGGAAGGGCCGGGGGGAAATTACGAGGTATTCTTCCGGGAGATGGAGGGGGCAAACACAAAAGCAGCGGTGGGCGGCGGAGTCGAAAGAAAGCGTGTAAGAACGAAACGCAGCGAACGAAAATACACTGAGTCGGTTGGACCATTTCATCGAGAAAACACGGAGAGAAAATGAGAAGAGCTTTGTGTGACACACTTGGTTTAGGGCCAGGGAGACGAGTCTTGAAGTGGTAAGGAGAGAGGGAGCAAGCAGGCGCGAACTGCGAAGAGCGGGTTGGTTGCTCTTGTTTCCTCTCAGTATGCCCACGGTATTGTGCCATGGGGAGAGGGGGAAGAGGGTAGACGGGGCGCTGTGGGTCGTAGTGTTGGGTGTTTGTATCAACCCCCTATGCCGCCGCAACTTTAACTAACGGTTTAGTAGGTCTTTGTAGGTGGGTGCTCGCCGCTCATCCCCGAGGACACCCTGAGAACCTTCTTCGCGCCATTTTGTCCAATCCGCTATGTATGTGGTTCGTCTTATCTCTTGTGCTTCTCCCTATTGTCCCTAATACATACGTCTCCCTAGGTCAAAGTCCCTCCCAGCAAATCATGCGGTCTCGTCCAATTCGTCTGAAAGGCAGACGCAGAGCGCGCTATTGTGGCAGTAAGGTCCGCTTGAGTTGGGACCGGCGGTGCGTATCTTTACTGCTCCTGATACCTCTGTTTACCTGACCGTTACATGTCCATTTCTAGATCGTTCCTCCGCCACCCCCAAACCCGCCCCCCCGGCTGTGTCTGTAACCCCGCAGTTCGTCTCAAAACCCGGGAGCCACTACCCCCCGAGTATCGCCACTCCAGTCCCTGAAGGACCCTTGGCCAACGATCAAGTCAACCACATCATTGAACGCCTTCGGTGTATCATTCTCAACAATGGTGGTAGTCCAAGTCCGAACAAAGGAGCAGCTCGTCAACTGCGGCCCATCCCACCAGCTGTAGGTCCTGCCTGCCACCACCCAACACCTACGGGGCACGTTATTCCCACGGCATTGGAGGTAGATACATGCAAAACGGAGGAGGGCGTACGGACACTGTGGGGTGTATTCGCCCCCACTGCCCCTTGGGGGGCGAAGGATATGGCTACTATTGTGGTAGATACGGTGGACACCCTTACAGAGGCGATATGAGGATGGGTCATTCCGCATATGGAGTTGCTGGGGCCGGGGCTGGGCCGCCTTCTGTCCTCGGCGACCAGCTACGGCGGCAGACTCCAACCCTTCTGCCCCCCTCACCCGTACGGAGGTGGATACGACGGCGGAGGCGGCGGTTATGATGACTTGCCCCTCAATCGTCGTACTGCACAGCATGGACCGCTTTGGTGGTGCTGTGTGTGGACTTGGAATGGGTATGAGCAACGGAAGTGCCGCGCCTGGTGGTGTGCTCGATATTGGAGGATTCGATTTCGACGACGCGAGCCCACAGTTCCCCGCTGCGCCTGATACCCTCCGTGGAGACTCACTCTATGGCCTCCCCAGCTTCGGCCGTGGCAACAGTACGATCGGAAGTGGTGCAGGTGGAGAACCCGGTCGTCCCCGTTCGGCTGCAGGAGACCCCTCGGGCGTTGACGGGCCCCCTGGGTTGTTCTCGTCCGTCGTCGGAGGCGTGGGCGATGCGAGCCGTGCTCCCGGCGCGGCTGCGACTGCTACAGTGACTGGTGGTGCTGGAGCGTATGCGTCCAGGTATACCTAGGCGGTTAGAGAATGAAATGGTTTATGCAAGCTTCTTTCGACTCGACATACAACCCCCCGACCCACACACATACACACATAAATCCGACTCCGACTCCGACTCCTTATCGTACATATCACCCGCAACAAATCCCAGCGCAACAACGGCCGCCTGTGGAAGTCGCGGCGACCTCGACATTCGACATTATCCTTCTTGCGCCCGAAGGGGCACTCGGGTCTGGAGCCCCACTGAGCAAGTGCTCAAGCACGGTACGAGTGTGGGGTTGGGGAGAAAATCCAGGGGAGGCAAGATGCCGGGTTTATTCGGATGAGGGCCTTGCGAACGGTGCTGACTGCTGACCATGCCGGACCACGGTGTTGGACAGCTGCTCGATGCAGGAGACGAGATTCGGGTACAACTCATTGCGGTAGATGTTCTTTGAAATCTGAGAATCAGCGAGTGTGCTCGTGACGCTACGAAGGGGTTGGATCGTCGGGGGGGCGACACAACACGGGGGATATTGCTGGCCTTGCAGACTGTGTCGGGGACTCTTCCTCGTCAGCAGTTGCAGCCTTGTATTAGCCGTAGCATGCAACAAGCGCACTGAGATGGGATACCGGAAAGTCAGAGGACACATTTTACAAAACTGAAACTATCACATACTGGGGCGAGATTTGCAGTAGAGGCCTTGCATCTCGGTGAGTGCGCAGATTTGATCGGGGGTGGGGAAATCCTGAGATTGGGATTGCGGAAGACATTCATGAGGTCAGCGTTGGTGACATCGCAAGCAAGGTCGCCGACGACGATGCTGTACCTGATGGTGTTGTCGACAGGGCTGGGTTCCTTTCCGATGGGGCGGTTAGAACTGGGAAGAAGAATTGGGTGGGGCGAGGGAGCAGCATCAGGAACAAATTGGTTTGTGGCAGACTCGAAGGGCGGCTTCTGGACTAGCCGCGATGAGAAGAGCGTCGCCAAAGTTGTTGGGATGACGGCTACGGCGGGAGGACGAGGGTGTGCGAGGAGGCTGCAAACGCGGACGAGGTAGTGCTCGTCTATCCAGGGCTCCAGATCACCAGGGAAAAGGGTGGCATCTTGTAGGAAGTCGTAGTGCACGGGCAAGTGGGAGATGAGGCCAGTGGTGGCTGGGCCGTCGTTGATGTTGGGTGAAATTCGCGGAGGTTGTTGTTGTGGTGGTATTCGTGGTTGGATCTAAGCTAAGTAGGTTGATAGCTAGATATGAGCCTTATAAACTTGAAAGGCGGCGACGGGAGCATTTATCGACAGGCGAGACGAAGGCGAGTAACGAAGACAAGACGTGGCTGCTCAAACCCTCTGTAGCTGCAGGGAACAGTGGGCCAGACGGGAGAGAACGAGGACAAGGCTCGGCAGGAACAAACGAACGAAAAAATACAACGCGTTCTTGAGCCAAACAAAGTTTGCCACGATGGGCCGTAAAATCACCAATTGCTCAAAAAATTCTGAAACGGTCATGAAAAATTCTATAATGATATCTATATTAAGCCAGAATTTTTTGGAGCATACCCGCTGCGCACACTCTCCCTGAACCGGACAATGGGCTACCGAAGAATTAGTCGGGACTTGAAGGAACGCGCAATATTCCTTCTTGACCACCTTGAGATATGCCATGATATCTGTGAAGCCCTAGGTGTGTCATTGGCTTCTCTGAAGTGATGGCGGAAGAACATCTGGGACCATACTCCGGGCTAGGCGAAAACGAAAGCTATTAAATGAAGAGAGGATCAATCAAATTGTTCATCTCTACTATATCACACCATTATCACACCAGACAAGGCCTGGGCTTATTTTGGTCATGTCATGCATCCGTTATACTAGATAGCAAGCAAAGTGTAGCAGGCAGAGTGTCTATATACATAGTAATAATGATATGTACAATGTGAAGAAGTGAAGGGAATGCGTGTCTGCTTGGAAACAAGGATCGAGTGCATACCTGGCCGATGATGTCGTCTTTTTCAGTCGTTTCGAGGTCTCATTGGTTATAGATGGTGTAATTGACCGTTTAGATGTATTTGAGCGAGTCTGAACGATCGGGGTCATTGCAACGGGCAGTGGGTAATCGAGAGGGCTTGCGACGGGGACAGAGTCGTTCTGGGGGGATAGAAGCGGCGTCAGCACTAATAAACACACTCTAAGACTCAGTACGCACATTTTATGGGGCGTGCTCGACGTCTCTTTGGGGGAGCACTGACAGCCACCGTCGATCGACGGGCGCAAGAGGTGTGGAAATGGTGAAGGAGGGGTAATACTCGTCGGAATCCGAGTCTCCGGCGTCCTGTGATTCGTCTGAAGCGCCCTCGATGAGTTGTAAGGCTTCGTCGTCAGAGAGCGTCGCTGCGCGTTGCACAGCTTGAGAGAGCAGACCGAACAGTTCTTTCGGTAGGTAGGAAACGGAATAGCGGGTGCATGAAGCCCAACGCAATTTTGGTCAGCGTCCGCGCCTGTGTTTGTAGCGGTGTGACCGTAACTGACCATGACGAGGCTGCGGTGATGCCATTACAACGGCGAAAAATAGTATGATGAACAAAGAAATGAATATAGATATTTAAAGGAGTGGCGGGGATGATGCTGAATTTGGGCCAAAATCGAGTGGTGGTCAAGGGTTTGTTTGGCTCAAGGGTGGACGCAAACGCGATTCGTTCGTTCGTTCCTGCTGAGCCTCGGCTTCGTTCTCTCCCGTCTGTCGCTCGCTCGCCCACCGTCTCTCTTAGTCGACACTGTTCCTTGCAGCTACAGAGGGTTTGAGCAGCCACGTCTTCTCTCCGATACTCGCCTTCGTCCGTCTCGCCCGTCGCCTGTCGATGAGATGATAGCCGGTCTCGGACGTTCTCTTTGCTTCTCGGACGGTCTCTGCTTCGTTTGTGCTGTAACATATGATGTATTTTCGCTCTCGTTTGTATTTTATTCTGTGTATAAATACCCTGATCTGTGCTGGCCTAAACCCCAGCCGATCTGGTCTCATCCTGAACAACCCGTCCCGATCCTCTGAGTCTTATCCTGAACCATAGCCGTGCCCTGGCTAGTCCTGAACCATCGTACGTGACAGAAGATCGGCTTAACCATCTAGCCACTGCACGTCTCTGAACCTCCTGTATTCTCGAACCTGCTCTGTCCCCTCCGTCGCCCCCTGTTGACTGCTGAATCTTGTCAAACATTGTACCCCCTACCCAAATCGTTCATCTCACCCCCTACAGAAGCACACTGCGATCCCTCTGGTACACACCTGGACACTGCAGTCCGCTCCGCCCTGTAACACCTATGCTCCCTTGGGTCTATCCCCTCGGTTGGATGAGGTCACGCAGTGGTAGTTCTCTAGAGCAGCAGATTAACAGAATCGTGTGTGTGCCATTGAGCAAGAGGATATAAGTCGTCATTAACCACTGTGCTTACTACTCCCTCGCACTCACGGTCACTGTTACCTGTTTCATTTCGTTTTGTCATCCTGGCTCCCCTTGTGATCCACCTCGCCCTCCACACATTGACTTTGGCTGTCGCCTCTGTCATCCTCTATAAGGTCACATGTGTTCACGAGGAACCCGCTGTGTGCCATCATTGTGCTCTGCATTGTGTTCTGCACTGCCAACTCCATGTCAACCATCTCAGCATCGAAGGCGAAGTTGATTTTAAACCCGAAACGACCACCGCCCCCACTTCTGCTTTGTGGAAAACCCCTATTGATAACACGCCCACCTGGTCACCACTACCCCACAGCCCCCAACCCTGTTGGTAAATCATGGCCTTCCAACTCCCGAATTTCCTCGTCCTCCCAATCATCACCATCACTGATGAAAATGATCCTGATCATGGGGAGATGAATATCGCATGCACCGATATTGGTAACTGGAACACACAAGTCCTCGCCCAGCTCATATTCCTGAACCCCAACCATGGTTACACTGGGGTGCTCCCTGCAAATACTGCCCACAATGCCGGTGCCAATATCAAGGTAGCTAGATTGGCGGAATTCCATACCTACATGCACAGGTTGTTCCCTATCTACGCCCTCGCCTACACTACAGCTTCCGCAGCTTTGGTCACCGGGGCTGCCCCTCCTGCACCCGCACCTGCACCTCGTGTCCGACCCCCAAAGACCCAACTACCCACCGAGTTCAATGGCAAGTCACCAACTGCAGCCCGCCACTTTATCCAGCAATGTGTTAATTACATTGCAATCATGCCGTTCCCGGACCCTGAGACAGAAATCCGCTGGGCCCTGCAGCTCCTGACGGGAGATGCGGCCGCCTGGCGAGATGAGATGCTCAGTGGGTATCAGGCAGTTCCCGTCCCAGCCAATCTCAACGATTGGGATGATTTTGTTACGGCATTCACAGCTTGGTTCATGGACCCCCACGAGGCTGATAAGGCTATGGACCGCCTTATGAGTCATGGGATCACACAGAAAACCTCGGTCAAGGTCTACAATGACCTGTTCAACGAGACGCTCGTGCTTGCCAATCAGACTGGCGCCAATGCCCTCATTTGACATGCATACAAGACGGGCTTGAAGGACCCGGTTCGGGTTGCCATGGTCCCGATGATGATCCTCAATCCTAACATGACCCTTCGCGAACACCAGCAAAACGCAATCAGAGTGGACGAGTCCCTCATGCAGACGAGGAAAGCTGCCACTTCCACACCCGCTCGCACCGTGATTAACAATCCAGTGTTTAACCTGCCCAGCCCGACCCCTAGCCGCGGTACCACCCCTATCAAGGTGGAAGCCAATCGCCAGTACACTAAACTCACGGCCGATGAGAGAACTGAGTTGGCGCGTATTGGGGGTTGCTTCTATTGCCATCAACGCGGCCACATGGCTTCTCAATGCCCCAACCGCCGCCCTGCCTGAGTGGCCGCAATTACGCCCGACGAGACTCCTACCCCTACCCCTGACCCTGCCTCTGTCCCTGACCCTGTACCTGCCGCACAGGATTTTTGATATCGTCTCCCGATAAGCCTGCCGATCGCGAGACTTCTGTAAATGTAGATTCATACCTGAGTGCTCGTTCCACAATAAACGCTGTTCTGACCCCTTACGCGTTAACTAAGCACTTCAGTATTCTGACCTACTTGAATAAGGCAGAGAAACCCCAGTTAGCCCTGTTGGATTCCGGGGCAATGGGTAATTTCATTCACGACAGTGTGGTGGAGTCGCTGGGATTGGTACGAATTCCACGGCGACCCTTACTGCTATTGGACGTAAAGGGAATTAACATTGGGTCACTTGACTTTCAAGTCAAAACATTGATGAAAATCGGATCACATGAGGAGGAGATTGTCTTTGACATCGCACCAATAGGAGCTCATCGATTGATTTTGGGGTTACCGTGGCTTGAGGTGCACAACCCTACGATTAAGTGGAGCACTGGCCATGTACAGTTTAACTCGCCGCATTGCAATATACACTGCCTGCCTCAGCCACATGATGTCTTCGCGAAGCAACTCAATCAGGCCACACCCGTCGAACTTAGCGATCTTGAATCAGTGGGACTTTATTCAATGGAACCGGATTTTGTTGAGATCTTTGCAGTTGATCTGATGCCTAGTGCCACGGAGGGCGAACTATGCGGAATGATCCCGGAACAGTATCACGATTTCTTGGATGTCTTTGATCCCACGGGACCTATGCGACAATTACCACCACTACGTCCTGGTTACGATTTCGAGATCCCACTTGATCCTACAAAGCCACTACCAAAGCCTGCACGACCCTACCACATGAACCCCGCTGAGAGGGAGGATTGGATCAAATGGAGGGACACCATGTTCGAAGCTGGTTTGATATCGCGGGCACCTTCCAACACGCCTACTGCTGCCCCTTTTTCTTCGTCTGGAAGAAGGATGGCACCCGACGCCCTGTAATCGATTATCAGCGACTCAATGACGTCACCATTAAGGATAGCTACCCGCTCCCTCGTATCGATGAGATGTTGGAACGAATGCACGGTGCCAAGATCTTCTCAAAGTTCGATCTCAAGATGGGTTACAACCAACTCTGGGTTAAACCAGAGGATATTTGGAAAATGGCGTTCATGACACCTGATGGACCTTATGTAATGAACGTCATGACCTTCGGGTTTGCTGGTGCACCACCTTATTTCCAACAGTGGATGACGGACACTTTGCGGATGGTTGCATCTCAACGAGTGGAGAACTACCTCGATGACACAGGTACCCACCATACAAACCTGGAGGACCATGTACGGGTCAATCGTGAGGTTCTTCAGTGTTTCAGGAAGGAGGGACTTTTTGTCAATGCTAGGAAATGCGAGTTCTACAAGGATCGGATGGAGTTTCTGGGAGTAGAGGTATCACCGGATGGATTTGAGATGGAGAAGTTGAAGGTTGAAACGGTGGCGGATTGGAAACCCCCGAGGAATGTTCGGGCTGTACAGGAATTTGTAGGATTCTGTAATTTCTATTGACGGTTTATCAAGTCGTTTTCTGAGATCGCACGCCCATTACACAACCTCACGAAGGTTAATCAACGGTGGACATGGGCAGAAAAAGAACAACATGCATTTGAGACTCTCAAACGAATGGTGTGCGAATCACCAGTACTCATACATGCGGATCCTGAAAAGAAATTTCAAATGGAGACTGACACATCAAGCTATGCCTATGGGGCCGTCCTGTCCCAAAAGGCGGACGATAAGAAACATCACCCGGTAGCATTTTATTCAAAGTCAATGACACCTGCGGAAAGGAACTATGGAATATCGGACAAGGAGGCTTTGCCGATTATCAAGGGACTTCAACACTGGAGACACTGGTTGGAAGGAACGAAGGAACCCGTAAGGATCATCACGGACCATCGCAATCTCGAATATTTCAAGAATCCACGACCGCTGAATCAACGACAACTTCGGTGGCTCGAGCAGCTCACGCATTATAACTATGAAATCGCATATCGACCTGGGGATAAAAACTGCGCTGCGGACGCCCTATCAAGGAAGGAGGAACACCGACCGGACCAGGCCGACGAGAAGATCCCGAACGTACTCTTCAACCCTGAGCGTTTCATCAAGATTGCCATGTTGGCATTCCTTGAAGAACAGGACAGTGTTCTCGAAGGAACGGAACACGCATACACCCTCACTGATGGACAACTCATTGAACGTATTGCAGAAATCACCAGTCACACTGAGCCCCTGCAATGGCCCTCTGGGTATGAGTTGAATGACGATTTGGTATTGGCTTCAAAGGAAACGGGAAGGATTTGGGTGCCACCGGACGAGCAGCTTAGAAGGGAGGTGTTGGCAACACACCACGATGGATGGATAGCGGGACACTTGGGAACCTCGGGAACTTTGGAGCTGGTCGGACGGAAGTATTGGTGGAAGGATGTGATCGAGTTTACTAGGAGATATGTGGAGGGGTGCCACACTTGTGCACGCAACAAGGTGTGAAATAAGAAACCGGGTGGACTCTTACAACCATTACCTGTACCGGAAGGACCATGGCTTTGGACACAATCGGACTTCATTACGCAGTTACCCCCATCACGCGACTATGATGCCATCTATGTTATTGCAGACTGACTCACAAAGATGGCCCACTTCATCCCTTGTAAGACCACTTGCACTTCGGAGCAGCTTGCAGAGTTGCACATTCGTCATGTCTGGCCCTTACATGGTCTTCCGCTCCAGCACAACACCGATCGCGGTACCCAATTCACGGCACCTTACATGCGCAATCTGTACAAGAACCTGGGTATCGAGCAGAAGTTGTCTACGGCTTATCACCCCGAGTCACAGGGACAAGTTGAGTCCAACAACAAGTGGTTGGAAACCTACTTGCGTATCTTCATGACATATCGACAGGATGACTGGGCTGACTTCTTACACACCGCTGAATTCGCCTATAACAACCACTTCCATCCATCGATTGGCATGACCCCTTTTTATGCGAACTATGGCTATCACCCTGTCTATACCGACCATACCACAAACGAACAATCCCTGGCCTTCCCTGAGCGACTTCATCACATTCACAAGGTGCAGGCACGTTGTCAACTGGCTATCGAGAAAGCACAGAAGGTGTACAAGCGCTACGCCGATCGAAAGAGACAGGACCTCAGCTTCGCTGTTGGAGATCACGTCTGGCTAGAGTCCTACAACCTTAGCACCGACGCTCCATCCAAGAAGCTTGCGGCTAAACGTCTTGGCCCATACACAATCCTCGAACATATTGGTCACTCATCATACCGGCTTGACATTCCTGTCACATGGCGCGTACATAATGTCTTTCATGCTGGACTCCTATCACGCACCAAAGACGATACAATCCTGGGGCGCCATCCTGCACCACAACCCATGGTCTGTATTCGGGAACAGGAACTTTGGGTCATCGATTGTTTTGTGAATTTGCGGTGGTTCCGGGGTAAATTCCAGTTGAAAATTCGGTGGGAGGATCAGGCAGAGGAGCAGGATGATTGGTGGGACTTCAAGGAGATACTGGCGGAATCAGCAAGGTGGAGAGAGGAGCTGAACATTGACCAGCCCTTGGTCAAGGAACCCACACAGGCCATGATTGAGGATTACTACAACTGGCACCCTAACGCTCCTCGACATGACGATCCCATACATTGATGTCAGGCTCCCCCAAGGCATCGTGGGGTTCGACATCGGTAGTCGTACAAGGACGTACGAGCCTTGTTGGGGGCTACTGAGATGATAGCCGGTCTCGGACGTTCTCTTTGCTTCTCGGACGGTCTCTGCTTCGTTTGTGCTGTAACATATGATGTATTTTCGCTCTCGTTTGTATTTTATTCTGTGTATAAATACCCTGATCTGTGCTGGCCTAAACCCCAGCCGATCTGGTCTCATCCTGAACAACCCGTCCCGATCCTCTGAGTCTTATCCTGAACCATAGCCGTGCCCTGGCTAGTCCTGAACCATCGTACGTGACAGTCGATAGCTGCTCGTGTCGCTGCCTTTCAAGTTTATAAGGCTCATATCTAGCTATCGACGTACTTAGCTTAGATCAAATTACCACCACAACGTCCGCAAATTTCACCCAACATCAACAACAGCCAAGCCACCGCCTCGCCCGTGCACCACCGCCACCCTCTTTCTTGGTGATTTGGAGCCTTGGATAGACGAGCACTACCTCGTCCACGTTTGCAGCCTCCTTGCAAACCCTTGTCCTCCCGCCGAAGCCAACACCTGTCTTCCCAACAACTTTGGCTACACTCTTCATCACGGCTAATAGTCCAGAAGCTGCCCTACGAGTCTGCCACAAACCAATTACTCCTCCCTCGCCCCGCCCAATTCTTCTCCAAATTCCAAACCACCCCACCGGAAAGGAGCCCAGCCCTGCCATTGGGTACAGCACTGTGATCACCAACATTGCTGGCGATGTCACCAACCCTGACCTCATGAATGTCTTCTGCAATCCCAATCTCAGTCCACGTGACGATTTCCCCACCCCCGATCAAATCTGCGCACTCACAGAAATGCCAGACTTCTACTGCAACTCTCACCCCAGTATGTGGTCTTTTCAGTTTTGCAAAATGTGTCCTATCTGACTTTCCGGTACCCCATCTCAGTGCGCTTGTCGCATGCTACGGCTAAGAACAAGTCCGCTGATGAGGAAGAGTCCCCGACACAGTCTGCAACACTGAGAGAAGTACTTGTGGTGAATTTCACCTTTTGTGGTGATTTCTGTGGTGATTTCCACTACAAGTCGAAATCACCACAAGTACTTGTGGTGGTTTTCACTATAGGTATAAATCACCACAAATACTTGTGGCGGTTTTCACCATAGGTCTAAATCACCACAAATACTTGTGGTGATTTGGGTCAATGGTTGCGGGAGTAATTGAATATATAATGAGAACGTCGTAGATGGGTCAAATATTTTCGATAGCACATGTACATAATATCTAGAGTATTTTTACATGCAAGAAACCACCTCGTAGTAGAAGGCGAATGAACACCATAGAAAGTGCATGACCGCGTGTTTAATGAATCGTCGTTTTCGTTTTCGAGTTATATTAGAGGTATATACTGTCCAAGAGGAATAAGGAGCAATCTAAACACCCTGGTCAGCAAATGAGGCGTATTGCTCCACTTGTAGGCGATCAATAATGGCGTATCCCCCATTGTCGCGAAAGGGATATGTCCGACCAACGACGGCCTTGATGGAAGAGATGTCCAATAGAGCCG
>Ga0307515_10008326_pt1 | contig 20237 bp, 28 predicted proteins | sample 17_EM_MG_FD_194513 | JGI IMG/M metagenome (GOLD analysis project Ga0307515, IMG submission 194513) | Populus trichocarpa ectomycorrhiza microbial communities from riparian zone in the Pacific Northwest, United States - 17_EM | ecosystem: Host-associated > Plants > Roots > Unclassified | place... | reverse complement strand
TCTTCTACATCCTCACTCTCCCCCTGCGTTATCAATCCCACCGGGTTCGGAGCCTCAATCCTAAACCTCTCCCTGACACCCGTAACGGCCATCTGAGGAGGTTCAATCAACAACCTCTCCCTACCCTCCAGCATCCTATCCCTCTGCTCTTCCACCCTCTTCTGCGCATGATACGCCCACCCGTACGTCTCCTTCCTCTTCTTGTTCTCGTCGTCCAGGATCTCCAAGAAACTCGCATTGTCCTCTGAAGTGTACTTCGCCTGGAAGTTATCCAAGCTCATATCCGTATCGAACTTCCTCCTCTTCGAAAGGGGCTCGCCTCCCTCACCATCGTCAGCCCCGCACTGGTCAGAAGGGTGAGGCGTCCGAAGTGGTGTATCGTACGCCCCGCGGCCACCATACGGGGTGGGCGTAGCACCGACACCCGCGCCGTTTCGCCGATTCGTGACAGGCGTGTTAATCTCCTCCAACCTCTGTACGGTCGCCTGTATCCGAGCGGGGTCCTGGCTTTTGAGCGCATCTAGGTAGTCGTTTGTAGCATCCAGATGTACGAGGGATGGGAAGAAGTCCCGAGCGATAATGTGTGAGAGCGCCTCGGTGTACTCGTCTTCTTCAAGGACGACCTGCCGGTCTAGCGACCGGGGGGGCGGGTCGGTTTGGGGGTTCGACCCGCTGGCCATGGGAAATAAAATAGGTGGATGAAGAGGTGACTGGTGAGGGCCTGTGGCGAGCCCGTGGTGCGACCACGATCAAATAAGTCATCCTTTCCCACGATAGCTCATCCGCCGAAAACATCGCGCACGCTGGACACAACAAACTGGAGTAAAAATATGGACGTAACCCACGTCATTTTTCGAGAATTCAAGCGCTCGTGAGCCAGAGTCTTCTTATTAATTTTCATCGCAGCGATTGCTCGCTCGGAAACTATTATCCCCATGACCGTAAGGGAGGAGGTCTACTAGCTCACTCGTAATGGATTAAACCCGCCGTCTTCTCGGGTCTTCTTGCGAGACGCCGCCGTAGTTCTACGAGGTCCGCCCCCTAGTGGAAGCAGACTATGAGGGCCACACACCGTCGGCGGGGTCCTATCAACCTGGCCAGTTCTCTCCCTCCCTGTCCGCCGTCGTCGCATCAGAGAATGTGGAGGCCATTTATTTTCGATCTTCTCTCGGGCTGTCCCGTTCTTTTTTTTTTTCGTTTGCGTAGTCCAAGTAACGGCGTTGCCCATCCCCGACGTCGAAAAACGGGGGCGGTAAGTCACTCTTAAGCTCAGAAAACAGCCTACGATTGAACCGAGCCTCAACGGTATTTTGGGCTGCAGCCCTGAGATTACACTCCTCCCCGTTATGATATACGCACTACATCTTGATACTAGAACTCCCGTTAGTGTACGAGATCAGGGATGAAGGAACATCCGGCCACAAAACTATCGCAGATTGCCTTTAGCTTCCCCCCATTCCCGTACAGGCCACCCCCATAGAGGCTGCGAGGTTCAGGCCCTTCGTCTCCGTACTTTCTGCCAGATATCTACCATTTCGCTGGTTGATGTTCGATAACCTATTCCACTGGCACCTTCCCTCTGAAGGGAAGGTGATGAAAAAACCGTCCAAGAAACAAACCAGTCGATTACTACACCGCATAAGCGTCAACGAAACAAAATGTAAGATGTGAGCTACTCAAAATCCTCTGTGTCTGATGGGTGGAGGTGGAGATTTAGTCCGAGGGTCACATGAGTTCCTAATTCCTCCTCGAGTTTCGTCATAAAAAAGGGTATTTCACCATCTTTGAAGGCTTGCGTCTCTTCACGTGCGGATCGGTAAATGACCTGGACCCGGGTCTTCAATCCGCAGTGGCGTTCGGAGAACCTCTGGGCTACCTTCCGGATGGAGACACCCAACTTTTCATACTCTGGTAGATCTTCGCATTTAAAGTCATCGAGGTGACTTTCAAAGTGATCGAGAGGGATGCCCCAGCAACTGTTGTAAGTTGTACCTAAAACACCCCACGGGTCATGTAGACGTATGAGGGTGACAGAATCACTGGGAATCGAGCATATGATTGATCCAATGTACGACCAGAAGGGGAAACTGAGTTCCTGAAGCACATGGCATGCCTTAAACAGCGCATGAAGGTTTTCACAATGCTCTGTCGGAGTTGTCAGGGTGAGTCGTTGCTTCAACATAGATACTAACGGGATGGTCCCCATGGATCCCACAGATCATATTTCATGTCGTTGCCGGTGAAATCGAGAACTCGAAGGTGATTTTGACAGTATTCGAGAAACCGTGGTGATGGAGGGATGGGGTCTATGAGCTCGAGTTTTTGGAACTTGATATGTTTAAAAGCGAGGAGATCGGGGAGCTGATATTTAGGGGACAAGCGAATGCAGGGGAGAGCAGAGGGTAGGATTAGAGGGTCATTGTAAAAGCCGGACAGATTTATCTCTGTGAGGTTTGGCAAAAGATCAACGAAACCATAGAGAGTTTTCCAGGTCGAGCCATGGCCGGCACCTCGCTGTGTCCACTCAAGTCGCTTGAGAGTACCGGCAAACGAGGAGACGATAGGGGCGAGTATTTCGATGCGATCCTGGCGCATCACATCCACCATGATGTCCAGTTCCCGAAGGTTTTGAAATGAAGTGAAGTGGCGAAGCGCGATCTCGAGGATGCCGGAAACCACCGATGGGGACGATAATTGGAGGGCGCGTACATGTCTTGAAATCCCGTGGGGGCCAGGTCTGATTCTGGAGCACCACTTCCGCACAGACGAGCTGGAATAGAAATAGAGGCTGGAGAAGAGGTGACGCTGACTGGGATTGACCCAAGCAGTGGATACCAGTGAAGTGGCTCTGAGGGAACTATCGGGGTACGACGTCGCCAAACACAGTTGGTCAATGATGAGGTCGATGATGTCTCGGGGGATATACACCATGGTGGAGGTCCAATTGAGGGTGCTTAGGTTGGTGGTGAGAAGTGTGCTTAAATATTGAGCCCCACAGGGGGATCCAGTGATTGCTTTCCCGTCCTATCCTATAATATATCCTATCCCCTGCTAGTATCGTATACAAGAGACGGGTACGGAGCTTACCCATGATTGGCCCACGCCCGGCCCCTTGATCATATCTGCGATGTTGAGTGCCCCCATTGACCGGAGCCTCGGAGAACGCGGTTCCGCCACCACTCTGAGGGCGAGGACCTCGAATTCAGTCTTGAAGTAACCGTTATTGGTCAGCGCTTCAGCCGCCATCGGAGGGCTTGTCCACCAGGGCCGTACCTGGAGATGGTGATCTCAGCTTGTTGCTGGACATCGAATCGAAGACATTGAAAGTAGCAGCTTCTCAGTCTCATTGGTCTTGGCATGGTAGCTGATATTTTAGCGGCGTCGTCGAGGGTAGCTTCAGCATTGGTCGTGGGCTATGCCGCTCGCCGGCGCTACTGATTATATCTGATTGTGTACACTGGACACGACGGACCGAGATGAAAAATGGATGTAATTGACAGAGCTGCGTTGCGTTGTAAACAGAGAGAGAAAGATACGTTGAGAAGAAAGGACTGAATAGAAGACATCCAACAAAAAGAAAGAGAGTGAGACAAACGAGAGAACAAATATGTAAAATAAAATACGTATGTAAACGGGGGACCGCGATGGGAGCAAAGAGTGACCGCACACAGTCAACTGCATGTATAGGTGAGGAAAATTCAAAGACCCGAACGCACGAGAAAGGTGAGATTATGTTTTCGATGCTGGTATGTGTAGATTAATCGCTACGTGACCACGATCAGCGCCTCGCCCAGAGAAAAAGGAGATGGAACCTGCTTACCCCTATACCAGTTCAGGGCTTCAGACGGGGTAGGCGCGTCGAAGTACAGGACAGCCTTGTTGTCTACCAACCGCAGCGCTGAGACCCGGGTGTCAATCACACGGGCGCTCATTTCTTAATTCAAAGAACACTGACCGTTCCCATGGACGATACTGGCTGGTTGTGGTAACGTCTGCATCCTTAGAACAGCCCACAAGTCTACCGGAGAGTTGGGGTCTTTGCCTTGAGATGGGTCGCGGCACAGCACGAGCAGATCGTTGCAGAGAATTCCGATGAGTGCACGAGGTGTCATTTCTGGTGCCAGACACTCCACTTGGACCGTGGATGTATCCCCGTAGGAGTCGATCACCTCGAACGCGATAGTAGCTTTCCGAACAACCCTAGTCAGGCTCAGGGCACCGTCCATAATCAGACGTCTAGCAACTAGGTTAACAATGACGACAGGAGGATAACGCCGGTTGTTCATACCGGTGAGGTTGTACCAAGGGGCTCGGGAATTTACCCCGGATTCGGGCTTGCCATTGGACAAGCTTCCTACGACCCTCCGCCTCCCGCTTACCCTCGTTCATCCCTGTAGCCAACGAAGAGATTTCGGTAAGAGCCCGCTCGATCGGATCCCCCAGGTACTGGGATGGTTGCGAAGAACATTTCACAAGCTCCTCAAGCTGACCCGAGATCAAAACCTTGGACAATTCAACCCAATCCAAACAGTACCCACCAACAAACGATATCGTGGAATTCTTTGCACAGGCAACAGCAGGTACCCCTCAAGGTTCAACTGGGAGTGCCGAGGGTTCATCCGGCATCTCTTCAGGTACGTCTTGATGCGTTTTCTCTGGCCCGAGGTTAGTTGCGCAGCATTCGTAGGTATAGGCTCAGTCATGACGGTTGGGCCAGCCATGGAAGCCAGCGATAATCCGACCAACTGTGCCGTACTCGACGAAGGTGAAAGCGACGACGGCGGTGGGGTTGGAGTCGCCCGTTCCGATACCCAATACTTGATCCGATGAACAGAGTTATCCATGTTGCTAAACGGTGCAGGTATGATTAGCCGGTCACCGACAAACGTGTCAAATACAGAACCCACTTGATATAGGTCGAGTACATCCTCATGAATGCAGCGTGAGAAACGAAGCAGTTCCCTACCGTTCTAGCGGCATTCATCGACATGGCCCCATCCTTGTCTGTATCTGCAATGACTTCCGACGGTTGCATGGCCGGCGCAGCAGCTTTCTCGAGTGCAGGCAAGAAACTCTCTTTGTGGAAGGAGAAAAGAGCCTCAAGACCGCTGAATACGATCTTGCGTTCGACAGCAGGAACCACATTCTCCTTGCTTCCACCGGTCAAGACGTTTACAGGAGCACATGCTGGCTTAATATAGATGTCGACCAACTCCTGAAGGCCCTTGACATACGTCCTTTCGGTCCTGGGATGGCGAATCAACACTAGGTATAGAGAGAGAAAGAGCATACGCACTCGACGATCTCACGGACAATTCTCAATCTCTTGGAATTATCAGCTTTGACCTGTTTCTCCTTCTCCTCGGCGCTCCCGGCGCTGTCGACAGTCACTGTGCTGTTAATCGACTGATCTGCCCCGTTCCTCAACGCCCCTCTCGAATCTGCCGAACGTAGCTGACTAATGGAATCTGCAGATGAGATGGAATGCTCAGAAACCCCACGGTTTGTTTCGACCATTGTCGGGCGCCTGGACCTCGAATTGTTTAAATCCGGTGTAGAAGGCCCATACACGCTTAGAACATTGAGTTGGGACTGGCTTAAATCGTGCATATCTCGGAGGTAGGCCATGACAGATCGCAGAGCTCGAGTGTAGAATTCGCGGGCACGTTCTTCTTCTCTTCGTCGGAAGGACTCAGCAACTTCCGCTGTCGACGGTCTGGGACTTGGAGTGGCTCTTGAATCTGATGAACCGCCTTCAGAGAAGGTAGAGTTGGTTGCAGGAGAGAGATTCGACTCTTGCAGAGACAAATCGATTGGGAGGAAGCTCCTACGTTTCGATGCGCGAGGCGTTGGTCCCATAGGCGGGGGTACGAGTGAGGTGGTGGGAGGATTTGCGTTCGAATGGAGCGGAGGGAAGCCTTTCAAAGCATCGGTGGATTGCACACGCTTGAGTGAATCTGCGGGGAAGTTGGACAAAACATCCGATGATGCCTTCTTTTCGAGGATCCGAGGAGCGGCAAAGTTTATTGGGGGGGAGTCAAGCATCGAGGTGGTAGGTATGAGCACATTGATCAAAGGTGGACCATGTTCAACCCCATGGGTGGTCTGCGGTCGCCCCAGAGGGTGGGTATACGAACTGGAGGAGGGTAACTGCGGCCGTTCCTGCTTGGGAAGGGGGTCGGGTTTGATCTTTCCCATCGACATCTTCTTCAAAAATCCCCATCGGCTCGACCTATCCCCCCCGTCCTTCCTGAGGCGCCGTTCGAATTCATCTCCTGGCGAAGAAGGCGGTCGAGGCTTGATGAGAGATTTGCGTTGGGGTGGAGTAGGTGGATTGGAAGGGGCGGGGAAAGTGGAAGAAGTGGAAGAAGAGGGACCAGCTGGATACTCCTCGGGAACTGTATCCCAACCGGTATTGCTAAGCGGAGGACGAGATCTGTTGATAGCGGGACCACCAAGTACACCCAAACTAGCGAAACGCTTGGGTGGAGCCTTCATTTCCAGCGGAGGTGACTGGGGCACCGTCTGCGGGGGATTCATCATCAAAAGGTTCGAACTGGACAGAGAGGTCGCATAATGGGTATATGTGGGCCGAGATGGGGATGGTCCTTGGGACTTGGTCTCTCGCAACTCGGTGGCACTCTTCATCCGACGAACTTCTCGTTCCCCCAGATAACTCTTATCGGGTGGCGCTGACTGAGGATCATCGAGCCTTGGACTATTCGTGGGGCTTCGACTCTTCTCGTAGTAGGCTCGGTTAGGAGTGGTACGGTTTCGAGTTAAACCACCAGTTGAACCTCTGGAGACAGCGTCGAGTGGGTAAGGAGAAGTGGTAGCTCTTTCAAGCTGCGCTCTCGCGGGAGTCATGGTGTGGTCTTCATCTTCGGGCGGGGTAGAGTTCAAATCGACGATGGGCGATTGTTCCAAGTCTTCGGTGTCAGTGTCAGTGTCGACCGAAGTGACGCTCCCCGCTGAGGGGAATCCCGGCGTCGATGGCGGATATAACGGGGAGTTCGGGATGACTTTAGTGAGCAGTGGTTCGACCAATGCCTTCCACGGTCCCTGGAAGGGGTTCCCATCCACGAGCAATGTCTCCAACGACAATAAGAGACAGAGCCAACCCGGGAGTGAGTGCATTTTGTTCCTCCGGATGCTAAGAGTGTGCAGCTTATCAAGGGAGGTGAGAGAATCAGGAAGGGTGTGAATCCCGGTGGCATCCGCAATAAGGACCCGAAGGGAAGTAAGATTGGACAGGAATGAGGGCAGCGCTCGGAGGGGATTAGAGGCGATGTTGAGTTCCTCCAGGTTGTGACACATGGAAAGAGCTGGGGAAAGGGCACCGAGGAAGTTCGCAGAGACGTCCAACGCCAAAAGAGTCTCGCAAATTTGTGGGATTATGTTTGCGAGGAACGAAGGAACCGCGTTTGGTGTTGACGAGGACGCAATTAACAGGTGAGTTGTGCCTGCACGGGGGACTGAGTGGTGAGTACACATGTGCAGGGAACGTGGGACTAACCTTGCGGAGCCTGGATGCTGTGAACCGACCCACCCTCACCTCTCACAATCACCCCGCGACCTTCTTCGGCGACAACCATAGCACTAGTCGGTTGCTCCTCTTCATCTCCATCCTCATCATCCAAATCAAGGCAGGCATCATCATCGGTTTCTGATTCACTGGTCAACCCAATCTCCTCCCTTTCACCCAGAACGCGCCAATCTCCATCACTCCCCGGCTTGCTGCTGGAACTCAGTGCGAGACTGTTCACCCTGCTATCAGCAACCGAAGAAGACCTGGATCGGGGCCCGCTCTGCAATTGTGACCACCTAGTTGGTGGATCCACAGGCGTTCGTGACGAAGAGGACGAGGAGTGCTGACCCAACAATTGAACAACATCGTCCGAAGTAATACCGACCCCTACAGATGGATCATCCTCTCCATTAGCCACGACCACATGACCGTAATCAAGAGAGGTGACTCCACTTCCGAAATTGGTGTATGCGGAGGAGCGGGTGGACGCTGAAGACGAATCAGCAGAGGAGAGCGGTGGAGGGACGAGGTGTTGATGCGGGGCGCGGTACGTGTACGCGTCGGCAAATTGGGGCGAATCCGGCGGAACGGAAGGCGATGGAGATGGTCGGAGGAAGGGGTGGACGGGCCCGGTGGTCAAGGAAAAATCGCTATCGGAAGTCTTTCGAGGGAAAACGGGGGATGGATGAACGGTAGATGAAGAAGAGAGCATGGGGGAATTGAGAGAGTCTATTGGGTATTCTGATGTGGGCGGGAGCGGGTCTTTAGTTTGAAGAAACGACGCCGAGTGTTGCTGCTGCTGATCTTGAGACCACATTAGACCGGGAGATCTGCTGAGTGAAAGGAGGGAGCAGGCAAACGATTGAGGCGGGAATGTCGCCTGGAGCGTAAGGGCGCAGTAAACTGGTATGCCGCAGAGATATTAACTATCTGGAATCAGATTTACAGAATCAGACATTCGTTTGGCACGCTTCTCAGGCACTCAAGGTCGAAGAGCGGACTAGGGTCTCCAAGATTGGAGAAGGAACATGTTGACTCGAGCTCGGTGGGGACTCGAGATGCTAGCTGTGGCCGCAAGGTGTGGTTTGAAGAATTGCGAATAGAAAAGCTCACCTGGTGGGAATACGCTTGCGTCGTCTGCTGAGAAGCCTGTGAGGTGGAACAGCCCTCCGCTTGCTGGAAGCGGGCAGCCTTGGAGTCGGATGCTTTGAGAAAGGGTGGAAAGAAGAAATAGCTCGCGTGGCAAGCGGGTGCTTTGATGGGGCCGCTAGCCAACAAGGTCTGGATTACTTACCGTCCCCGCGCGCTACCTATTCCACACCACCTTTTTTACGCATAATACGCAGTTTTCGTATCAGAACTCGTATGAAATCTCTGGCCGCTCCGAAGTAAACCCAACAGCTTTTTTCTTTTTCCTCGCGCCAACAGCAACCGACCCTGACCCTCCTTCCACAAAACGAATGCCGACCACGGTCTCCCCCTTGTCTCCTTCCTTTTGATCAGCGTCATTGATGGCGTTCACCAAGCCATTTGATGCCGGCGCAGTCCGTCTCTCTCCCACACCACCTTCCAGATCAAGGTGCAATGTTTCAAATATCATCCGCTTCCGCGTACACTTGAACCCAAGATTGTTCTCTCCCCCTCCAGCCCCCGACGGTGATGACAAAAGTCCCCGCAGGGTCGAGAGTTTATCGCTAGGAGCTAGCACAGTGTGAGGAGCGGGCAGAGCGGATACCTGTACAAGCCCGTGATGTGTAGGGAAAAGCGCCAGTAATGATGGGTTCGCTGATGTCAAGGTCCCGCATCAGTCAATTCGTTCAGTTCTCCCAAGTATCATCTTACCTGTAAAGGCTTTCATCGTGATGGACGCGTCGACCGCCCAGCCCAGTTTTTGAGTCCAACCCGGACCTCCCCAAGCATCTGTCGCGATAGATGGTGATAAGCAGACCACTGCGCAGCTGAGTGGGTGTTTTCGAAGAAGCCCCCTAAGCGTGACGAGGAGGAACAAAACGTCCTTCCATAATCATCAGGCTGAGGATTCATCCGTCCATCGATGGTCGGCATACCTGCGGACTCAGGTCCCCCCATGACGGTGACCCTAGAGACGAAATACAGACTCTTGTAGGTCTACGCGACACCTGCAAAATAGCAGCAATTTTCCCCGCTATCAGCTGGATTTGCGTCCGTTGCAACCAGAAGCCGTCGGCCAGATCAATGGCGCTCAACTGCCCTGATTCCAACGCTTGATCCGTGATTTGTCGGGGTACTCGACATGTGAGATCAAACGTCCGACAATATTCATCCTCAGATGACCTGGTTGAAGACGGATCTTAAACAGATGAAGCCTGTAGGCCAGAACTGAGAGATGACGCACTGATTAGATTCCACCGTAGTCTGAAACCGCTTCATTGTCTCGTACCTCCATGCGATCTTGATTTTTTCTTCGTGTTGGTCGGCTTCAAGCTCCTTCTTGTCATGCTCCATAACAAAGGGGGCGGGGGTCCACATGCATTCGTCGAACACACGCAGTGGCTCCTCATCGACTAAGACGATGTTGTGACCAACGGCGAGCCCTTGGGCCAGGAAGTAGTTATGGACGAGGTCCCCGTATGCGGAGTGTAAGTCCGGAGCCAGCGTCAGGGCTGAACATGAGAGGGGTAAACCGCCGCCGAGAATGTCATCAAGAGAAGGGATGCCAGTCGATGTAAGAAATGTTGATGGCGAGGACGGAGAGGGACGTGTCCCGACAGGCACCTCAGCTTTGATCCCAGTCTTTCTCTTGAACGAGGACATCAAAGTCACTAACAACGATCGTGGTCGGGCTCCGTCTCGATCGGGCCGACAGCCGCGAGATGCCTTGGAGGAACACTCTCACCCGCCATGCCCGCCGGTACACTCTGACCACGTTCAAGGTGCGCCTCCACCACAGTCCCCAGGCTAGCAACAATTTACGCTGAGGGTTCATAGCTCGCGAACTTTGCCTTTGCTATCCACTTCTTCGCAGAATATGTTGCCGCAATCGAATACGTGAGCGAGACGCGTTCTATCACTACGTTTACGCGTTTATCCGCCACCGTTCCTAGCCTTCGGGACCATCGATGCTTCCAACAATTTCTGCTGAGGGCGAACTGGTTTTAGATAACAAACTCGTGTGTCGACTATTTCCGGAGCGGTTGTCAAGAGGGGATATTGTGACCTTTGTTTCCCCGCTGGACCCGCAAAGGGTCGTTTGCAAACGGATATTGGGTCTCCCGGGCGACACAATCTGTGTAGACCCTACCGGTGAGAAGGCACCTTCTACAGAGCATGTGATTATACCCGCAGGGCATTTTTGGGTCGGTGGCGATAACGCCGCTTGGTCCAGGGACTCCCGAGACTACGGACCTGTTCCTATGACGCTTATGAGGGGACGGCTTGTCGCCAAGGTACGCGGCTCCCTTTATCTCGGCTTTATTTCGTTCTAAACCACTCAAGCCAGATCTGGCCATTGCGAAATGCTGCGGTATTCCGGAGCCCCTCCACATACATTTTCTGAATCCCGTGATATCATGACGAACGGACTTCCGCGCCGCCTTCGGTCGCGTCGGGTGATCAGCTACCGACAGAGATTTTCAAGGGTCGGACACATTCTATGAATTGAGTAGTACTCAACAGGCCAATACCTCCCTCGCGCTACCCTACTCAGCGGTCCGGACGGAGACCGAAGAAACACCGAAGGACAACAATCACCTCGAGAAGTTAACGGAATACCCTCCTTGTCCGTTCGGTTCGAATTTAAAATTGTCTGTCGAGAGACCAAAGTTACCTGTGGGACATTCGTCAGATCTCATCTCAATGATCCTCGTTGTGAGGCGAACCCAAGAACGTGTTTCCGAGTTCCTTCAATTTTCCCACCATCTCGCCCGTTTCTTTCTTCCGTTGATCCTCTATCCGGGGTTCTAGGATCCTGAGCGTCCGATTTACCTCAGATCGTTGCGTGGACGACTCCGGTAAGAGGTTGAGCAGTGTGCGATAGTCTATAGACCTCGTAAGCATGAGAAACGTAACTTCTCGCTCTTCGTAGTACCTTCTTGAGCACTGGTCAGCGCAGACCACGATGCGATTATTTCGTTCGAGGCAGCTCGTCGCTGAAGTGCCTTGATATAATGTGGATCGTCCGCCAACGCTATCAGAGAATCCCGTCAGCCTCTTTGGTCGAGGGAGGGAGATGGCTCTCTACTGCTACCTTCCGTACATGCTTCGATAACCTTTCCGTGTTCTCCCTGTGACGGATGGGTGTAAAAAAACAAACGCCGACGAAAGAGTTTACCCACAAGCTGCACATAACACGCTCCGACGTTTGCATTGAGAACAGCCCTCGCCTTGACGATCTCTGGAGACTCCTCACTCGGCTGAGGAGGTGTGGCGGGCAGCTTTTCGGACGTTGGTATATCTACCGTTTCCGGGTCTGGTGCTTCCGGTGGTTCAACAGGTTCTCGCGGAGGTTCAGGCTTACGTCTCGGAAGGTGCCCGAGTGCGCTCCTATACTGCGCGAGAGCCTCTTCCCAAGCTTTGGAACGGAAGTGATCGTTCCCTTCTTGTTTCAGCCGTTCAGCCTCCTGCAGGGTGTCAGTCGAGCACGGCGTAGATAACAAGCTAGTGGTACCTCGAGATTTGTAATGTCGGTTTCGGTTTCGTTTTCTTTCCCCCCGTAACCAATCAGCTCTTCTGCCGACATGATGGTCGCGATCGAAGGGAGGCATGTCGAAATCTAATCGTCTAATCATCTCCGACCAAATTTGCAGGTAAACATGGGGACAAAGCATACATGGGAGTATCAGTACAAGGTGGCCTGTAGGGCATTTCCAACGAGAAAAGAATAAATACACGAAACCGTGGAGAAACTACACAATAGAAACAGTCAGGATTCGGGTTCAAAATCATTATCTTTTTCGGCCACGGGAGTTGCGGACATCAGTATTCAGCTTTTCATCAAAATGCTGAAACTCCAGCCGAGAGCAGGGGACCTCGAAGTCACCACTGTGAAACTTGTCACGGATGATCTCGGATTTTATCGATTTCTCCTTGCTATGGAAGTAGGGATCTTGAGACAGACCCTTGGACCGAGTGGTTTCTACAGCACGTTCCTTTCCCTGACCGAATATCAGAGTTGAGTATTGAATATTGGCTTGGGAACCCTGTCTGTGAGAAGTCAAAAAGGCGCACCTCCTCCGACAGCCTCTTCCAGGCAACTGGATCCAACCTTATGGCAACGTAGTTGCCCAAGTAAGTGAAATGAAACAGGTTCTTACTGAGGCCACGAACGAAGAGCGGGAATACAATGGCCCCAGAGATAACACTGTTTTCAAGCCCGAACCCAAAGACTCCCTCGTTCACGTCCCGCCCACGGGTGGGGGTTTGACCAAACAGATGCGCCCTGAGATCAAGTAGAACATGATCTCGATATCTCCCGGGACAGCTCGAGCCCTTTCTACCGAAATCTCAGCAAGACTGGGAGATGCGTAAGGGGGAAACATAAACGTACTGCATTGAACCCCACCCTCGGTCCCACCCTCCCAACACATCTCGGATTTGTTCACGTGAAACACCTACTGGCAGGTTGGCTCCGACGACCCGCTCACATGGGTAGTAGCTGGGGTCTTCATATTCATCATCTGAACTCTGCTGAGTCCGCTGTCGTTTCTGTGGTATACGTTCCCTGTGGTTGACAGCACCACGCTTACGGGTGTTGGCGTCCTGAGATCGAAGTGTGTTACTGAGGTCCTTTTTGAGCTCTGCATTCTGTCCAACGAAAGCGTGTGAGCAATAAGGACACCGGATGTAGACGGACTTCAGAAAACCTGGAGTCTCTGGCACTTCACCTCTTGCTTCAGAGACTTCGACACCTGTCGTTCCTTTGCGAGCTCATCCTCGAGCTTCTTCTTTTCATCCAACATCTTCATGCACCATATCGATTCGGTTAGCAGCTCCACGAGGTCATACAGGTCTAAGGCACATACCTGGCGCCTCTCCTCGCCCCCGCCAGTGACAAGCCCGGAGAACTTCCTCCTAAGCTCCGGGGTCCTAAGCTCAGTGCAGATCTCCAACGCTGTTTTCAACTCCAGCCCCTGGGCCTCTGGCCTGCCGAACTGGTTCCTTTGTCCATCGGCCCTAGGTTCTGTCTCGCTGTTGTCGGACCCAGCCGTGGTTTTTACCATGGTCATTGAACGAGGTGGGTGGAGTCGGAATGGGGAGGTATGAAGTTATCAGCCCTTTGAGCCATATCTGGCATGTAATCCCAATAGAGTAAAGAGATGTTGTAATGTAGAGTCTACGACATCGATAAGGTAATGGACTATCATCACAAGACCGTCAGCTGCCTAAATGGCCTCTCACAGCATGAAGGTCAACGGGTTCTCCAAGTATCCCTTGAAGGCGTTCAACCACCTGGCACCAACAGCACCATCAACCGTTCTGTGATCTGAGCTCAACGTGGCCTTCATTATCTGAGCGGTCTTGAAGCCCTTCTCGGTCTCTGGTGCGGGGATCAGGGTCGGGACAGTGGCGCCAATGGCGAGGATGCACGATTGTGGTGGATTGATGATAGCGGTAAAATGGCTGATACCAAACATGCCCAAGTTAGAGACCGTAAACGTCCCACCCTGTTGAGGACCTCGTTTAGCTGGGGTAATTTTAGTGTGGGCCAACGAACGTACCTGGTATTCCTGGGGCTGCAGTTTCCCGTCCCTAGCCTTTTTAGCCAGAGCCTTAGTCTCGGCAGAGATGGTGGTGAGACCTTTTGACCCAACGTTGGTGACGATCGGAGTAATCAATCCCGTTGGGGTTGCGACAGCAACACACACGTCAGCCTTCTTCCACCTGCGTATAATGTTAGAAAATCCGAGGTCGGTTGAGTGAATGAGATACTCACTGTCTGATGTACTCGCCCATCCACGAGGTGTTAGCCTCAGGGACGTCGGCAAGAGCCAGCCCAACCGCCTTAACGATGAAGTCGTTCACGCTCAACTTTGCACCCTTATCCTTTTCGGCAAGTGTCTTGTTGAAGACTTCCCGAAGCTTGAGAACTTTTCCCATATCGATATCGACGGTGAGATAGTAGTGAGGTCGATCGCGTTTGGCCTCAGTGAGACGCGAGCCGATCGTACGCCTCATGTTTGTCAAAGGAACATCGGTGTATTCAGAAGTAGCGACAGCGGGCTGAGAAGCAGATACGCCGACACTCTCTGCGGAGGGTTTGAACTTCTCGACGTCCTCACGGAGGATCCTTCCGTTGGGGCCGGTGCCCTTGACCTTCGCGAGAGGGATGCCGCGTTCAAGAGCAATCTTCTTGGCGATGGGAGTAGCGAAGATGATATCCCCGGTGGGAAGCTCGGCCTTGGAAGAGGTGGGGGTTGGTGTGGGTTTGGGCTCTTCCTTGGGCGCCTCCTTGGGTTCCGATGACTTCTCTTCGGTTTTTGTTGGTTCAGATTGAGGTTTGGAAGCCTCGGAGGCAAGAGCGTCGGCACCCGAGAGGTCATCACCTTCCTCACCGATAATGGCAATGGGGGATCCGACAGAGACACCCTTGGAACCATCGGGCGACTTCGGAAAAGTTTGAGACGTGTGCTCACGCGCCCCAGGGAGTACTTACGATAATTTTTGCGAGAATACCATCCTCCGGCGCCTCCACGTCGATAGTAGCCTTGTCCGTTTCCTGGTACAGAGTGTGAGAGGCATGACACGGAAGAGGGTAGAAAATGGAACGCGCACGATTTCGAGAAGGACATCCCCGGTAGAGTATTTTTGACCCTCCTTGACCTTCCACTGAGCGATGCCACCCTCGGTCATGGTAGGACTCATTGCTGGCATGGTGAACTTGGACAGCGCATTTCTGCGTGCCGAGGCGTGTATCTCTAAGGCAAGAAGGTTATGCACCCAACTGCATTGTCGAGCGAAGTGAATGACATACGCCTAGAAAGGATACGGGCGAGCTGGGAGGCCATGGGAGGGACGGACGAGTTGGAGGTCAAGGGATGATTTGTCCCAACGACGGGTCGGCAGACATCGGTCCAGACGGGATCGACCGCGGGAGCCAAACACCGACAAACATTCTCTTCCGCCTTCCGCTTCCACCATGGACAGTGACACTGACCTCAAGCTGCCGGGACAGCCGATACAGATCCCGCGTGGCCCTGCGCCCCAGTTATCTAACGGAGTGTACTCTCGTGATGGTCAAGTAAGAGCTAGTCTGGTCGGAGTCCCCGTCTATCAGGCCTCTGTCCGTGTTCACCAGTCCACTTGATCGACGTTCGGAAAATTGAACACCTGCTGGAATACCAGACGTTATCTATAAGGCGTGTCCGACCGCACCCGCCCACTCCAAGTTCAATCGTGCTTGGGGCTGTGACGCGTTTGTCGCCGACGCAAGCGACGGTATCCATCACTGTTGTGGATGGAATTCCCCTTCCTCCTGGTGAAGAGTTTACAGGTGTCATCCGAGTGCAGGATGTGCGTGCAACGGATAAGGACAGAGTGAAGATCGGTGACTGTTTTCGAGGTGGGGACGTCATCAAAGGGCTTGTGGTGCGTATTTCAAGCACAATACCCGCAAGCTTTCACTGATTGGTTGTGATTAGATTTCATTGGGCGATGCCCAGAGCTACTACATTACCACTGCTCGGAACGACCTTGGTGTGATATTCGCCACAAGTGAAGCGGGTGCGTTGTTTCCACGATTGTCTCCCTCCCTCTCGATCTTTGTTGACGGTTGGGTCTTTCAGGCTACACAATGCAACCCGCCTCATGGCAAGAGATGCGATGCCCAAAGACAGGAAAGATAGAGAAACGGAAGTGCGCGAAGCCAGAGGGACTGTAGAATTATTTCTTTCTGTATTTTTTTCACCAGAGCCGAGGGGTGGCTGGAAAAGGAAATAAACGTGTCATCCATCCAACTTGTTCCCTTCCACCGCCTCCTTCCCTCTCACCTTCCCCCCAGGCCACCCTTCCCGACCGTTCTCCCCCGCCCTTCCGGAGCGTCCGCCGCTGCCGCTGTCGTAGCGACGATGACTGCCATCCTCTCTCCCACCGACGCTTTCCGCCGTGAAGTCCTTTCGTTGGATGATAGCCCGTGCGTCAATCATCACCGACCCCTTGGTTCGATCTTCCGCTCATACTTTTCCGCCTCCTAGGTACCCCTCGACTGCGGCAGAATGGAGAGCCAAGTACCAGGAGGTCGCCGACATGTTGGCCGAAACACGAGCTGAGCTCGATGAGTTCCAACAGTCCAGCAAGGAGCTTGAGGAGGAGTTGGAAGCAGAATTGGAACGCACAGAAAAGGTCCAAAAGGACCTGGTGGTCAAAGCTTCCAAGGCTGAAAGCGAGAGGGATGAGTGGAAGGTTTGTCGTGTCTGCTGTTCGGTCCTAACACCCACCCCTGGTTCACACGGGCACCCACATACAGGCCAAATTCGTGTCTCTTCAAACACAACACAACACAACCGTCGCATCTCTTCAGCGCGAGCTGGACCAACTACGTCAGGAACATCAGAAGGTCAAGATACAACTACGTGAGCTCGAGCTGGGTAACGATGATCTGGAACGGAACGAACGGGCCATATCATCAAGCTTACAGGATACCGAGGCCAAGTATTCACGCGCATTGGAGGAGAAGATCTTGCTCGAACATGAATTACTGGACAAGGCGAACGTCGAGGCAGAATCCCAACGCCTGCGGGACGAATTACGAGGTACGCCGCTCGCGTGATGGATCTTCGATTCTCAGTGGCTGATCTCGCTTACCATAGATGCGAACGAAGAGATAGCGATTCTCAAAGAGAAGCTGTCACAGAGAAACTCTCGCTTCTCCGTCGATAGTGCTGGAGGATCCCTCAAACCCGCCTCAACTCCGTCCACTTCAACCCATCCCTCTGATGAGGATTTGCTACGAACTGCGCCTCCCCCCGGTCTCAAACTCTCCGATCTCACTCCTGACGTTATTACACCTACAACAAGACCCCGACCGATCTCCCTCACCTCCACTCACAGTACCTTTTTACAACGCACTCCCCGCTCTCACCTCTCTACTCCCCCTCGTGCCCTTTCCGGCGCTCTCGTACGATCCACCACCGTGCCCACTCACTCCCCCACGCCCAAGAAGCTCAAACCTCCCACACCCCGACCAATCAGCACTCGCAATATCTCTATGGCTAGCACAACCTCTACCAACAGCGCCGCCACTACGACCTCAAGAAGCAAGGGTGTGCAGATGGTTTCCGAGATGCGGGCCAAGGTCAAGAACTTGGAACAACGCATCCATACTCGTGTTCCAAGACTGAGAATGGGAAGCATGAGCAAACCCACTGCCCCGGCGATGGTCCAGAGTGACACGATAACCAATATCTCTGGCTCATCTGCCGGTTACTCAGAAGATCTGGAGAGCACAGTCGTAGCGAGGAGGTCTGCGGGATCGCCTGAGCGCAAGAAGTCTGCTGGTGACTCTGGCTGGGTTTTGATCATGGAGGACTCCCCGATGAAAGACGCTGCGAGGGAAGCTAGGCCATCAAGAGAGTCTAGGAGAGACTCGAATCCATTTTCTGCAAGTTATCGAGTCCCTCCCTCCTCGTACAACAATAGCACCTCGCCGACATCAATAACCAGCATTCGCAGCTTCAGTGCGCTTAGCCAGAGTGCCATGCCTTCAGGTATCCGTCGGCCACAGTCACGTCTCTCGTCAGATGGAAGGACGAGTACGTCGACCGTTAGTTCAATCCCGACCTCCGTTTCCCGTCCCTCGACGCCTACTTCCCTCCCGGTTGCTTCTGGATACCTGCATAATTCGACAAACGGTGGCAAACGCTCTGTGGGACCTTCCCCTGCACCGCAAATCTCAGGACCGCACCCAAAGCGAGGGTTAGTAGGATCGACATCGTCAACAAACACCCCGTCACCGTCGATGCCACCACCCTCACAACTGCTGAAGTTCAGGCCTAAATCGAAACTTCCGAGCTTGAACCATCTTGGGCAGAGTAGGATGGCAAAGCCAACTGGTAGACGGAGCACTGGGACGGAGTCGTTGAATATCGAGGCATTGACAACGCTTGACCTGGGCCGTTCGCGGTCTGGAAGTACTAGCGCTGCTTACTTGAAGAACAAGAATCCTGTATGACAGAGTCCGAGGAACTCTAAACTGTCCGAACAGGGACATCTACTGAAAAGGCTCCCTGAAGGGCGTCGTTGAACGTTCCTGCGTCCTTTTTCGTCGAAAAGGGCATGGGTGCGACTCCGTCGTCTCTTAGCGAGTCTTCAATCCATTCTCTATTCCGATGAGGCACTATGCTTCCACCTCCGAACTGATTTGGTCAGTGTCTACCCCTCGTTTCCTGAGGCTATGCGGAAGATGGTTGGCTAACTCAAACTTTTACTTTCACAGAAAGGGTTTTTCTTGGCGCGCATCTCGTTCATATCTGCATTCACAATTCTTTTCCCCTCTGCCTATCATACACGGATTGCGTTGCTCTCTACGCTAGTAACTTTCGCTGTGACAACCGTCTATCCCTCCTCCCCCCCTCCTAGAACCCCTCTCATCGATCCCGCCTTTCCTTCAATGGTCCCCTCGTATCGCCCCCTCCCCGCCGAATCCCCGATGGAAAATGCAAATAGGTATAGAATTCTCTCAGGCAGTCTGCGCGTGTGTGCGGGCGGTGTTGATATATATAAACCTCACGTTCCCTGTCCCCTTTCTTTCAAGTGTCAATAACTGCTATTACTTATTGTAGCTATGTTGAACTTTCACACCCCTTTCTACACGATTGTAATATTATAATGATTGAACGACTCATTCATGCCAAATCATTCTCCAATCCTCTTGTGAGCCAGATCGTGGCGCGGCTACCTACGTTGCAACGCCTACCCTATCTCTTCGTTATAATAGAAACGCGGAACCAAGGTCATGGACGGCTTTCAAAAATTCCGAGCGTGTGGCCATCTAGAACTGTAAACGCAAACGAATTAGGCGACCAACATCCAAGGTGCAGGGGACGGGAGCACTAACGATCCACTGCCAGAACTTTTCCCAGATGTTTTTCGGCGGAGGCTCATCATACGAATCCGCGATCACCTCATCCAAGCCCGTAACAAAGTCCATATCCTCGACTTTAACGAACTTACTCTTCATCACAAAAGTCGCGATGACGAACAAGACGGGGGCGAGCATCAGAGGAATGTAATTCGTGATAAAGTTCGCCGTGTCCCAGTTATCCCGAAGGAAGACGGAAAAGCCGCTGAGGATGAGGATGAGGAAGATCGTGACGATGCCGTACCATGCCGCGTAGGGTTGGAGGGAGGATTTGAATGGGAGGAGGTCTCGATCGAGACCTTGAGCGTTCCAGCCGGCTCGGAATCGGAGGTAAGTCTACGTCGAGGGATGGGAGGGAGGGACCGGTATCAATGATGTGCTCTAATCTAGGAAGCGAGTGAAAAAGTGGATACGCACGACACAGATTCCGAACCATGTCATAAGGCCGGCGATAGCTGTCATGTTCTGGAACCAACCGAAGACTGAGGACGGTGAGGGTTAGATCACCGGATATGGTGGTTTCCTCGAAGGGACAACCGACCTTTTCCTGGACCGGAACTGATACCCATATAGGAGATAAGGGCGAAGAGCGAACAGAAGGTCACAGAGACCCATGGAAGTCCGTTCTTTGACGTTTTGGTAAAGATCCGCGGAGCC
>Ga0307515_10008325_pt1 | contig 20237 bp, 19 predicted proteins | sample 17_EM_MG_FD_194513 | JGI IMG/M metagenome (GOLD analysis project Ga0307515, IMG submission 194513) | Populus trichocarpa ectomycorrhiza microbial communities from riparian zone in the Pacific Northwest, United States - 17_EM | ecosystem: Host-associated > Plants > Roots > Unclassified | place... | reverse complement strand
GGAAGGTAGGTATTAATGGTCTTGCTGGAAGGCGGGACCAGAAACATACGTCGCTGGGCACGTCGAGCAATGGCCGAGCGCCGACGGTCACGGTCAGTGGCGGACATATCCTGAGCGTAGCTGGGTTATTTTTCGAGTGAGATTGTCGCGAGAACACTGTTTGAAGAGGGGAAATTGATGGTGAGGCGCTGAAGTTGGGCGGGGCAATTGAGACTAGAGCGATGACTCGGGCACGGCGTGCGGTGTTTCAAGAGAGAATGTCTTAGGGACTGGCCAGCGTGGTGGTGAGACAAGCAGCGCAGGCGCGGTTGACGATGAGTCTGGGTATCATCTTCCTCGCGGTGCTGCTCTCATGCGGTTGCCTCGCGAGTTACAGACGCCAAGGTCCTTCGCAAACTGTTCATCGTCTGGACAACTAACTGCCCTAATGAACCCAGAATGAACACGGACGGGCGCCACAAGACATTCGCGCAAGTCACATGTGCGCCTGGGCAGACTATTCAGGCTAATCTGAGTACGGGATTACGCGATAATATTCTATTCTACAAAATGAAGTGTGCGGAGGTCGTTCTCCCCAGCCTCATTCTTATTGATGGCGTTCGTCGATCATCGATAACAGAAGGTGATACAATTGAAATGAATTGGGAATTGGCACCTTTCAGTTGCCTTGGGGGTCATGTAACACGCGGGAAGACATGGCGACCGGCTTTCGAAGGCAGCGGGTGGTTACGAGCGTGTGTCCCGCTGTCGCCGTTCTCAGCCCGGCTTCGACGTGACCAATGTGGAGGTAGGACCAGCTATTTTGTGTTGACCATTTCTTATTGCCTTGCTGTCTACTGCGCAGAAGGGGCGTCACCTCGCCGTGCTTCGTCGAAGACGTTGTTTTCTGGGTTCAGCTTCATTTCCCGCAGCCTGTCGCAGCCTGTCGCATCTCTTGTAGCCCGTCACATTTCTTGCAACCCGTTGGAGCCCGTCGGGATATCTTCTTTGTGATCCTCCTCGCCGCAAGTGGAGACAAAGCATCTGCGGTTTCCGCGATGGTGCCATGATCAGCTACTTCGACTACATGAGCCGCACTTCGTAATTGCTACCACTAGGTCAGCAAGGGTCCCACTACATCCACGCCGGCAGTGACGACGACAAGGTCATCTCGCGGACGTTCGATTAAGGGCTTCATCTCCTTGGGACTTAAATCGATACATACTTCGCAAGCTGGTTCGACTAAGACTCTAGCGTTTTTCTTTGCCCAACGGTATGCCCACCCTCGCGACTTGAGGTCGCTCGTTCTGGGCAATTACGGTATTCATGCTAAAAAAAGTCCCTCCTCACCTCTAGTGCATCGTGTATTTTCAGGAACCCATACAGGCAATCTAGTCTCCAATAACATCGAGAGCAGCCCGGACTGGGGCTCACCTCCCTTCCAGATATCAAAACCACTCCTCAACTCTTGCCCTTTCTGCACGAGGTTCTTCGATGCTACTTGAAAACCCGTTCTCTCGCTTCTTTCGCACTTCAAGGCAACCACTCGCGTCCACTGCTCACTCACTACTTTTTCCAGCACTCTATTCAGCTAGACAACCAGCCCGCTATGCCACTGCACACTCGAGAACAAGGCCATTCTCCCACTCATCAGCCGACAGGAATCTCCTCCTTACTTACTCATTCTTACTCTCGCCCATGACGATCGGGTCGAGCCTGTTCCCGCCCCGACCTCGTACCCGTTCTCTGCGCCGGCCGTCTCGCCCTCATCTTGAGCAAGGCAGTTGGTGAACAGCAGTCGCAGTTCACCAGCCACAGGCTTGAGTGAGAAGGAGCGCGGATCGTCCATACGTTCGCACTCGAGCTACTATCGCTGTTCTCCCGCCCCAACGAACGTCGCTCCCCAGATTCGGTCACCGTTACTACCCAGGTCAAGCCACCACTAGCGCCAGGTGTCTTCAAAAGGTCATTTGGTGCGTATCTATTGCTCTAACCCCCTCTTCTTATCCATGTGTTCCTCGACTGTCCATTTCGCTGATACTCGACCTCAGAGCCCGCATACAAGCCCATCACCCACACAAACCTCATTGGCAGATGCTATCTATAGCAAAGCTGATCATGCACCGACATGTACGCATTGGCTTCTTTTACTTCACATTTGCTCACTTGACTCACATAACATCGCGCTTCCTCATTGCTTTTAGGCTTGTTCTGATGATGCTCTGAATCCGCCTTGCATTATCACGTCCGCTACGCGCTCGCGTCGACACGCACCCATCGCCAGTGTCGCTGTGTCCACCACTCTTCCTCTCTCTCCAAACACCGCCTACTGTCCGCGATTATTGTCCACGACAGACGACAGGACCAAGCAAATCGCAAAGCACGTCAAGCACAACACCAGCACTGCCACAACTATGACTCCGTCAGGTGTCGCTTGACCATCCTCATCGTGGGCCACGACAACTCTACAATCGCCTCGATTAGACACCCTACACTCGCTCGATATCTGTCGGTCGCCAGAAATATGGATGACGACACTATGCCCCATGGTGTAATGGGGGGATGTCCGTACTGCCCACCGCGAATCACCACTGGCGCCACTCATGTCCTTGCCGACGGTCCCTCGCCTGCCCGTTCGCTTGTATATATAGTCTATTGCCTACGAACAAGCTGTACGTCCTCTTGTTCTTCTTAGCTCTGCTCATCGTTGCGCACGCTCAGACTGTCCTCTTGGAACCTGATATGTGGCTAGGCTCGACTTGTCATCATTCCATGTCCTAATTCTAATGTGTCATTTTATGGCCCCTCTTCTTATCGCTCATGGAACCTTGGCCCCCTCGATGATTAGACCTGAGGGCTGTAATCCCCCATTTGCCCAGCATTCACGTTCACTTGCCATGTGATCTAGTTGGCTTCCCTTTTTATTTTTTAATCTTAAGAGATGTAACGCTTCAAGTTATGATATGTCCCATGGCTGAAGCCACGCCTGTCTTTCATTTTTTGGAGTGGAGGTTTTGAAGGGTCGATCTATTCAAACATTAGTTGGAAGCTTATTAATAGGGTGTGCCGAAAGCCCTCTTTGAAGGTCAAATTCAGATACAGAATCTACATGAAAGCGAAATGTAGTATTACAGCTGAACAGCATAGAGTGCTCCTGACGTACTTACTTACTTTGTTCAAGACCATCGACGTAATGTAAACATTGTTGGGGCCCGGGTGATACTCGATGATACGGACGTGGTCGGCGGAACCAGTAAGTAAGAGACGAGATCAGCTTGATCTCCCGCTTAGGGTAGTTCCCGCTTGCGAGGATGGGTATGTTTCGGTATTGGCCCGAGTCCGTGTCAGAAATGAAAGAGAGACAGCGTGGGAACGCATAACATGTGGCGCTCGCGGTCCACCGGAGGAATGGCACGTGGGGAACTTACTCAATCTCCGCCTAGTAAGCGCCCGATCGGGAGTGGTTTGGGACAATTTATGTTGTGGGGCCGATATCGAGACTGTGAGAGTGTGGACAGGGAGATTCAGTCTCTTCACTGCCCTGTGCACTCTGGTGAGTTATTTATGTGTTGGTCTTAACATTGCACCTCTGATCGAACAAACTCGAAACAGAACCGCTGGTCGCAACTACACGGGGATTCATCGCGAGCGCCTTGAAACGCTGAATCCGGAGCGATGTTAGCCGCACAATAACCTAGGCGCATCGGACGAGTGAATCAACTGTTCTTACCTTGGTATTTTGCAGGTGGACGCTGCAGGTGGAGACAAAGCACTCAAGGTTCAACATCTACCCAATATTTCTTACCCGTCGGTGGCACCTTGATCACCTGAACCGCACTTTCGCTGCTGCAACTCGACTAGCAAGGGTCCCACCACAACCGCGCTGGCAGTGACGACGACAAGATTATGTTCGCAGTCATTCGCCTAAGTGCTTCATCTCCTTGGGATATAAATCGACGTGATATACTTCGCAAGCCGTGCTGGTTCGACTAACACGCTAGCCTTTCCATTGCCCAACGGCGTGCCCACCCTTGCGACTTGGAGCGATACGATCGTGTTGTGAGTCGCTCGTTCTGGACAATGACAGCACTCGTGCTAAAATTCTCCCTCCTCTTCTCTAGTCCATCGTTCTTATCGGAAATCCACACTGGCAATCTAGTTTCCACATCATCAAGACCACCCCGGACTGGAGTCAACCGACCTCCCTGGCATGTAATAAAACCGCATCTCAATCATGGCTACTCCTGTATGAGGCTCTTCTGTGAACCACGTTCTCTCGAATGAAGGAAAGGGAACGACTCGCGGACAACCCGACATCCACTCTCTTCGCCTCTTCGCCTCTACAACACCTAACTGCTGTCCTCTCATACAAGACCATGGCAGTTCACTCGTGACATACTCAAGTCTGATATCTTGGCGCACCCGAACACGCGCTATGTCGTGAGCATAGGCCGCCGCTATTCCTTATTCCCTCGAAGCCTCGTAAGTCCTCTCCGTGTGCATACTATTCCCTATATTTACACTCTACCGCTCTTCGCCAAGTGCTGCCGCCTTTCTAAGAACAAGTACAGCCCTTGTCCCACCTTCGATCCATATATGGCCACACTTCGCGGTGTCGTGAGCAGCGAACTACCGTCCTACCGGCTCAAAATACTCTACCCCACCACGTGCCAGACCCACCACTTTGGGACCCACTCGAACACAATTGGCACAATCAATCTCTGTACTAGATACACCCACTCGATATACCCCTCGCATTTCCGTCGTACGGCCCTTCTGTGCTCTAGTTTCCACGCATGAGTCCATGGACCCCGCGTTGGATGCAAACCAGTGATCACTCGACACCCACCCAAGCTTTGGATGGTACAAACTGCCTCGGAAATGGAGATCGAGTTGCGTTCCGCTAGTACCAACCTCGCTGCTCTATTCGGCATAGAACGGATCCGAAACACGACATCGAATAGGCGAACGTGTCGAGACCGATGAGGCATCTCGAGCAGCTTACAGTTGCTTGGAAGGTGGTTGGATATGCCAGAGACGGTGGTTATCATTGTGTTCGTCGTGCGATCCTTCTTCATCTCAGCACTCCCGTCGCGCAATGAGTATTCACAGTTCGCTCTCCTGTTACGACCTGATAATACAAGCTCATCTCTCAATGACACTAGAGTGTTGACTGGCATACTCCAACGCGGCAGCCTAGTCCCCGTCGCGGTGAACCTCCTACCCCCCCAGCCGCGACCGTCTTCCGTAGTTCCGACCAATTGCACACTCTGCCTCGACACACTCGTCCCTCGCTACCACAAATCTCGTCCATTGCACATTCACTACTCGTTGCCAGCACTCCATTCAGCTAGGCAACCAGCTCGCTATGTCACGGCGCACTCGACAACAAAGACCATTCTCCCACTCATCAGCCGACAGTAATACCCTTGACAACTACCTACTTGCTCACTCTTACTCGCCCATGATGATCAAGTCAAACCTCTCCCCGCCCCCAACTTTCTTAGCGACTTTCTGGGATCTCTTACCCTTCCACTGCGCCTGTGGTCTCGCCCTCCTCTTCGCTTCGCTCCTCGTCCTACTCGTCGGAGGCAATTCGAACCATAGCAAGGCGTTCTGTGAGCAGCAATTGTAGCTAACTAGCTACCAACGGCGGTTCGGTCAGAGTGAGAAGGAACGCGAATGGTCCATGCGCTCGCAATCGAGATACTATGGATGTTTACCGTCCAGAGGAACGTCATGGGTTCCCCGGCTTCGGTCACCGTTACTGCCCAGCCCAGTCATCACCAATGCACGGTGTTTCCACAAAGGTTATTTGGTGCGCATCTATCGCCTATTCCTCACTTTATCTATGTGCTCCTTGACCGTCCATCTCGCTGATACACGACCTCATAGCCCTACCACCGTCGCCTACGAGTCCATCGCCCGCACAAGCTTCATCGGCAGCACCTATGCTATCCATCGCAAAGCTGATCACCTACATGTGCGTATCGCCTTCTTTCATTCCTCATTTGTCAACTTGGCTCACATAGCATCGCGCTTTCTCATTGCTTTTTTTCCCGATGACACTCTGAATCCACCTTCACCACGTCGACACGTATTAGTCGCCGGTATCGCTGTGTCAACCACTGGTCATCATTCTTCCTCTTCTTCCAAACACCACCCGCGGTCCATTATTATTTGTTCATGACAGACGACGTGACCAAGCTACTCGCCGAGCACATCAAGCATGTGCACAACGCCAGCGACTCGCAGCGCAACAGCAACCCCAACCCAAGTCACACTCACCAGCAACAATTGTGAACGCTGCTATGACTACGACCCCATCAGGTGTCACTCGACCGCCTTGTTCGCGTACGTCATCGGGGGCCACTCCAACTCTACCGTCACCTCGAATAAACACCCTACGCTCGCTCGCTACTTGTCAATTGCCAGAAGTATGGGGATGAAGTAAGGAGGGGAATATGGTGTAAATACAGGGAATGTCCGTGCCACCCACCCCGAATCCATTCCCAACCCGATTCACGTCCTGCGTACCGTCAGTCCCTCGTCCGCCTGCCCGCCTGTATAATTATTGCCTACCAATGAGTTATGCATCCTCTCGTGTTTCCTAGCTTTGCTTGTCGGTGACGGACGCTCAGAAATGTCCTCTTTGAACACTCAGCCTGCTTACCTGTGACCATGCGGCTGGGCTCGCCTTGTACTCTTTGCATGTCCTAATGCCAATGTATCATTTTTGTTCCTCTTCTTGTCGCTCATGGACTCCTTTCCCCCCTTGATGGTCAGTCCTGAGCTGAGTGCTGTAATATGCCTCCCGTCCAGCGTCCACCTTCATGTTCTATGTCATCTAGTTGGCTTCCCTTTTGTTATCCTTGATAGATATAACGCTCCAAGCTGTGTTATGGCCGCGTGAGGTAGATGATTTGAGGGTCGACCTGTTTATGAATTGGCTAGGATAGTTGGAAGCTTATTACCTACCATAGGGTGTGTTGAAAGTCCTCTGAAAAGTCAAATAAAAGTACCGAACAATCCAAATGAAAGCAAAATGAAATATCAGCAAAGCTAGATAGAGTGCTCCTGATCTACAAGTCGTACAAGACCATTCACATAGATGTATTGATTACGACTTTTATGGAGTATGTGTCGTATCTCTTGGTGACTATGAACGATTTCCACCATTTCTCAAAATGCGACTGGTGTCCAACTGTCTGGTCGAAGAGGCGAGATGCTTCTGACTCTGAGGGAGATTTAAACCTGATCTCCACTCTCACTCTCCTGATATCTTGCCATACTCCGTGCTCCGATGCCCCACAAAAGACAAAATCTATCAAGGAATCTATCCCCACACCCTGGGGAACCAAAATATCAAGGTTTTGCAAATAGAAAAGATTGCATAAGAAATCATGTAATGAATCGAACGCCGTTAAGTCAAAGGTGGTCTGGAATTTGCGTTGGTGCCAGTGAAGGATTTGGACATTTGAACAGGAGAGGAAGCGGAGATAGTCGATTGGACAGTAAAAAAAATACAATGTTGTGCAGGCAGGCAGGTCCACCTGCAGCCCCTCATGCATAGAATGGTTCTTGGGTTCGTTTGGAGGAAAAGTAACCCTGAACTCTCTCAGGCCCTTGAAGGTCCTCCCGAGCATCCAAGAAAATGTTGAACTATGTAGGCTAAGCCACTGGAGAGTATGAGTCAATGGCAAGTCAAGGTTCAAGGAATATTCAGGAGTGGATCCATTCGAAATTTGCAGCCTCTTGATTTGTTCTAGGTGTGGCAAAATAAGGATCTCATGATTCGATTTGAAGATGAGCACTAGGTGCAGGAGCTGCCTAAAGAGGGTAGTGGAATAAAGTGCGTGTAAAGGTGTATCGGGAAGCGCAATGGCCAAGTGTCGTGTGATTATTGCCTTGACAATTGTTGCGTCAATTTCTCTACTTGATATTCCAAGATGCTTATCCAGATAGCAAGCGGAAGTGTAATCAACTGCAATGTCATCCATGCTCCCTCTCCCCTCCCATACTTTCAAATGCTCCAAAGAAGGAGTCAGATATGCCCTTGTCCATCCAATAGCTCTAAGTAATGGGAAATTGTCAAGGCGCGAGGACTGAGAAAAGCCTTTGGGGCACAGTATTTCCAGGTATTTCAAGTGCGGGAGAACATTGGCATGCCAGGTTTGAGAGGAGCACCATTTCTCCCACCCCTCATGATAATCTCTCGGTGATAACCGTCCAGGCCATTCATCTGTAGATGGTTTCGCAATCAGTGACTCGAGAAAGCATTGGAAAGACGGTGAGGGATAGGTAATGGATAAGGCCAACTCCTGTAGAGGGATCAAATACTTTAGCACCTTCATTAAGACTTGTTCACTGCACTGAAATGTGAGGTGTAGAGTAGTGAGGTTGGAAATCCTTCCATTTACACTGCATAGATGCCGTAGGTGTCGATAGACCCTCTGCTCATTGCAATCATGAGATCTGAGTTCCATCGCTCTCATTTCGGGAGCATGGAAATATTGAGCTGTGGTCATTGGATAACCACGATACGCCAACTTCTTGCAGGAAGGTAATTGCACCTCATGCTGCTGAATTTGCTCCCAATGACAAGGAAGGAGGATTGCACACTCCTCAAGGCATGAGAATTGTCTCCCAGCCATCCATTGGACTGAACAGGCTCTAAGCTGCAGCTTCCGAAGAGTACGGAGAAGAGGGAGATTGATATTTGGCTCATAAAATGGGAGATGGAGACGATCAGCCTCAAATGTCTGAAGCTGGGTAAAAGTAGGAAGAAGCTCAAATGGCTCATTCATATCTCTGCCATTGATAATCAGCACTAGGAGATTCCGTAAAAGCGGAAACCAATGGGGTTGGAGAAAGTGGGTGATGACAACTGGGGAATGGAGCCTCATCTCACAGAGAGGACCTTCGGTTGGAACAAGATTGAGCAGATGAGCAAATGAGGGAGAATGCATACATCCAGCTTCTACATGTAGCACTTTCAACACATTCATTGGTCTTGCGACTTGGACGCCAAGCTGACCAGCCGCATTCTCAGGAGGAAATGAGGAAATTGTAAGCTCATGCCACTGGTGAGTGTGTGCAAGAGCATCCTGGAGTGCGGCAAATGGCAGAGCATTGGATGACAGCTGACGATCTCGCTGGGTGTCAATGACAACCTTCTTTGGATATGCTCTCTGCAACCAAATAGCAACCTGTTCCCTCTCTGTCCAAGTTCCAACCCTCATGGTGGACCATAAACTGGGCAATGTGGTGATAGCAGACCTCCAGTAGCGACAAACAGAAGCCAATTGACCAGATTTCATTTGATTCGATTCAATACAATATAGGAAGATCTCTCGCATAAGTTCCATAGGAAGGTCGTTAATGGTATTGATTGTGGTAATAACAGACCTCCAGTAGCGACAAACAGAAGCCAATTGACCAGAATTCATTTGATTCGATTCAATGCAATATAGGAAGATCTCTCCCATAAGTTCCATAGGAAGGTAGGTATTAATGGTTTTTCCGGAAGGCGGGACTAGAAGCGTCCAGTGTGAAGCGGAGGCCCACCAGTGTGGAGCGGTGACCCACCAGTGTGGAGCGATGACCCGGTCAATGGCGGACATATTCGAGCATAGATGGGTTATTTTTCGAGTGAGATAGCGGCGAGGACACGGTTTGAAGAGGAGAAATTGTTGGTGAGGCGCTGAAGTTGGGCGGGGCAATTGGGCCTAGAGCGATGACTCGAGTGCGGCGTGCAGTGTTTCAAGAGCGAAGTAGTCAATCGCTTAGGGACTGACCAGCGCGGTGGTGGGTCAAGTAGCGCAGGTGCAATTGACGAGTGGGATCTCCCTCGTGGTGCTAATTTCACGCGGTTAATTGCCTCGCGGGTTACAAGCGTTAGGGTTTTGCAGACGGTTCAGAGTCTGGCCAGCTGATTGCCCCGATGAATCCAGAATCAACACGGACGAGCGCTACAGGGTCAAATGCGCGCGACGCGCGCGTCTTCGGCTTGATGGACGTCTTGGCAGCCTATTCAGGTCAGTCTGAGTACGGGAATACGCGATAGCTAGTGCTCTATGTGTATATTCTACAAATGAAGTGTGTACAGCTGACACCGTCGATGAGGTGCGTGGAGGTCAGCCACGTTTTACCCCAGCCTTATTCTTCCTGAGGGTGGTCATCGACCATCGATAACAGAAGGTGATACACTTAGCTTGCTATGCCTAGAACATTCCAGAGAAAAGGATCGAAGCAATAACATGTGGCTAGATCTCCATATTTGTCATCTCGAACACGGGCTAGTGGGAATAGCAACGGCGGGATGATTTGATCCAATGCGCCGGAGGGCGTTGTCCCACGATCTATTGTCAAATATATTGTTGTCTGTATTTCCCTTCACTTCTGCAAACACATTCCAGCTTCACTTCAATTTTGAGGCACGCGATGTGGTGGAGACAAAGCATTCGAGGTTTCAGATTCCTGTAGAATACTTGCAGACTTTTCTGACAAAGAGACAATATGATAGTCATAACCTATCGATCACGTGGGTCGAGCTCTTGTGGTTGGGAGTGAAAGACGAGAACGGCTAAACACACGTACCACCTGCCTCCCCAATATTACGTTGGTGAACAAAAAAGTATAAAGGAAAATCTTGAAATCGTCTTCCATGCACATATTATCAACACAGAATGTCTCCATCCCTTACAATATCTCCAGTGCTCACTGTTAGACTAGCGCAGCGAGTGAGCGGGCGAAAGAACCGTGAGGATCTTTCGCCCCCTCCGCTCGTTGCGCTTATATACATGATCGAAACAATAAGCTGGCCAAACGGCCTACAGATAAGAGCAGTCACCACAGAAGACGTATGAACAATAAGACAAACCCAATCGGGAAATAGTGGCACAGAGATTGTGGCCGTGTGGCTTGGGCGTGTAGGCCACAAACGAGAAGTGTGGCGGGACAAAGGTGAGGCTGGAGTGGGGCAGGTCTGAGGCTGGAGCTAGGGCGATTCCGAGGCTGGACCGATACGTCATAGCCATTCAACACTCACCTTCATTTCCCACCAATCAGCAAAATTCAAGTAGCTTTGCTCACTTGTTTATTGATTCCAACGTCATAGAATGATACACAAAATGCGGACTAGTCGTTTTATGAATACCTAATCTCTATTAAGCGCCGAGTTATGCACCCGGAAAGCATAACCAATAATTACGAGCCGAGCCACAAGAAATGGAAGCGACGACGCCCCAAGCCACAAGAATGGAATGGAAGACAAGTGGAATGGAAGACAACAAAATGCAATGGAAGACGAGACCGATGCTAAGGGCACAGCGTATCCATCTCCAACACTCTGAGGATCCTTCCCAAGATCGAAGGTATCCTGGCATATCATTCCGTGAAGTAATTCAAGACAGGCCGCCAAGGTTCGTGCACACCGGAGCGCGAATATCGAGGGACACACAAAACTCTCATCCTTGTTTTTATCAATCAAGGACTTCATACAAGCAAATAGGGCGAAGACTATCGTCCATTGATAAATAGAGAAAGAGTACTGTTCGTTCATTAGAGTCCCATCATATCGCCTACTTCGTGTGTTTACGTAGGCACTGTGGCATTAGCAAAACCTAGGTGGCAAACGAAGAGATGTCAAATTATGCCCTCGACTCTCTGCAGAAACTAATGCGCACCAATAATTCCACACGCCGACCGGTTACCAGAGTTGCCAACTGAGAGCGAGCCAGGGTCGCCTTTCTTACCAAGATCGTCGGTTCCCTGTGTTCCGTGCCCCATCGTCAGCTATTGGTGCCTCTCAGTGTACGCTGGATATGACATACATCATGAACTACAAGCGTGCGCCTGTTCCATTCCAGAGTGTACCGTTAGAGACCGCATTCCCTGGACCCATAAGGAAAGCATGGGACGTACCCAATCACACCAAGATTACCGTACAGCGTAATCTTCTTGGACCAAATATTAATATGTGCGACGCCTTTATCATCCGATTGGATACTTCCCAAGTCGCCAATGTGTCCCTCTTTATCCCCTCCTCCGCCGTGATTGACGTTCTTGGGGTTCCAGTGGAGGCCTGAGGAGGCGCATCCATTGGTCAGGTCGCCGAATACGCTGTGCGGTGGGTTAGCCAGAGTTGGTGCGCATAGTGTTGCGTTGATAGTGGTGAGGAGTATGAGAGAGCGAGAGAGGAAAACTAACTGGACGTGCATCCCCCGCTGAGCTTTCTTAGCCAAGCCCTTGATGGTCCCAGTAATATGTGTTGCGTTATCGGGACGTTGTTGCCAAAACTTGAGCGTCCCGCTTACAGTTGATGGACCATTGAGGACTACCACGGCCTAGAGAGGGAGGGTTGGATATATCAAGAATTGATTTTGATTGTGTACATACAGCGAGGGGTTTGTATTTATTTGCTTCGTCGTGGGGGGCCCTTTTGGGCAGTGAGTGGTCGAATCCTTGGTCTCCGGAGGGGCCTAAGCCGTGCACAAGGAGCGAGAAGAAGCAAGAGGTAAGGAAGAAGACGAGGAGATAGCCGCGCCCGAATGGCTTGGAGGGGGCCATGTTCTATGTTGTCTGGCGAGTCGTCCGGAGTACTAGAGAGGAAATAGAGTTATTGGGGAATTTCGTAAATTCCACAAAGATGCTGGAGACGAGTGGTCCTACAGCAAAAGAGTGTGTCAGAGGAGGTACACAATCAGAGCGGAAGTCGACTAACAGGTGAGAGGAAGGGACGAATGCGAATGCTGGATGCTGAGTGTCGAAGAGAGAGATTAAATACCGCAAAGACGTATGAAACGGATCGTTTCGGAAGCGACACATCGGGGGAAGGCATCACCCCCACACCGCGATTGACTTTGGTTCTTTGATTCTTTGGCATACAAGTATACCTGATGACGACAGTGGCAGTGGCGGTACACATACAGCGGCGGATGGGGTGTGAAAATTATAATTACCAGGCTATGGGCCGTGTTGACGGGCGCAGCGCACTCACCAATCAAATCCTAAGTTCCAAAGCGCAGAAAATATACGGGAATCCACTTGCCTGACCGCCGTCGGGCGGTCGATCACATCATACCACCCGTTTAGTACCGCACCTTCTATCCTGGTACTCAGGGCAGTAATGGGGCCCCTGACGATTCCTGGTCTAATTCTACTTAATCTAAGGTGGTGGCTGTTAAATGAATTCCCGCCGCGCCGCGATGGGGACCTTGGTCGCTCCGAACTCACTGCCTCCCGACCTGCCTTCCAATTCGACCTCAGCGCTTGCCGTGCTCCTTGCTGGGACTCCCAATCGTGCCAACCTCCCATTATGACAATGCGTTTGACCCCAGTATTTGCCTGTGCAGAGGACGTTACCATATTTTAATTTTGTACGAAAAAGGATTTTTCGACCGTGCCAACGTCTAAATAACGCCTTCCCTGCACGGCCCATCATCCCTGCACTCAACATTATGAACCTTATATCGGTCGGTGATTGATGGGCACACATGAATTGGCCGCGAGGCACTCGGAAATGAAACCCTTGATCGGCGAAAGAGTTGTCCCTGTGCTCACTCAGCCATGGCCCGATACAACGGAACGCCGACGTATTGATTGAATGATAATAATCATGATGACTCCTGTTCCTAGTCCCGGTAAGGCTTGCATTTTTGTTTGTTTGGTCTTTGCTCCTCCTAAATTGACCTCCCCTAAGAACTTTCCGGGAACAGCTGGGATGTTTGAGTCAGCACGGAATCCATTTCGTTTACTTGCTTCCGGCAATTAGCAGTTCGGACAATCTTCCGCTCTCAACCTTTCTCTCATCGCTGTCCCGTCTGGCATCCGCTCTTCCGCTGCTTCGTTCACATTCTCAACTACACTTCCTCAGTTTGAATCTGCATCGCTCGGCTAGGGTGACCATTCACAGAAGCCTGTCTAGTTGTTTGAGTTTGGAGAGTTATCGTTCTAATGGACCGAAGGCCGCACAGAGCAGGCGCTTAAGCGCGAGGCCGAGTAAACCGACCTCTTGCTTTGTATCGTCTCCCGAATACCGAATACATACATCGTAAAGGTTATTTTAGTCGATCGTTGTAAAACTTTAACCACCCCGCTCGGCAAGAAGCCGTCTTTGGCGGCACAACAGGCCAGTGCAGTGCGACAGCTCATTGATTACTATTGTCCACAAAATCGACCTCACAAGTCGGATTGTCGGGATGCGTCTTCCCGTGGTCGTGCACACCTGAAAAAAATCTAATATATAAGAGGAAGGTATATTTACACATTCATCTACGTTTAATAGGTTTAAAAGACCCACGTCTCGCCTCGGGGGTGGCCCTCGCTGAGAGCGGCAGACACCCGTCGGGTGGCCGCGCGATTATGCAGGGTGACCCAGTCACCCACTGTCGACGCACTCGTCTCTCGTCCCACTCATCACCCGGCAGTAATCCCCTCGACAACGACCCTACTTACTCATCCTCACTCTCGCCCCGACATTCTCGGTGTCCTCGTACCCTTCCTCTGCGCCAGCGGCTACGCCCTCATCTTCACTTCACCCCTCGTCCTACCCACTGAAGATGATTCAAGCGACAGTAAGGCGTTTGGTGAACAGCAGTCGCAGTTCGCCAGCCACCAACGGCGGTTCGTCGGCTCGAGTGAAATGGAGCGCGAATCGTCCATGCGTTCGCACTCGAGCTACCATGGGTCTTCTCCCGTCCCAACGAACGTTGTGGGTTCGTTCCCCAGCTTCGGTCACCGTTACTACCCACATCAAGCCACCAACAGCGTCAGGTGCCTCCAAAAGGTTATTTGTGCGTATCTATTGCTCTAGCCCCCTTTTCCTCAACTTATCTATGTGCTCCTCGACTGTCCATCTCGCTGATACTCGACCTCATAGCCCGCCTACAAGTCCATCACCCACACAAGCCCCATCGGCAGCACCCATGCCACCTATGGTGAAGCTGATCATGCACTAACATGTGCGTATCACCTTCTTTTGTTTCCCATTTGTCCACTTGACATCGCGCTTTCTCATTGCTTTTAAGCTTGTTCTGATGACCCTCACCTCCGCTCACCTGCGTCGACCGCATTTGTTGCCAGTATCGCTGTGTCAACCTCCAGCCATTATTTTCCTTCTCTCTAAACACCACCCGCTGTCCACTATTATTTGTCCACGGCGGACGACAGGATCAAGCTTAAATAGAAACCCTACACTTGCTGGATATTTATCGGTTGCCAGAAGTATGAGGATGAAGTGAAGGCAGACACTATGCAAACACAGTGTAAATGCGGGGGATGTCCACACCACCCACCGCGAATCCGTTACCGACCCGATTCACGTCCCTCCTACCGACGGTCCCTCCGCCCGCCTGTATATATGCCTTACTACCTATGAACGTACGAGCTTTACATCCTTTCGTGTTTCCTAGCTTTGCTCATCGTTTTTGCTCACCTGTGACTATGCGGCTGGGCTCGTCTTATACTCGCTTCATGTCCTAATGCCAATGTGTTATTTTTTTCGCCCCTCTTCTTGTCGCTCGTGGACCCTTTCCCCCCTTGATGATCAGTCCTGAGTGCAGGAATTTGTCACCCATCCAGCATTCACCTTCATTTTCTATGTGATCTAATTGGCTTCTCTTTTGTTATACTTGATGGATATAACACCCTAAGCTGTGTTATGGTCCATGGCTAAGGTCATACTTGAAGTAGATGATTTGAAGGGTCGATCTGTTCGTGATTTGGCTGTGGATAGTTGGAAGCTTATTATTGTTGGAAATAGGCGCTCCGTGCCTCGCCTAGGTATGATATCGATGAATGGGTTCTGGTACGCGTTTCTGTTACATGGTCACGTACTCCCTTCCGTTAATTCACGGAGAATCGTAATGTGCCTACTCCTGTGTTGTCATGGGCAATCTGGTATAAAAACCGCTCGTCAACGGCCTTACTAGACTCTGCTCAGTGTTCATGCTCCGAGTCTGTAAGAATATTCTCCGCACTACTGTGGCCATGTACATTTCTGACCAAGTACCGTAGAGCACTGTTTAGGTACATAATACATCTATGAGTTTGCTGCTCACGCACTGAGTCTACCACTGTTTAGCCCCAACAATTAATTACTTATTATAGGGTGCGCTGAAGAGCCTCGTAAAAGTTGAATGAAAGTACCAAACAATCCGATTGAAAGCAAATGTAGTATCACAGATGAACGGCGAAGAGAGTGCTCCTGATGATGAACGAGAAAAGAGGGGGATCAAACCGTAAATATATATGGGACAAACATCGCGCGCAGAATAAATACAGGAGACCAAACAAACTACGTAATAGGGTGATGGGTCATAACACTCCAACACCTGATTTACCACTTGTACAAGCCATTCACATGGATGACCTGAATATCACCGTCCACTCTTCTTTGGTGACCGTGAACGATTCCCACCGTTCCTCATAACGTGGCTGGTGTTCAACTGTCTGGTCAATGAAGTCAGATGCTTCTGGGACAGACATGAACTCGATCTCGACTGCCACACTCTCGATCTCTCGCCATAATCCATGCTCTGATGCCTCACAAAAGACAAACTCAATCAAGGAATCTATCCCCAACCCCTGGGGAACAGAGATATAAATGTTTTGCAAACAGGAAAGATTGAATAAGAAATCACATAATGAATTGAATGCTTCCAAATCAAAGGTCTGCAATATGGCTTGGTACCAGCGAAGGATTTGGACATTTGAACAGGAGAGGAAGCAGAGATAGTTCATTGAATGGTCATCCAACTGTAATATTGTGCAGGCAGGCAGGTCGACCTGCAGCCCCTCATGCCTAGAATGGCTCTCGGGTTCGTGTGGTGGCACAATAACCCTGAACTCTCTCAGGGCCTTGAAGGTCCTCCCAAGCATCCAGGAAAATGATACAAACTTCAGTTCAAGCCACTGGAGAGTATCAGTCAATGGCAAGCCACGGTTCAAGGAGTGTTCAGGAATAGATCCGTCCGAAATTTTTAGCCCCTTGATTTGTTCCAGGTATGGCAACATGAGGATTTCACTATAAGATTTGCAGGTGAGCTCAAGATGTCGGAGCTGCCGAAAGAGGACAGTGGAATGGAGTGGAAGTAATTCAGTATCGAATAAATTAAAGGCCAGATGTCGTGTGACTACTGCCTTGACAATCTTTGCATCGATCTCTGCACCATATTCGTGTATCAATATTCCAAGGTGCTTATCTAGATAGCCGGTGGAAGTGTAATCAACCGCAATGTCATCCATGCCCCCTCTCCCCTCCCATACTTTCAAATGCTCCAAAGCGGGAGCCAGATATGCCCTAGTCCATCCAATAAATCTAAGTAATGGGAAGTTGTCAAGGCGCTCAGACTGAGAAAAGCCTTTGGGGCACTGTATGGACAGGAATTTCAAGTTCGGGAGGACATCGGCATGCCAGGTTTGAGAGGAGCACCATTCCTCCAATGTTCTATGATAACTAATCCATGAACACTCTCCAGGCCATTCATTTGCAGATGGTTTCGCTGCCAGTGACCCAAGAAATGTTTGGAAGGACAGTGAGGGATGGGTAATGGATAAGGCCAAATCTTGTAGAGGGACCAAATACTTCAGTATCTTCATTAACGCTTCTTCACTGCCCTGAAGTGTGAGGCGTAGAGTAGTAAGGTTATAAATCCTTCCATCTACTCTGCATAGATGTCGTAGGTGTTGATAGATCCTCTGCTCATCACAATCATGAGATCGGAGGTCCATTGTTCTCATTTTGGGAACATGGAAACATTGAGCTGTGGTCATTGGATAACCATGATAGGCAAATTTCGTGCAGGATGGCAATTGCACCTGATGCCGCTGAATTTGTTCCCAATGACGAGGAAGGAGAATTGCACACTCCTGAAGGCATGGGAATTGTCTCCCAGCCATCCATTGGACTGAACAGGCTCTAAGCTGCAGCTTCCGAAGAGTACGGAGAAGAGGTAGGTTGGTATTGGGCTCATAAAGTGGGAGATAAAGACGATCGGCCTCAAATATCTGAAGCTGGGTAAACGTAGGAAGAAGCCCAAATTGCGCATAAATATCTCTGCCATTGACAATAAGCACCGTAAGATTCCGCAAAACAGGAATCCAATGGGGTTGGAGAAAATGGGTGCTGGCGAATGGGGAATAAAGTCTCATCTCGCAGAGAGGAGCCTCGGTTGGAACAAGATTGAGCAGATGAGCAAATGAGGGAGAATCCATACATCCAGCTGCTACGCATAACATTTTCAACACCTTCATTGGGCTTGCGACTTGAACGCCAAGCTGACTAGCCAGGTCCTCAGGAGGGAATGAGGAAATTGTAAGCTCGCGCCACTGGCGAGTGTGTGCAAGAGCATCCTGAAGTGCAGCAAGTGGCAGAGCATTGGATGACAGCTGACGATCTCGCTGGGTGTCAATGATAACCTTCTTCGGATTTGCCCTCTGCAACCAGGTGACGACCTGCTCCGTCTCAGTCCAGGTCCCAACTCTCAAGGTGGACCATAGATGAGACATTGTAGTGATAACAGACCTCCAGTAACGACAAACAGAAGCCAATTGACCTGATTTGATTTGATTTGATTCAATGGAATATAGAAAGATCTCTCGCATAAGTTCCATAGGAAGGTAGATACTGATGGTTTTGCTGGAAGGCGGGCCTCGAGGCACCCTCTTACGATTCCAGGAAGCGGCGTCCCAGTCTGCCCAAGGATAATAGAAGGATCCCAATACCGGGAAACCGACGTTCAAGTCTCGAGCGTCGGCCCAGTATGGATTGTAAGGGTCAATGGCGGGCATATCCTGAGCGTAGATGTATTTTCGAGTGAGATAGTGGCGAGTACACGACTTGAAGAGGAGGAATTGATGGTGAGGCGAGCAAGGTGGGCAGGGCAATTGGGACCAGAGCGACTCGAGTGCGGCGTACGTGTAGCGTTTCAAGAGCGAAGTATTCAATTGCTTAGGGATCGACCAGCGTGATGGTGAGACAAGCAGTGCAGGGGTAATTGAAAAGTCCAGGTTACAGACGGTTTCAGAGCCTGGCCAGCTGGCAGCCGACTGCTTCAAGGAACCCGGAATCAATACGGACGAGTGATTCCAGATGTCTCAGGATACGCGCTCTGGCTATCAGATGGACGGTTATATAAGAGCTTACGTACGTGTCTGTAGCGGGCCCCAACAAACTGTCCGAGTTCACGACCTCGCGGAAATTCTAACATGTTGGGTATCGAGAATTTTCGGTAGGATCCTTATCCGTCTGCCATGCCTACATCCGATGGTTATGCATGATTATTGGAGGCAAAGTGGTATAACTTCCGTCTGCTATGCACACTGCCCAAACCACGGACTTTCTTTATTACGCATTCCGGAGTTTTATGATTCCATTGTGTCACGTTGTATATATAACTACGGATCGTGGTTACCAATGTGACACAAGTTCTGTAGCCATTCCCTCATGATCGGAAAACGAGCGCTCGCACAGGTCACTGGTGGAAGTACTTGTGATGATTTTCACCGGGTTGGGCGACTTGTTATGATTTTTCTCACGATTTTCACTACAAATCGAAAACACCACAAGTCAAGAACCTTACTTGTGATGATATTCAGCAGCGGGCTTTCAACGGAATTTTGTCTAAGTCCGAAACAAACATCAAAAGTCATTCCTTGGACCTTGCCTCAACCACAGCTGGTCGTGTTTGTTGTCCTACTTCTCTCCAATCGCTTTCCACCACAACCAAGCATGCTGCTACCTGTGCGTGTCGTTGGCATTGCTCGATCTCGCTGATTTCTGCCTGCTCAAGCTGCCAGTTGTGCTCAAACCCCCAACGTCCTGTCAAGTCCCTCCCAATACCCCCCATCCAGTCTTTGTACATGTGAGTGTATGCTACTTTTCTTGTGCTACAACGCGTAAGCCCTATTTGGGGCGATCGATCAAAATTTGGGGCGATCGATCATAATTGGGGCGATCGATGGCTAATGCATGCTATGGACTACTACAGGTGTACAGGTTGTCATGGCGCATCCTGTTTCTATGCAGACAGAATGAGCGCCCCTCAGCGATCTGGACGAAAATGCTTCTCCTGATTGTGGCATTGACTCAAGCCATGACAATGGCAGCTCAACTGGTGAGATTTATGTTCAGTATAGCTCGCAAATGTTAATACAACCATTTATAGATCTAAGTGTTGGCTCAAAGAGAAAGTCCGACAATGAGGTGGACGTGGTGAGTGCTAGTTGACAGTACCACACCCCATCGAGCAACTCCA
>Ga0307515_10008324_pt1 | contig 20239 bp, 19 predicted proteins | sample 17_EM_MG_FD_194513 | JGI IMG/M metagenome (GOLD analysis project Ga0307515, IMG submission 194513) | Populus trichocarpa ectomycorrhiza microbial communities from riparian zone in the Pacific Northwest, United States - 17_EM | ecosystem: Host-associated > Plants > Roots > Unclassified | place... | reverse complement strand
GATAGAGTTTGGGTTGTACGAGCAAACGTGTTAATAATACGAATGGAATGAGAATATTCATGATTCGTATGAGTTGTTGTAAAATTCAGCAGAAATTCGTGCCCAATACCGCCTGCTCGGCCCATATTTCAATCAATCATCAAACCACCTTCCGCCGTAAACAATGTTGTTGATCTGGAATGAAGCGGGGGCCTGGCCAATCTAGAGTCAAAGTTGACCGTGGCTGTACTGTTAGGGTGATGAAGGAGGTACCTGTGTTAAGGTTACGGTTTGTGACTCGCGGACAATGCTATTTGCGGGCTAATGAATTATGGTGCCCAGGAGTGGAAGCAGCGGAGAAACCTAGGAAGTGGAAGACGCAATATCAGTGTATGGCGCTGCGGAAACTGTCCTACCAATCGATAGCAAGCCGAGCAAGATTTGAATATAGCTCAGGCCCCGTAATAAAAATTGGGCTAAGGAATTTTTATGTTAGGGAAGCTGCGGTTTAAGTATAATTGTAGCAGCGTGTTTACTTGGCTATGCTTGGAGCGGCATCGGGAATATGAGGCGTGAAGCACATCTCCGCGGTGGTTCCGGCAAAGGGATTGTTCGCATATCAGACCAAGGGCTTGTGCGAATAGCACATGCCGATGATTGAGAGGGCATGAAGCGCGCAAAGCAAACAATTTCGGATTTGAGGCTGTACACAGAGGAGATAAGGGATAGATGTCTGGAGCCGGCTATTGGTTGGATGGTATCATATCCTAGCGCACTCTAGCAGCCTTGCCATCCGAATCCTACGACGGAAGAGGTCGAGAGCGGGCGGCGAACATATAGCCCTGCATATTTTGACCACCCATAACTCAAGATATCCGGCAAACTCTGCCGAAATCAGCCCCGCGCAGGTCTCCCCGCATAATGACGCAATTGTGTAACTCGAAGAGGGTAAAGTTATGCTTGTACTCTATATCTCTCACTGGTCGGATTGTAGGGCGCTCACACACCAATCGCACGTGCAGGAGAAACAACCTGGTTCCACCGACGCCCTGAATGGCCCGGGCGGCCATGAGTACATAGAGTAGACTAAATAAATCCATGATGCTGATCTGACCTTATCGCTATCGATCGGGTCTAAACTCACTATCAAACGCCAACCTTTCGCTTCAGCGGCAGAACCTTAAATGATGCAGATGTGGAAAAAACAAAACAGAAATACTTTATGACTACTCTATAACTTGAAACCGCGACTGACACGGGTTCACAACAACACCACACCCTCACTAGATATCATCGGTTATCACTCACCTTATGTTCTTCGAAGATAGTTGATCAAGCTAGTTTACTAGTCATCTGGTTGTGAAGCTTTTCTCAACCTCTCAATTTAGCAGGCCTTAGATTCCTTTATTATTTTTTACCTCTAGGTCTACTAACAGTGAATTTCGATCTAGACTTAAATCATCGACATAGTAAACGGCGCAGGTTTGAAACCCTTAGTGTTCAACTGTAGTTATCACATTTGGATATTTTCACGTCTAGGGTGTTCGTCGATACCTGCAGTTCTTAAGCAGCAAGAAACTAGGCTTAAAACTTGCGGGATGTTATATTGCTTTTCTTTCATTTGGGCGGTTCGTCGTGGCGATTAGTCAGTCACCCGGAGCACTAGTAAGTGTGAACCGCGGGATGGGACCGGGCGGGAACATGGGTATAGATCAATGAGAGTAATACAAGACGTCGTTTCTGCCCGGGTCATATAGATGATCCTCTTTATGATATCGCGCCAGAACTGGTAAAGCAAGAATCCAGGAATGGAAAGAGATGAAGATTTGCCCAGCAGGAGCTCAAGAAGAAGCAAGCAAAGAGACGAAAGAGAAGCTAAGTCATGGTTTGCTATGTTACGAAAAGTTATTGGGATTATTTACTTTCGCTATCTGAGTGGTATCTATTTTTTGTACGCTTTTGAAGGCGGAGGATTCCGTTGGGTCACCGAAACTAGAGAGGGCGATACCGTTAAGAGTTTCTTACAACTCATCAACCACTGTTTCTCTCATCACCATCCAATAGAATCCAGCAGAACGTATTTTATTACCGACCGAAAACAACTATCTAGTACCGCATCATCTTTCCTCCCTCCACTGCACAATCTACCCCATTTTCCTGCTAATAAGGTCCAAACTCTTCCCAAGGTATCCTTGGCGGGTGATCACAGCCCACATCAACCGTCTTCGGGTTTACAAACTTCACACCAACCTTGTTATCGGGGAAAATCTCCACCAGCGTATCATCTGCCCCTTATCATCAGCCAAATCATTCACCAGATGTGAGCAAATAAAATATCCCTACCATCGGGTCTATACTTCGGCCACCCGAATTTTTTTAGCCCCTTCTCTGGATCCTTCACAAACGTGACCCACGCGTTCTGCAGGAACCGACTTGCGGCCCTCTCATATTCCTTCGGCTTCGCGATTCCGATCAGATCCATAGTTCCAAACACAAACCCTAGCTCCGAAGAATGGAATCCAGCGCGCAACCACGCATAAGGGGTCACAGAGGGGAAGAAAGGCATGTAGCGGTAGCGGTACACCGGGACGGAGTTTTTGACGCGGTACGCTGATTGTGCCGCGGTTGGGCAGGTGAACGTGGTCTTGGAGATGATGTCGGAAAGAGTGTAGTTGATCCCTCGTTCCTTGTTGAAAGGGACCAGGAAATCGCCTTCGTGGTAGTTACTGCCGATAAGTGTTGGCTACACCCACAACAGGTTAATATATCCTCCCCTCGTCGTCGCCCGCGCTACTCACCAGTTTTGCAAACCTTCCAGCCAACCCCCGCACTTCATGCTCCGCGGGCGTAAAAACGGTAACGTTATCGACCCCTGGATATCCCCCGCTCGGAGACGCATAGTAATTCAGCGTCAGATTTGAGACCGCGTTCTGGATCGTTTTTGCATCAACACTTTTCATACACTGCAGATTCTTCATGGCATCTTTCGCATCTCCACATCCCACCGCGGCGGAAACTCGCAGGAATTCAGACTTCCCCGGATCATGCATCTGCTCCACCGTGCCGCTTTGCATGATGAACCCGCGGACCAGCGGGTCATGAGGGTATGCATATGCGTAGCTGTTGACGGCAGAACCTCCAGCGCTTTCGCCAAATAATGTCATCTTCTTTAGATCTCCGCCGAACGCGGCGAGGTTGATATACAGCCATTCTATAGCTGCCCGCTGATCTAGGAGCCCGAGGTTTGAAGCCCCATTTAGTGCAGGACTTACGGGGAAGCCGAAGATATTGAGGCGGTAGCTGGTAAATGTGGTTAGCTCGTCTCGGGGGGGGGGGAGGGGGCCAGGGGAGGAAGGAGTACGGACTTGAGGGTAACTACAATCACATCAGGATGTGATTTCACAATATTTTCACCAGTGAAAACTGTGCTTGGTTAGCTCGTGTTCTCTCTAAGATCCCGACAACTTACACTCAGTACTTGCAGAACCATCAACAAACCCACCACCGTGAATCCACACCATACTCGGCAACCCCTTTCTATTTCTCTTATCTCTTTTTTCGGGAACCCAGATGTTCAGATACAAACAATCCTCGCTTTGCGCCTTACGAGGGACCGGGGTCTGGTATGAAACTGAGTACGGAGTCTTGTACTGGAACAGCATGCAGGTCTTTGAGAACGAGGTCGCATTGATGGTGGCATCATGGTGTGTCGGGGGCTCTGGGGGGTGGAAACGGAGATTTCCAACTGGAGGAGCTGCATATGGGATTCCGAGGAAGGCTTCGACCCCAGGTGATGGAGAGAATCCCTGGATAGTTCCGGATGTGGTTTTGATGGTGTGTTTTGCATGGGCAAGGAGGGAGAAGGCAAGGGCAACGAAGAGTGAACGCATTGTTGTTGTGTTTGTCTGTGGATGCCAGTATTGGCCGCTCTTATATCGAGGTCGAATTTTGAGTATGCATATATACTGTGCATAAACTTCCGCGGTTTATCGCTTATTCGGGTCTATAAAGCCCGATTCGCTTGTTGCTACCAATCGGCGTGTTTTCTCTGCCGATTACAGGCATCCTACCACTAATCACAGGATCGGCAAGCGAGTATAATAGTAATATAAAAGATTTAACGCGGCAGAATACACTGCGCCCCGTGGCACAGTGACTTTGCCTCACGATTGAACTGCGAATACATGCGATCGACCTCGCACCGGCCATTGAACCTAGTCGACATAGAGGCGGTACCCTAGAATGATGACTGTATTTTCAGCTCGGTTTCTGTCCTTCATAGGCAATAGATGAACGGATTAGTTTCGAGCGAAGGCTTGATGTGGAATGTGCTACGACAAGGCTAATCTTTCGCGCTAAATGCATAGCCGCTTGACCGGCATGGCCAAAGAAAGGTAACTACATTTCTGTGCAGAAGATGTCGCGACTCGAGGATTTGAAGTTAGTTTAGGCCGACAGGAGGTTCTAATTAGCTGCAGGTACGTATGTGTGGTAGAATGACGTCTGACAAGGGTTTCCTGAAGAGAGATGATGAGATTGGATAAGGATTAGGATCCAATAGCGGAGATAGATCAGATCAAAGCAAACGCGCCGAGCCTGATCGATAGAAATCGGATGCTTGAACCTTATTGAGACTGCATGTTATGTTCTCAAGCCCGTTGCAACGGAAAAATACATAGTTAGGTGATTGTCGTCATACCCCTATATTAGGGACCTTCAGCAGTGTTTGAAAGTAATGCTTTCGATCGATACTTTCATGGCTCGGCGTACATATACTGGCACATTCTGCATGCCCAGACTCGAAAGTAGTTTCTCTCAAGTTGCTGATGATGATGATGATGATGAGATGCAGATTGATTAGATTGAAGATTAGATAACGAAGTGACGTAGACCTTGCAGATAGTGAAGTAGATCGTGCGAAATTTGAAACCTCAAGAGGCAACAAATCTATCGTCCTTTTCCGGCCATCTTTTTATATACTATTGGCCTCCTAATACACTGCTTTTGGTCGGAACTTCCTAAACAGTCGCCTTTACCGTATCACTTAGAATTACCCCCCACGAACATGAAATCCGGAAGTCCGTACCTCGTTTCGTATGACATCATGTTAGGGGGCATAAGCAAGAGCTTATTTCAACCTTCAACTTGTCCCCGCGTCGCGACAACACAAATGTGCTTGCTTGCTCTCCGTAATAGGCAAGAAACTTGGTAACTCAAAATTATTGTAGATTATAATCTATCTGATGGTCTAGAAATGGACTGAACCAAACCCACAGCTGTGGAATACATTACCCTTATGGTAGGCCGCCCGGTCTCACCGTACCGGACAGTCAAATAAGGAGATGTTCCTCTAATTCAGATGCCCCACAGTGTCTAGTGTTCTCAACTGTCCTGTCTAACGGCTGGGACGGTAGTGTTGTCCTAAAGGAAGTTAGGACGGACGGGGCGGCACTACTACAGTCCGTCCTATCCGAGCAGATCAATGACGGCTGGACGGTATTTTCGCCGTTCCCCAGCTGTTACCTACCGTTGCCAGCCGTCATCGGGCGGTTATTATTCATATAAGCACACGACATGTGTCTTTTTCGATTCTGATTGGCCGTAATTCTGTGGCTGAGTGGCTGATTGTGGCAAGTACCTATCACTTAAACTCAGATCCCAAATTACCTGCCCTTGTAATTCTATGAGTTTGGCTCTGATTACAAAGTGTCCTATACCAAATATGTGGATAACTATGTCCTCTCACCTCCAAGTCTTAGATTTATGATATCTCTTATATTGAGTCAGAAATTGTGAATCAACAGCATTTTTGAGCATTTTTTACAGCTGCACTATGAATACTAGCAATATAGTAAATTGGAGACTAGGAAGTGAAAAAGGACCTGTTTATGCATACTTTATGTATAGAACACTTGGTAATCAGAGCAAAACTCATGGACTTAAATGAGCTTGCTCTGGCCACAGAAACGATAGAGAGTCATCCAGACTGGGAGAGATATGGTCACTTGAACTGGCCAAGAGATGACCTAACAAATTTTGAATTCTAGGAGTATGTTAGAGCCATATACATCTGGAAGCATAGGAGCTGCTAAAAGTGAAAACTCTGGGTTGGCAGACAAGTAAAGAAAGTAAGCGAATGTTTGACATTTTTGCAACTCACGTGCAACATTTGAAAGCCAATTCCTTAACACAACACAGGCCAATTTGGTTAAGAATGAAATAACAAGTAGTATACATATATAAGAAGCTCTACTATCATGTAGGACAACTATTATTGTGACACAAGGTACAGACCCTCTTAGGCATGCCATCTATCCACCGGTAAATACACTCCATCAACTACTCTTCCCACAACCATTGGGTGACAACAATAACTTCCTCATGGTCATGAGGTTGTTGTGTAGGGTCCTGCATTACTTTTCTGAAGTGTGCTTTTTGCATAGACCATACATTGATGATTGTGTTCCAGTGATTGACAATGTGATGAATGGCAGTTTTGCCCACTCCAGTTTTCTGTTGCATTTCACAAAAGGAATGACATTCATACTTTAGCTGAATAACCCAAATGGATTCTTCATGTGTTGACTCCCTTCTCCTGCCATCATGACCGATAGACATGACTGTGTGTGGGGTGGGAGCCGGGGAATCCGTCGGGGGTTGCGTGATGTGAAACTAGCGCGGGTTCGCTCACTTTCTTCACTCGTCTGGTTGGCCGGGCTGGTGATCAATCTGGGCGCCTCCAAAGGGCGGCGAAGCCGCCACCATACCTTGTAGCTTATATATAGAAGCCAAATTAGTGTAAAGATGCTGATTAGTGACCGACGAAACCGCTTGGGAGATGGTATCATAGAATGTCTGGAATCGTGGGTGCAGCAGGGGCTGATCTTTGGGGCAACGGAATCAGACAAGGGTATAATTGTAATGAGTTTTATATATCTGTTATGAGCACTGCGAAATATCTACGGATGTCGATAGATGACCGCCGGGGACGGCACAACTTCGTCCCCGGCAGTCTCCTGCGTCCGTCCCCGTTCCGCTACCGAATGACGGCACTGTTTCCGTCCTACCCTCGTACGGACGGCTTGTCCCCGTCCCATCCCGTCCTGAGAGATCCCGGACGGACGGGACAGTTGAGAACACTGAAAGTGTCTTAGTCTCACTGAGTGGTTTTTCATTAACTTGTTCACTGGTAGAGCTATTCACTCTCCAGTATCGATTCCCACTCCCAAGTTACGCTCCCTGAAAAAAATCGCAAGACCGGGATGATAAGCCACTCCCCCGAATTCGGGCTTTGGCATTTCTGAGCCTTCTGGACAGCGATTTCGCTTATACCTCGGTAATGGATTTTAACCACCTAGCCTATGAAGCTGGTGGTATATTACTGGAGGTCGTTTTGTCACTTAACCGGACTAACAACTGTTGCATATATATATAGACCTAAAACGAGCTGACTGTAAGTGGGACTAATGGCAAGACACAAGGCACACAACTCTCTTGTATATATCCCGAGTCTGTTTCCTTCTCTCTTCTCCCTGTATCTTAATTCTATACACGCACACGGTTCCCCTATTCCATATCACGACAGCTTTTGGGTGACACATACCGGAAAAAGCACGGACGGACACCTTACTTACTGCTGAACAGCCTCTTGGCTCTTCGAGCTTCAAGTGGGTAGTGCTGATGCTGGTGATAACTTCATAGTGGTGCTGCATAATACTCCTAGGCTTTACATCTGGTTACATGCTGAGATCGCACTCACACATTTCCATTGTCTTTGCGTTAGTCTCCGGCGGGAATTGATACCTAATCTCGCAACCTAGCATGAGACTCGTGGTGAAGATAGAAGGGAGGGGAATGCTGAAGAACGACAAGAAAAGAATGTCCTGATCATGGGAAAGCCCCTCCATTTTATAACAAAATCACTGTTGCTTCTCTCCCTTCTACTGCCAGACTTCCCAAAGGTCCGTCCAGTCGGGGTGAAGCTCCTCCCGGCCCGAGACTACAATTTTCGGGACAGCAAAATCATGTGTCCGAGTAGCGAGTGACGAGTGGCAAATAGTAACTCCGTTATACCCGAAGACATACCCGAAGATATACCCGAGATTCTCTATATATCTTTTTGTACCTTAAGTCTATACATGCACACGGTTCTACCTTCATATCATGTGTTGCAATATGGGGAGAACAGTGTGTGTGTATAGACTTAGATACCGGCGATATTTGAGTGGCCAGCCGGCGCCTGCAAATGCTAGCGATATTTACAAATGCTAGCGGAATTTATGAATAACTGTGAACAGATACAAATACCGCCAGTGCCTGCAGGTATTCATAAATGCTAGTGAATATTTGCAAATGCTAGTGAATATTTACAAATGCCATCAGTGCCTGCAGGTATTCATAAATGCTGGTGAAAATTTACAAGTGCCCCGAGTATTTACAGTGCCAGCCAGCATTTGCAGCGTTTATAAATTCCCTATCAAAAAGCCGGCAATTCTTAAACCGGCCCGGTGGCCTCTCCAAATCTCGTAAACCGGCCCGGCTTCTGTGATGCCGCGCCCGGTTGGCCGCTAGCGAATGCTGTCCATAGTCCCACGCGCAGATGTCTATAGACCGGCTATGGACGACTACAGACTGCGCGTCGCGCAGGGGTCCACGGGAAGCTTGTTATGAGCAGTGTGTTTGTGCTTGTGCACGTAGCGCAGTCTATAGTCGATTTGCATTTTTGCTGATGGCCGTACTCAAAGTAAAGTATATGAAATTGAGGGAGGAGCAACTGCAGCTTAGATACGGGGGTGTTGAAAGTAATGATTGATTGTTACTATCATGAGAAGCTACAGGACCGTATATGTATAGTCTGCCATTGTATATGAATATACCCTACTCTAGTGGCAACATTTCACCTAGCATCCATATCCAAACCCGTTCGTGATCCAAACCAATATCCTTATACAAACCTGTATTCTGATACAAGCCCGTATCCTTATATAAGCGATATCCTCTTACAAGGTCATAACGAACATATGACTATATTTGCATCACAGCATTCTAATTTACCCTAAGGCCATACTTTTCTCATTATATGTCACCCTCGTCTGCCATACTTTTCCTAAAATCTGTCACAGCATCACCGTACTTGATTAAGTTTTGGTCAGTAGACACCTCTTGTACTAATAGAAAATCGAGTCAGGTCAAGGGTGTGTACCTATCGTACCGACTGGTACAGTACTGCCACCGCGGGTTGACTAGGATCAGGGTATGTCACTCGATTTAGTTGCTAACGAGGTGTTGAAAGTAGAGATAGGGAAGCTTGATTGTGTACTATCTAAGAGGGCCACAGGGCCATATATATGAGATTACAAGTACGGCTGAATGCCATCAGCCCATATCAGACTCAACAGTCATCTCCGGCCATAGTTACAAGACATTATCTCCGGCCATTCAAGACATTATCTCCGGCTGAGACCTATCATGCAATACGAGGTGTCACGATATATATATAGAGGGGAGAATCGTGTGCATAGACTAACGTACAGTGAAGAGAGAAGACAAAGGACTTAGCATATATTCAGAGAATCTTCAGGTATATCTTCAGGTATGCCGGTGCTACCCCTTGCCACTCGCCACTCGCCAACACATGGCTGGTGACAGCTGGAAGACTGGCGGCTAATAGAACTACAATATGCTGTCAAATTACGAGGGGTAGTCTACTACTTATTTCCTGCCTGCTTCTTTACTTTGTAGATTTACTCCCTTGACGAATGTGCTGTTCGATGCCCGGGTTAGGTGTCAATTTTGTCGGGCTTTAGTATCGTAGCATGGGCTCGACTTGACGTGATGCTCACTATGTCCTTACAAGGATAATTCCCTGTCAGCTTCTACTGAAACATACGATTATTGGTGTTCCGTATAACTGGCCCTGTTTGCTTCTTTTGTAGTACGTGCAGAGTGCATAAGAGACTTAATCCGTTGTCTCTATTTGACTGGTTGCAGCTCTACCGGATTGCCATCTGGCTTTAAGGGTCAAGGTGAACAAAGTTGCTGTTGTCGACCGGGCATGCAACCTTCATGTACTACAAAATTAACCTAACGAACCAGATCATACGGTAGAGAGTATTCGTTTACAGTCATACACTATTGTACAAGCAGAGACCGATTAGAAGCAGAGACCGATTAGTATGTAATGTAGTGAGAAACCCAAAATCCAAGTTCAGCAAACTCTAAGTTCATGCCAGCCTCCGTCCCCCAATGCTTTCTTTTGGTTAACACTGAGGGAATTAGAACATGTGATATAGTGCGAGGTATATACATAGCAACTTATGTTCTAGTCAATTCACGGAGTATGTCAGTCCGTCGAGTGACCGGTCAACACGTCGAATAACTGGGCTCCGTGAACTGACCAGTCACTTCGTTGAGCGATACAGTCAATTGTAGGGAAAGTCAGGAAAAAAACTTTTGTCTTTTCTCTGTTCAGCTGCACCAACAAAAATGACAAAAAGTTGGTCCAATTAAGTCTGCAAGTATTGGTCCAATCACAAAGTGAGGTATACATGAAATATGCATAATTCATCGCTATTTCACCTCCCTGTCTTTGATTTACGATATCTTTAAAATTGATTGAGCAGCTTTAAAACAAACAGCCACAATCGCTGAAAATCAGTGTTTTTTCACAACCATTCTATCAATATTAAAGATATGGTAAATTGGAGACCAGGAGGTGAAAGAGCGATACATTGCGCATATTTCATGTATACATCACTTTGCAATCAGAGTAATTGTTACTTTTGTTTGAGCACAATTAGCACCAGTCAGTTCATGGAGCACTGATCTGACTGGTTCATTCACAGAAGGTGGGGCTCCGTGAACTAACCGGTTACTCCGCGGACTGACATTCTCCGCGAACTGACTAGAACAACTTATCTTATAACTGACATGATTGGCTCGGTGGAATCAGCAGAATCTTGCGTGACGGTCCTCAGACCTCAGATAGCATAATAGATTATACGACACATTATAGAGCTTTCTGGCCTTACGGAGAGGGAGATCAGGACTATTAGATTCACATTTAGCAATGTCATAGGATTCTTTGCCTTGTTACAATCTGAAGTCAATATTGCTTAGCAGTGAAGTTGGATTCCTCTCCTGTTCTGAAAGTTACCCTCGCTGTTTTGAACTGGGGGTCTTGTTACTGGCTGCCAAACGCTCACTCTGCTACATTCTGCACCACAACTGTCCAAAATCCGCGACGGAGAGAAAACATAGTTGATTTGTGGAGGCCCTTGGCGACTCTATCCACAGTTAGACTTGGGATGAACTCTGTTTAGTCAATATTATCGTTAGTGTTGCAAACATGAGTGACGGAGGAACGCTTCATTGACATTGCCCAGCTAAGCACCATCACTCCAAAAACGGCTGTCTTCGTCGCAACGCCAAGAGGAGCCGATGGATCGACGGAGATCCATACCCATTATGTGGTGTCGTCAATTTGTTACTGGTTCCTCCTACATTATTCACGCTACAGTGCCTTTACTTCCAATTACTCAACAAACAGAAATAAATAATCAGTCAATTTCCCTCTCATTCAGTTAAAACACTTTCCGAAACTTGAAACAGACTTCCCGAAGCCTACCGCACACATCACCGCCACGAACCCCAACGCAAAAAAACACTATTTTCAAAAATGTTTCAGGCTGTTTGGTCAACTTGAAGTGGTTGGGCGGCTGGATCCTTGCCTCTAAAACGACTAAGCACGAACTCCGACCTTCCGGACCCGCTTGGCGCCTTCACATGAACAAGTCGAAGCTTTTCTCCGGAATCCTGCCCTGACACATATGACATGATCGTCTGGTCGCTTTTATCTTCGTTCAACACACTTGAAGGATCAACCATCAATGATACGGCAGCACTATCCACAACAACCGGACGTGTCACGGACCATTGCAATGCCACCAACAGCACACCGGATACCGTGAGTAATATCTGGGAAGCAAACCATACCCAGACTCTGGAATGTGAGACGGTGGCTTGAAGCATAGGGACTTGGAGACCTGCCGTAAAATTGTAACCTTCTGTGTCGAAAGTCTGCCGCAAGATACTCCAGGTGCCCATGTAGCTGTGACGAATGAGATGTTTGACGTAGTCGTCAATCTTCTCCCATGTAGGCAACATGCTCGAGTTCATTACTGCGACTCTGGTCATGACATCCGGTAGCAGGAATAAAGCCTCTTCCACCCAAGGGTCACGTTTCATCTCAACCTTCTCGTCTCTTGTTGCCTCGATAACTCCAGGTGCAACAATCATTGAGTTTGGGCTCTCATAGACCCCTGCTGTAAGATTGACAGTACCGATACGAATGCAGAGTTCGGGACCACCCAAGTTTTTGCTGTAGAGGTTGTGGATACTGGCCATGTATTCCCAATCCCCAAATGCGTTCGGTTCCGCTCGCGTGCAATTGTTTCGTATCTGGATCGTAAGGACTAGCGCAATGTATTTAACCCCCGAAAAGATAGTAGCAGGGCGTATATGGACCGCACAACAACCAGCATCAGTGGCAGGGGCCGATTTCCAAAGGGTAGAATTGAATAGCATAGCATCGCCTCCGGTGTTAGATGAAAACGGGGGGTTAAAGTCGGTTAGACTGACAATTGAGGGGTTGTCGACAAACTTTGTAACGAATTCCTCCCTATCTTGGTCCCAGGAAATGTCATGGATGTCGATGCATGGTACACGTATATCTTTAACCGTGGTGTTATTTGGCAAATACCCGGTATCGCTGGAGACATATCGACAAGTGTTAACGTTTGGGTCTCGCTTGTTCGCCAGGGCAAGATTGGTGTATCCTGCCGCCCGTTGGGCAATTCTGAACCTATCTGAAGCCAAGTGAAGATACCAATACCAGAGCTGCTCCGGCGCGCGCGGCCGAAATATAATGTGCTCTGTTCCCACCGGAGCTTGAACGTCCCGCCATCCAATGGCCCCCGACAGGATCGGCGCCATAAAATTGGAAGGTATCATCAAGACCAAAATCACGGCCACGACAGAGTAGCGGAAGGATTGACGAATTCGCGTTGTGCATGGTATTCGCCATGAGACGGTGCGTTGGAACTGTAATAGACTAAGGCCATCCGTCTCCAGCATGATGAAAGCACATCTCCACGCCGACATTGCTGCCCAGGAATTTGAGACTATCCGGAGTAGAACCAATCCAGCAGTAACCATCGTTGTGATATCGCTCGCGTTCCAGAAGGTTGTTCCTTGCTGCTTCCTCTTACGGCCATCGTAGTTAACTATCCGATCCTCCACGACGTTGAGCATCAAATAGACCATCCAAAAAGAACATAGTGCGTGAGACGCCAGGAGATAGTGCGCTTGAAGGGATCGATAGAATGAGTTTTCGTTCTTCCGGGTATCTGCATATTTTATAAGTCAGTTTGACGCTTAAAGCTAGATTCATCACAGGATTTGCGATTTGCGAACCACCGTGATGCAACCCGAGAGCCATGCCGATATTTTTGTGGCCTTGTTGTTCAGATATACAGATGTGTAACAGTTATGTCAGGGTGATGCTTTGTAGCGGATAATCTTCGGTGTCCTGCAATTGTGGCATTTCCTTCGCAGATAGACTCCAAGTAGTATAAAACTCGATACGGCTCTCATTCTCTAATAAATTGTGTGGATGACTGAACCTGCTGATGGAGCTGGCTTGCATGACAAGCTAGATGTGTGCATAATGAAAATGTTTTCATTGCGCATACAGAGATGCCAAATTATAACACACACATTTCACCCCACTGCACATTTACCCCACACCACAATTGAAGCTCCGAAAATATGGATGATGGTATGAATTGCAGCGGTCGAAAATAGTAACACTTGAACATATGACTGTCCGATGTTGCAAAGGTGTGGTCTAGAGCCAACTATGTGTATTCATGTGACACAGCGTATGTATATTTAAGACAAAACAAAAACAAAAACAAAATATACGGTGTATGGAGTGGTGGGAATCAAATTGTGTCCGGAACTATGAACGCGCTACTCTGAGTGGAAAGAGTTTCACCTTCGCCTGCACGGTATGTTTGAGGTTGAGCCCACCATAGGAGTGCTACAAGCACAACTGAACTGTGACACATAGTAACCCCGCACGGTGTGGTTTGTCTCAGCTTCTGCTTCAACTATTAGACAGCCGACGAGTAGAAAGAGAAAGTCATCTCGCATCGAGGACGCATGCTGTGCCTACAATGCATGTATGTGGAAGGTGTACACTCCGACGACGGGTCGCACTTGATCAAAAGTCGTACGCATGACCAAAACAGCTGTATGTATACCAAACAATGACCGGCGGGGTAGAATACAAATCAGTAAGTAATTAAAGTTTGGCGATCGTACCAACCACAATGGACAATAATCCTGCTCAAGGCAGAAATGAAAAACAATCCGCCCACCCATCCGTCTTCAAGTTCCCATGCCGCTTCCTAGTCAGTGTTAAGAAGAAGTGTGGTCGACCTCTGTTAGCGAGTACCTTTGCTATTCACCCCGGAAGCGCCTAGCCGCCGAGTGACCTCCTATGCCCACTCCAAATAGTATACCACTAAAAATAGCACATGGTAGTCCACTTACTGCGGAAAATAATATTACCAGTCACCCATGCGGGGCAATTTTGCGGATATATTCATTTATTATTATGCAGACATGCCGGCTAGCCCAATTGAAGCCTGGGGGTTCTACACATACTATCACCCGGATCTACGTGTGCAACCATATGCACCCAACTACCATACATTAACACGGTATATATAGGTGCTAGCCCGTACAGTACATGTAAGGTAAATGATTATCACAAACATCACAAACATCACAGATTTTCCGGTCACCACTGCACCACAGCAATCTAAATGCGCCTCCAAAATGCCCTTGTTTTCGGGCTTGCAACCCATGCCAGCGCCTGGCTGCCGAAAGACAACATGGACAAGCTGCTCTCTAATGACACCATCCGCGCACGATGGCTCCCAGACACTCCTAAGATCCGCGGTGTAAATCTTGGTTCCCTCTTTATAATTGAACCGTGGATGGCTCGTGATGCTTGGAACGCTATGGGTTGTAGGGATCGCGAATCCGAATTTGATTGTATGCGTGCTCTCGGCCAGGCTCGCGGCAACGCGGCGTTCCAAAGCCATTGGGATGGGTGGATCACGCAAGATGATATCCGGCAGATAGCATCGTTAGGGCTGAATACCATTCGGATTCCGGTGGGGTATTGGATGCGCGAAGACATTGTATACAGAGATAGTGAATGGTTCCCCCAAGGTGGATTCCCATTTCTGGAGAGGGTATGCAAATGGGCGGCGGAATTAGGCTTGTATATTATCATAGACCTTCACGGTGAGTAGTACCTACTCAAAATGAGATCTAACATTGCTGATGTTGTATCCAGGTGCGCCCGGTGCCCAGGTTGCAAAAAATGCGTTTACTGGACAGGTAGTTTCCCTGGTTCTTTTCACAAGCACATGCACTATACTGACTTGGGGTAACGCAGTACGCCTCCACTCCTGGCTTTTACGTTGACTATCAATACGAGCGTGCTTACAAGTTCCTCGAATGGATGACCGAATCAATCCACACAAACAGTAACCTTCGTAACGTCGGTGTACTTCAAATCGTAAACGAGCCTATCAAAGTCGAGTCTCTAATCTCCATCTTCTATCCAAACGCGTGGAACCGTATCCGTGCTGTTGAAAATCGCCTCAACATCGGAGCCCGTGACCGTGTGCACATTCAGATGATGGACGAGAAATGGAGTCACGTAGACCCCAAGCAGCACTTGCCCGACGAATGGTACGCTGCGTACGACGACCACCGGTATATTACTTTCCAGTTCACACTATATGGACTGATCAACGGTGTCTAACAGTCTCCATAGCTACATAAAGTGGTCTGGCACAAAGGCTACCCGGGCAGACTACCTACGCGCATCGTGCTCCGATGACCGAGGCGGAAACTTACCGGTTATTGTTGGAGAGTGGAGTTTGAGCGTACATGATTCGGCCGAGTGGAATAGCGAATTCAGGTTAAATAGCACCGATGCTATGGCGTGGTATAAACAGTGGTGGGCGGCACAGATTATGGCGTACGAGAAGCAGGCTGGGTGGATATTTTGGTCTTGGAAGGTGGATTGGATTGGCGGACAAAACGAGTGGAGATGGTCTTACCAGGCTGCAGTTTCAGCTGGAGCTATTCCGAGGAACCCCCAGGATGCGTTTTCTATGGGGGCGTGCGATACGATGTAGGTACAAGTTTATATATTAATGTAGAAAATGTATATATGTTCGCAAAGCTCAGAACGACCGAGCATTGCGAAGATATACAATAATCTAACCCCCAACTCGGGCACTTAACAGCACGCAGAGTCCACAGAGCTCAATTTGTTGAAACTGCAAAACATTGGACTCTAGCATGACTTAGGAACCTAATCTTTCAGTTCCACCTTTCGAATCCTTTGATTGGCCATATGCAGTCAGTGTTCCTAAGCGGCCTCCATTCTGAAAGCCTGCGCTAGCGGCCTGCACGTGATTTAAAAAGCCTGCATCGGCCTGCATAAGCCTTGGTCTGGTTGATGGATGGAATACGGCAATGGCAGGGCTACGATGATTGAGTTGGATATGGTTTATGTTTCATACTTTGGAGACATTCTTAGTATAGGCAGCAGAGAATCTTTCGAACAAAATATTGTGTTTAGGCTTAGTCCGCCAAGAAAAGCCGCCAGGCCGGCCGGAAAAGTCTGCAGGCCCGCCCTTATTTGAAAGCCGCCGCTAAGGCCGGCCTGGCCGCTTAGGAACACTGCAGGTACCTGTATTTCGACCCCCGCCTGCGAGCACTGGGAGTAATGCTGACACGCTGGCAGTTCAAAATGTAGGGTTGAATGATATAGTCAACTAGAGTCTAGAACCCAGGCGATGCTGATGTGTTTCTCTGCGAAGGTGCTTTGTTTGCGCTAGTGCTGGAGCCTTTTTGGTACTGTGTAGCGCCTTATCAATCTGCCTCGAGGGTCTGCTGGTATTATTCCTACATGATGTAATCCAAGCCTACGTGCGCCTTGCACAAATGCGGTTTCTTGCAATCAGTGCGTGTGCAAATGCTACGAGTTTGTCGATCTGGTCCAAGACAGTTCTGCGCTGTCCGACTAGCCAGTTTTGTTGTACGTGCAGGTTGCACGACGTCGTCAACAGCAACTTTTATTCGTAAGCGCCTGGATGCTTGAAGCCAGGTGACAATTCGACAGAGGTTGCGACCAGACGAATAGAGACACTGCATAAGGTCACCTACCTATGCAATCGTACGTACTATATACAAAACTAGCTAGTTAGACCGGATTATACAATAGTAGCTGGGGCACAACCACTCACATAGGTGCAGGAATGAGGCAATGCTGCAAGCTAGCCATTCAGCATGATCCAGCGTACTTTCCTTACATGAAGCCGAATATTGAGGCGAAGTCATGACTTCATGCGTGTTTGCGTACTCGGGTGAGGCTGTGTAACAGCGGACACCGGATTTTGCTGTGGGAGCACAGTAGTGAATCTGAACGTAAGTCAATGCGCACTAATTGTTGCCTATTCTGTTAATATTTAAACCGCGATTAACCCGATATCGCATGTGGTGTTCTCATATCTTAGCAGTTCTCGGTAGTAACTTGCCGAAAAAGGAGCGTTCGAGTACACCGTGGCGCGCGCCTCGCGAGACATGGGATTCGACATAGGTTGTGGTATGTCGACATGTGTTTGCGATGAGCTGTTTAATGTATAGCCTCATCCGCAGTGTAGATTAATTCTTCGGTTGAGTAGCCAACTACTCAATCATTCGCAGATACTCAGTGCTTAAGTACTTAAGTCTGTATAAGATCCTTTCCATCCAACGCGCGCAAGTGTTTAAGTAGAGTAAGTTGCCCCGACTAAAGAAACAAAGATCACACGACTACATCTTACGATTCCGCCGTCATTCCACACACGATTGTTTGCAACTTGCGCCATCCAGTAGTGCACTATGTTTTCAACACTGGTATCGCATTCTAATGGGATGTTTACCCGCTACTCCGCCTCGACGAATCGCTACAACGGTGACCTGCAATGGGACCTGATCGCATTTCTTGCGGTTGTCCAAAAGTGCAATGTCGACTTCCTCAACATTGCGTGGCAGCCTGCTCTCGATATTCTCGGCCAGGGTGGCTCTGGGATAATAAGCCAGTCTACATTCACCACCGATATGCCCCTTGCATTCAAGCGGTTCCACGAGGGTGGAGATTCAGGCTCCGGAGATTCGGGCATGGACTTTCTACCTTTGATATCAGAGGTACTAATTTTGAGTCAACCCCCTATCCAAGAGCACCCAAATATAGTCAATCTCGAGGGGGTTTGCTGGGAAATCAAGCCCTGGACAGAGAAAGCGGTCCCTGTATTGATTTTTGAGAAAGCATCGTGGGATCTACAGCAGTTCATGAGTGTGAGTGAGGGCAAGAATATGTCAATCGATGACCGGCTGAAAATCTGCGCCGATATTGGAAGTGCCATTTTGACTTTGCATGCTTATGGTTTATCATCCCAAACAATTCCAAATGATTGTTATATCACAGGTTGGACGTCTAACACAGACACAGATGTGATCCACGGAGATATCAAGCCACAAAATGTGCTCGTGTTCAAGGACGCTACTGGAAAGACTACAGTAAAGGTGGCCGACTTCGGATATTCTACTCTTGCTGCGAGCGAAGACCTTGCCCCAAGTGCAACAGCAAGGGTTTTTTTGCCAAAGTCTAGGCCCTGGAATGCTCCCGAGCATCATTTCGGGGAGTTCACAGCTACCGGAGCCAAAATGACAGATGTGTACTCTTTTGGTATGCTGTGCCTTTGGGTTCTGTTTGGAAGCGCGCATACGGAATGCATGTCTAAGGGTATTTCATTTGACGCATCCACTGGGCCACGCACACGGCTTGAACAACTCAAACATGATGATGAATTGGAAACTATTGCCAATCAACTCATTGACTCAATGCCACTGGCAAACTTTAGTGTTGAACATAGGACTCGCCTGAAAGATTTCTTCAGCTTGACTGTTCGTCTTAACCATGAAAACCGGTCATCAGATATGCGAAAATTAGTAGGTCTGCTTAGCCAGGAACGGTGAATTCCACCAAACATGATGTCAAATGTAGGGCTTCGCTAATATGTTTAGAGTCGAATTTCAACCTATTACCTTAACACCGTTGCCAACAAACATGAAAGCCCCAATACATGGGGATTTTCGGGTAAGTATCAATAATCCATCCTCGTATTCTTACAAACACGTGATTGAGACTAGTTCTAGATTGCCGAAAATCTTGAACACTTCATGGAAGCAGACTATCGTGTACGAATACAAATTAAACAGAGCCTCGAAAATAGCTACTCCAAGAATCGAGATCAACCATTCGCTGTCAATATCGCATTCCAGGTTGCCTTTTGTTATCTGATTGGATTTGGAGTGAAATCAAATGACATTCAATGTCGTATATGGCTTGAAAGTAGCATGAGAAACCCCGACCAACTGAAGTTCGAAAAAGAAGCAGTACAGCCTGCGAGATGGAAAAATAAGAGAATGGGCGAGCTCAATGGAATTGTGCATGTCGACCTTAATCACGAATATAGAGTATCTGGATTCAACAAACTAGAGGAAGCCTGCCAAGAGTACAAAAGAGAAGTGAGTGATATGGCAAGAGAGTTTGGAGAAATCCATTTCATACCATTGACCAGTATGAACAACCTCGCATCGACATACAAGAACCAGGGGCGATCGAAGGAGGCCGAGGAGCTATTAATGCAGGTCATGGAGACAAGAAAGAGGGTACTCGGCCAAGAGCATCCAGATACCTTGACCAGTATGGATAACTTCGCATCGACATTTTGGAACCAGGGGCGATCGAAGGAGGCCGAGGAGCTATTGGTGCAGGTCATGGAGACAAGAAAGAGGGTACTCGGCCAAGAGCATCCAGATACCTTGACCAGCATGAATAACCTCGCATCGACATTTTGGAACCAGGGGCGATCGAAGGAGGCCGAGGAGCTATTAGTGCAGGTCATGGAGACGACAAAGAGGGTACTCGGCCAAGAGCATCCAGATACCTTGACCAGCATGGGCAACCTCGCATCGACATTTTCGAACCAGGGGCGATCGAAGGAGGCCGAGGAGCTATTAGTGCAGGTCATGGAGACGAGAAAGAGGGTACTCGGCCAAG
>Ga0307515_10008323_pt1 | contig 20240 bp, 20 predicted proteins | sample 17_EM_MG_FD_194513 | JGI IMG/M metagenome (GOLD analysis project Ga0307515, IMG submission 194513) | Populus trichocarpa ectomycorrhiza microbial communities from riparian zone in the Pacific Northwest, United States - 17_EM | ecosystem: Host-associated > Plants > Roots > Unclassified | place... | reverse complement strand
ATCCCCTTTTTTGGGGGTTTGGGGGGGTTGGGGGGGCGGCGGGGGGGCTTACGGCTCCGTCGCAGCCAGAGTAGCCGCGGCGTACGGCCGCCTCGTCGGTGAAGGTGCCTTCGACTAGTTCGACGTTGGGGAGGGCGGATAGTTGTTGGGCGCGGTGGTTGGTGGGGTCGCGGGTGAGGACGCGGAGGTGGTATTTTCCGTCTTGCGTTAGGGCTGGGTTGGGGTTAGTGGCTGGGTTTGGGGTGGGGGGAGGGGAGTGCCTTTGACTACGGGCATTCCTTGTGCCCCGGTTCCTCCGATGACGAAGATCTTGTGTACGGTTGCCATTTGTAGGGTGTAGATGGTTAGATGATTGGGTTGGTTTGGTTTGGGAATTGTTGTATTCGTGATGCGGAATTTGGCGTCGTCTTTATGGGAAGGTTTGCCAGGTACGAGTGATGGGCTGAGACTTAAGATCAGTAATCATTTCGCGATTTGTGGAACAGCCGAGGAATTGGTTTGATTACTGATCTCGGGCCGCGCTGATGATTACTTTACTTACTCTGTTAGATATTCCGACCGCCGAATGTAGAATACTAGTTCCTTAGAGCCGGTGCGGTCTGTTCAAGTTAACTCGGGATTGCTCAGTAAACAACGGACATCATGTCGTTCCGTTCCCGTCTCTGTGTACGTGTAATGTCTATTATCTGGCATCACAATCTCAGAAACGTGTCCATCACTATTGAGCGTGACATCTTGGATGACTGGAGCTTTCCCTCGGCACTTTGAGATTTTAAGGAAGTGTGAGGCTAGGCCAATGGGTAGTGAGATACTGTTGCACCGGGAAGATGGTGTTCTATGCAAACGCCAGGAACGGGCCATTGGATCTCCGGCTCCCACTTGTAGCATTAATCTATAAGAGAACTTTCCCAAACGGCTCTTAAGATACTCAAAGGCCACATATGTTCCCACCCAGTGACAAACCTACCAGTTCGCGAACTGGTGTGCTCAAATCACGATATTTGTCCCGTTCGCAAACCGGACAAGAAGTTCGCAAACCGGCCAATTTTTGCGAACCTATACCCATTTGAAGTCATTATAAGTTGCAAGAGTGAGCATAATACCCGGCTCAACAACTTGAATCAACCAATTAATTAGACCTAACCCCCTCGAATTCAGCATGATGCTATCACTGAGCCCTTATTGAGTCACCACCACCATTGTGCATCACATCACGCGATTTTTCTGCCGCTTTCCCTGACAGATGCGTATCGAAGTTTGTCCTCCTGGGCCTGGTAGTATCCCAAAATACTTGAGACATCAAAGAGAGCTGGATTGATGGTCATAGCTGTATGCGTACTTGAAGTTTATTTTTGAAGCAGCTAAAACGTCGGATGTTGCAGGTCTTCTTGGATTTGCTGGAGACGTCGGCCTGGAACCTTGTAGATGTCTTCACTGCAACTTAGGGAGGTGTAATGTATATCGTTCACTGACTTGCTCGCGGGATCGAATCTCCACCAGTTCCTACTGCTTTGGTGAGGTAGCATTCTGGATTTCCAGTTCGCAACCGGACAGAGTTCGCCAACGTGTCCGAACGCATATACATCAAATTCCTCTGGTGTATCAACCTGTGCAGATTGCTATAGGCAGAACTCCGCACGCTTCTTGTACAGCGGTAAGTTATCGATATCGTCAGTTTAGGATTTTCCGGGCCGTGATAAATTAAATCTAGACGGCAACCCGTGGAGTGACGGAGATGCGTAGTGTATGTTCACTATGCGTTCTCTGTAGGGTACGGTATACGTCGAGTTGTCAGTAGAGGCAACGGAAGAGTAAGAGAATGAATTGTAGCTCAGGAGAGTAAGCCACGAAAAGTAGACATAATCAAGTGTCGCTACGACAACTCTAAGCCCTTTTCATAGAGGGTGAAGCGCGCGTCCCTCATATTCTTCATGGCTTACCGGTTTCTTTGATTCAGACTGATGAAGGTTGGATAGTCGTGTTGGAGGAACTAGAGAGGTGTTTTCTAGTGTAATGTTTTGAGTCTACTTGTTTTTCGTAACTAGGGAAATTTCAGCACTACGGAGGACAAGTACCGCCACTGTGCTCTTGCGCCCGAAGATAGCATAGGTAGAAGTCGGGCTATTCCTTCCCTTATATTTCCAAACCAAAGCCGTACATTGCAAACCGCGCTCGATCATGACAATATAGACCACCCGCAGTCCGTCGTTTAAATAAACTCACCCCTGTCCGTCCCGTTCCTTCGGCCCGCCCATAGTCTCGTCCCAGCCATGGGGATCTGAGATAAACCTTAATCCTCGCCGGGTGGGTAAATAGGCTTAATCGATCGTCGTAGTAGCATAGATCCTTCCCTATTCCATCGTGGTGCCAGGCCAGGGTCCGGTGTTTCCCCGTCCAGGCCAGGGTGGTATTTCCCCTCGCAGCCAGGGCGGGTAATATTTATCCACCTCGCCCGCGCGCTTCATGCGGCAGAGATGTCTTAGGTTCTGTTATCCAGCAGAAATTTTCACCAACTGCGTCTCGCTACTTAGGGGAATGGATACGCGCCGTTCGCCGAGCACACCACCATTGATATCAACAAAAGAAATCCATCCATCCACACAACACCCAACGAATTGGTAGCGATCCGAGAGTTTCCGATTGATTACGCGGGGGAGATAAGGGTGAGTGAGTGGACGTGATACCGGGTTTCGGGGTGTGCAGGATGCTGACGCCCCAGAGTTTACTACTACCCAGCAAAAGTGAACTTGTTCTTTTCTTCTTTTTGGCGCATGCATCTCGACGGGCCGGTACTTGGGGTTTGGAAAAGTAATCGCATGCTTTACGTTGCCACTATGTAGTTTGTACCACGCACTCGGGATGTGGCCACCACTCAACACCACAGCACCGGTGGTGCTTCCTGGATCCGCGATGCGATATTTCTTTGACAGATGGTAGTCTTGACTTAGCACCTATTCCCAACGGGGGCTTGTAGCTATATACGTAACGTAGGCATGCCGGCGATGCAGGAGTGCTGTGGTGAGACGGTTCGGGGGTGCCGCGCAAAAGCCAGTAGGTCTTGTGGGATTTCTCCGGATCTAGCTCGTAGTTTGGGCAAGACTGGAGCGGGCACAATGTTAAGTTTCGAGGCTATCCCGCGTGGGGCTGGAAGTCTTTCTCATCGTATTATTTGGACTACAAATGTGTGCTGATGGTGAAGAGAGGTGGTTATGGAAATAGAGGGTGGATGACAGTATGGTTTGCGTCTCTTGCTTCCTCATACTCCTCCGAGTCATCTGGAAACCGCACTTAGAATCTATAAACCCAACTATAACAACACCTAATCATTACAATACCACAATACGCTATCTAGATCACCCGCCCTACTGCCAGTCGTCCAAATAAGCTCACCCCTGCCATGTGATATCTTCCCCGTCCCCGGGTTTACGTCCCATGCCCTCGGCCCGCGGTCATGACGTGTGAGTCATACACATGCCCATCTGCGAAGGCACATGGAAGTCTCATTCCCAGCCAAGGAGGAACACATGCCTGCACGCTGTCCTAAGTTGGACATGAGCTTGAAGGAGAGATGCTGCAGAATGCACGTGCTGTATATTCTCTCAGGGCAGGTGGGGCACGCAGCAGATCCTCGGCGATGGGATCTGAGATAACCTTAATCCATCGTCCCTCATCCACGTGTCTCACTCGCTCGGCGATGCGGTGGTGGGTGGGTAAGCTTATTCCATGTGTATGACAGTGATACGTGTAGATAAGGATAAGCTTAATCTATCATCCTCACTCGATAGATTTCCTAGTCGTTGAGTGTAGGTCCATTGCCACCGAGCAAACATGCATCTTGTTTCGTTTCTGGATTCGTCTCGTTCCAGCCCGCGCTGATTACCGCACTCTACCCCGCAATCCGACATTTCCCCGCCGCCCTTCGCGCCGGAAAATTTGCCGGAAAAATTCACGGGCCTTGTCTGGTGCGGCCGTGCGGGGAGCTACTTAGTATTCCATGGCACGGTGGCTAGGCGAGCGCGGTTTCCGCGAATCAGCGATCTCGGGGGAAGCCACTCCGTAGTGTTAGCTAGAAGTATGGATATTAGGTAGCATGTGAAGATTGACTGTCCGAGTTATTCCGATGAATACGAAGGGAAGGGGAAAGGGAGAGGGGAAGGGAGAAAAGCGGTGAAGAGGAAGAGGCGAGAAGAAGTCGGCGTTTAATGTAATGTTTGATGCCGAAACAAAACGATTGTGTAATGTCATGTCAGACGGGGTACAAAATATCAGAACATTTGATCCCATACAAGCAAGTTTGATGCAACCAGGGTCCTAGGTCGAGTCTAACGAGGGTTATGGCGCTTCTGTACTATTTGCAGTAAGAATGCAACGGCTCTTTCTAGTCCGACGAAGGCTGGGCAACAAATGGAGAAATACTCGACGTCAACCAGCCGTGCATTCCCCAGAACCTGGGGATTCTTGGCGCCAACGTTCGCTAATTTTGCAGCTTGGGGATAGACTCGGAAGCTGACAAAAAACCTGGGAGTCGGAAAAAGAAAAAAAAGCCTCGCAGAAACTTTCTGAAACGGCGAGGCAAGTGAAATAATATCCACAGGGGAGAAGGATGATGATCGGAATAAATGCCGCAGAATGAAAGTTTTTTCTGTTGTATTGTTGGGCGGCGACGGTGAGTGAGAGCGCGTAAGTTGCAGCAAATAACACGGTGAAGATGGACGGTAAAAGGGATCCGTGCGATGAATGAAATGGGAAGTCTCTCTCGTGACTCTCTGCCCTCGAAAGGTGGTTGGGTGCGTGGGGCGGCTCTTGGGGAAAGAGGTTGGAGCTAAGCTTAGCAATGGTTCGTCTCCACTCCACACACCCGAAAAAGCAAGCTCAACATTACATGTAGAAGCTAAGCTCTGCAAGCAGGGTAGTAGTTCCGATCCCTCCCGAGTGGAGCGAAGACAGGAAAGAAAGAAGGAAGGAAGGAAAGAAATTCTTCATCCCCTCGTGTTCTCCCTCGCCGTCGCATCTTCCTTTCCTGACTTCTGTTTCACAGTGCCCCCCACAAGTGCGCGCTTATTCCGCCATCGTTCACTGAGCAAAAGTGTTGGGTGGGTTTGGAGAGTCTGTATCACAAGTTGGGACGTGTTGTGTCGCGCTAGTGCTGGGCTGATTTGTGGACAAGGACCGGGACCTCTTGCTCTGCTTTGGTGTCAGTTCCCGACGTCTCGGGGCATCCGAAAGGGAAGGGAAGGGGTAGAGTGCCAGGAGAAGAGAAAAATAATAATCATACGTCCTACAACACAGCAAGCCTCGAGCGCATTTGTACGCGAACATGCTTGAAATGATGTCAAATATAAGACCGATGCACTTCCCGTCAAAACTGCTCTCATGTCTTGCTAAGTCTGCTTCTTCTAATTGCTTACTACAATCCCGACCCTCGCACACCTTACTGTTCCGACGACGACCTACCTTCGTCAACGCTACCACCACAACTAAACTTTGTTCGACTACATCATCGCCGTCGTTCGCAGCTCCTCCGCTCTTCTTTCACCGCCAACTCAACACTCTCGCACGAGCGAATACTGCTTGCCTTGGTCAGGCCCGAAATCTGAATTCAACACGCGCAATGACAATCCCTCCTACCCGCTCCTCGTCTGGCGATGACCAAGGGTGCGTTCTTCTCTCGCTAGCCCTTCCGGCACTCGCTAACATGCTGCAGTCACCACTCATTCGACTTCAGCCATATGAAGTTCCAGATCGACGGCACCGGCACCCCACATCCTACCACGATCGACTTCGACACCTCATTCGACGAAGCCGCCCGCAAGGCTCTCCACATCCAGGGCCTCGTCCCGCCCGCCGTAGAGGGCTTTAGCAAGCAGGAACGAAGATGTGAGTATTGCGGGTGTCTCGGAACGAGCGGCTGGTGTCTCTGTTGCGCGCATTTTGCCGTCTCAGATGATGGTTGGGGGTGTGAGTGCATGGGCTAATCCAACCCGTCAGGCATGGAGCAGATTAACCTCAAGTCCACCGCAATCGACAAATACAGCTATCTGTCGAACCTCCGCAACACTAATGCTGGTCTCTTCTACCGTCTCCTGATTGACCACATGAAGGTATGACGAACCCCCACACGTTGCGAATGTTGGTGCTAACTAGTCGCAGGAGCTCACCCCCTACGTCTACACCCCCACTGTCGGCGAGGCCTGCCTCAAGTGGTCCCACATCTACACCAACCCCGAGGGTCTCTACCTCTCATATTCCGACAGAGGCAACATCCGTGACGTGATCGCCAACTGGCCGCAGGAGACCGTTGAAATCGCTGTCGTAACAGATGGCTCACGTATCCTCGGTCTCGGAGATCTCGGCGTTAACGGCATGGGGATTCCCGTGGGTAAGCTGGCACTGTACGTCGGCTGTGCTGGTATCCACCCAGAGCGTACCCTCCCCATCACCCTCGACTTCGGCACCGACAATGAGGAGTTCCTCAAAGACGATCTATACATGGGTGGAAGGCACAAACGTATTCCGGAACAGCAACAGCGCGAGTTCCTAGACGAGATGATGGCGGCACTGACCGATCGATGGCGGAGGTTTGTCCCCTTCCCACCCTCTTCGTGCCACACTAATCACCCGCAGTATCGTAATCCAATTCGAAGACTTCAAATCCCCCTTCTGGTCACTGGAGCGGTATCGAAGCACCTACACCGTCTTCAACGATGACATCCAAGGCACTGGCGCCGTAATTCTCGGTGGTCTAATCAGTGCCTTCAAACGCTCCTCCACCCCTCTTGGCGACCACAAGCTCGTCTTCATGGGTGCCGGCTCCGCTGCCACCGGCGTCGCCCGGCAGATCTGCGGCCTCTTCGTCCGCAACGGCATCCCCGAGTCCGAAGCACAAAAGATGTTCTGGCTCGTCGACTCGCGCGGTCTCGTCACCGCCGACCGGGGGGACAGACTCGCTGACCATAAGGTGTTCTTTGCGCGCCACGATAATGCAGGACAACAATTCTCGACCCTGGCTGACGTCGTCGACTATGTAAAACCCACCGCCCTCATCGGACTGTGCACAATCGGCGGCGTATTCACGGAACCTATCGTCCGCCAGATGGCCGCGCTGAATAAGGAACCCATCATCTTCCCGCTCTCCAACCCCAGCTCGAAGTCCGAGTGCACCTACGCACAGGCTATGGAATGGACTGACAACCGCGTCGTTTTCGCTTCGGGATCCCCCTTCCCCTCCATCACCGTCGATGGCATTGAACGCTCTCCAGGCCAGGGGAACAACATGTACGTCTTCCCCGGTATCGGTCTCGGCACCATCCTCTGCGAAGCCGCACACGTGACAGAAAGCATGATCTATGCCTCTGCCGCCGGCCTCGCCACAAGTCTCAACGACAAGGAGAAGGCGCGCGGGGACCTATATCCCGAGCTGAAACGCGTGCGAGAGGTGTCTGTAGTGGTGGCACGAGAGGTGATTCGCGCTGCACAGAGGGAGGGCGTAGATAAACACAAGCTCCTGCAATTCATGAGTGATAGTGAATTGGATGAGTTTGTGAGGAGTAAGATGTACGATCCGAAGATTATTGAGATTGCGGGCGGGACTAGTCGGGGACAGAGTCGGGAGGGGTCTCCGGGGGCGAGAGGGAGGGCGGCAAATCTTTAGAGGAGTTTGGGTTGCTTTTTTGGCTTTGCTTGGGTTGGGAGCATTATGGGTTTATTCTGATACCGGTTTTGCTGTGTTTAGGTTTATGAGGAGGTCGAGGGTAGCTTAAAACGTTATCGGACATACTAGCTAGTCGTGGAAAGAGAATAAATAAACGGATAACATCCTGCTTCTGACGGCTTTCGTCCGTCTGCTACTCGCCCGATACTTAGTTAACAACGGTGGTTGAGTTGGGCGCGTACACGGCCCGCGCGAGAAGAGAGAACACGGGCCCCTGAATACTCGGCTCAGGCAGATCAGAACCGGTAATATCATAATACGGGAGTACTGTTAACAGACAGGTATACGGGTATATGTTGGTATGCTAAGGAAAACCGTTATTGCAAATACGCCTGACTGCGGGGTGAGAGCGGGCGAGGATGCGGAGGCAGTGGAATCCCTGTCGTTTTTAGACGTGAGCGGCCATCACTCGCGAGAGTTTGAAGAAATTTGACATAAGTGACGAAGTGTTGAGGATGATCACAACTCCTACTTACAGAGAGGAAGTGTAGCAAAAGAGAAACTACAGTACCAGGGATTCCCGCATGGTCACCCACTGCAGTACTAACCTGGCGATATCATGCTTAGATATGGCTGAGCGGACGGGAAGCCTCGTTTTCATGATTCTATGACTGTAGCTGATTTAGGGAACTTGGTATGCTATTTGATCTGTCATGAGTATTACAGAGAACGGGAAGGGCAGGAAAATTGCTTCTCCTAGGACAGAAGAGAACAATCACCGGTGCCTATAGAACAGTGTACATGTACATAACAGTACTCCCCCGCCTGTTCCTCTTCACAGCCACCGGATTAAAATTAACCCTCCCCCACACCGCCTCATAGCACGGAAACTTTTGGTTACGACAAATTGTAGTGAGTAATGATCATGATTCTTGGAATGCCAGGAGGCAGGCTGTGCATTATAACATCAACCTTTGTTTACTTGTGACTTCATTGCTATGAACGAATTCTTGCCAGATTCGAAGTTTCATTACGTTACACCCGCTGACATTTCGGTAGGAATTCAGCACCGCGAGTGAGATATTGTGAAATTCGTGTCTTGGTTTGGGGAAGTTAACCTGTCGTAGCTAAATGAGGGGGTTTTGTGAGGAAATATGGCGCTAGATCGCCGACAACATGGGCTCCACGGAATCGAGCTTCTCGGAATAATTGCGTTCTGTGCCGGGAGAAGGTCGATTGGTAGAATAAAATCTGGATACATTATGTAGTCGGTATTGCATGTTGGTACATGTTGAAGATTGAGAGTTGGGATGGAAATCTCTTTTGCAGTTTTGACGGAGAGTAGGTCCAACTCGGGAAGTGAGCGGGGAACTGGTAGCTGAAGATTGGGGGCTTAAGCAGTTTTCGCCAGCGAAGGCGGACGCGACTTGATTCAGCAGTGTAGTGCAGAGGTCTAGCTGTGCTATAAGCGTGATAATGAATAGCACTTGGCAGAATACGTTGTAGCAGTGAATGCCTACATTTGGAATGCTCATATCAGAGCTTACTACACTACAGTATTCTGAGAGGCTACAAATCTGCTGGGGAAGAGCCAAGTGATTCTGTCTCGATGGGCAGGAATAGAGAACACAGGTTTGCACAGCCCCGGTTTGTACAACTGCGGTTCTACAGCTATCAACCTGCAGTAAAATATGGCGTGCTTCCTTTCTGGTGGGCAAAGCGTGGATTCTCTTTATCAAGAACTGTGAGGGTTATTTTGGGGTCTTAAGTAGTGAAACTCTTTTGTGGCATTCAGTATGTTCTAATCTGCCAAAAGATTTCCCTAACAAAAATTGGAGCCCTTAGACCTTTGAAGAAACCATTGAAATAGCTTCAAGTTTCAGCACTTTAGCTAAAAATTTAGAGTTCTAATGGGTCGCGCTGAACAACGCTTTTTCAACAACTTATTGCAATATACCAAGCATAAAGTATCATAAATCTTGGTTACTTCCGTATGCGTTCCGACTTCGTTGGTAATTTTTAAGTGGGACAACCTCTTGATAAAGTAGTTACTTGACAACGGGGTCTGAACATGGTTTCTAGGGCACTCATTGTCGCTGGAAAGCGAGTGCAAAGTGTTTAGTAGAAAAGTGAGGCGTCTAAATGAGAACTCAGCGGAAGAGGAAAACAAATTAAACTTGATGTGTGGTTAGCTGTTGACCAGCGAGATTACTCTCTTCTCTGTGCGGCATCCTCTTTCACCTACCTAGCCCTAGATACCAATTACTAGTACATGGGCATTAAAAAGTTATTTTTTGGAGGTAAATACGTTATAATCATTGGAACTATTATCCTGCCATTATAGACTATAAGCTATTTGGGCCTCCTATGGACCATTTTGAGACCGGCACGATTATGATCACGGTCGATCATAAATTGGGCACGAAATTGCTAGCATGCTTGCTCATGGCTCAACAACTCCCCCTCCCCCTCCCCTACCCTACGGTGGCAAAGAAAGTTATTCCAAACATGCAAAAGAATTTATCTCCCAGTCATAAACCCTCACAGGCATTAGTTTAATTATGTTGTTCCAAAGAGAGGTAAGGCTGTTAGCATTGGCAGATTCCCTATACAAATTGCCGTCGCAACGGAATTCCCCATCAAAATGTGACACTTTTCCCTGCCCCACCAGAACTTATTGTTTGTGCATACAACATAAGGAAGCATATATTTTTTGTTGTTTTTTCTTATGTGCAACATTCTGGTGCTATTTTGATAGCGAGAAGGGTGCTAACGACAGCGATATGTGTATGATCGCCAGGACATTTACAAGCTTCCAGTTAAAGTATATTCTGGCGGGGGCCTGAAGGATCTAATACCGCAAAATCGAGAGCAGCTGAAACTTATCTAGAACGTTGCGTTTAATTATAGTCATTGCCACTTCGAGTGCCATAGATATATATCTTCTCGGCAGTAGGGAACTGTACCAAAACTATGGCGAAGTAACTGGCCATAGATTGTTGTACGTGAGCTAAGTTGCACACGCCTTATTACCGGGTTGATACGATATAACTCAAAGGTCACAATTTTCGGGACTAAATTTCTACCGCAAGTAGGTACTCTCTGTTTTCATGTTTTCGCAATTTTATGTATTTTCTGTATTACCTGGCTTACATTTTGATTGAATAAATAAAGCGGAGGTGACGATCATTACACTTATACATCCGTATCATAAGATCGGCATGTTATGACGATTTGGGCCTCGCAAAGCTCGTGATTTAAACACTTGCGTGGTATGACTTCTGCTATAGATTTGGGTCGGTTTACGAGCGAATAGATGATATCGAAGATAATTTGGAATAAAAGCAATGCCACATCGATCGACAGCTTGAACTGTCGCAATAAGCAATTACTGGACCAAATTCTGCGGCGTGATGCCAAAAGAAGGAGATAAGTAGGTACACTTTTACTGGGTTGCCAGCTAGAGGGGCTTGCAACAGGAGCAGACCGGGGTCTGCGTTCGGGTCACCGAGCCGATGCTCCGAAATTTAACTTCAGCCGCAAGACTCATTAATCCATTCTTAAGAACTAAACAATTGGCTATTTGAGACACAGCCCAAACCTTCCGATAACAATATCAGCCTACTCAACCTTGTATTCTTGCTGTGGCCTTTCTTGAATCTCTGCGGCTCCGAGATGGAAACATCAACGAGAACAAAACAACCCGATATCGATTATCAGCCCGATATTTCGAGATATAAAGCTCGCACTGAATGGAGACTAAAAAATGAAGAGCTTCCCAGAGAACTTCCGGAAGGGTTTCCGAAAAAGCTTGTATCTCCCTTAGTATGGGAAGGATCCTCTCTGAAAAGTGACGAATGGGTATCTACCCTAACAAAAGCGGACCATGAAGAGATAGAAGAAGCGGTAGTTTATTTCAAAGGTGGAATATCTGATTGTTCGTTAGCAAGATCTAAGCGAAATTCTAACAACCACTAGGCTTGGGGCTGTCCTTTGGCCAGATATGCCAAAAGTCGTTTCCCTTGAAATCCCTCGGGCAGAAACTTCGAGATCTTTCTGCTGAGGTCCACAACGGAAGAGGATTCGTTGTCCTGCGTAATTTTCCAGTCGACAAATTTGATAGGGCGGACTGTATCCTAGCTTACGCTGGGATATCGTCCTACATCGCCAGCCTTCGAGGTTTGTCGGACCGGTCAGGAGCGGTTCTGGTGCACATCACAGACTTAGCGGCAAAGGGCAAAGTTGGGACCCCGGCTTATACCAGTGACAAGCAAGTGTTCCATACTGATAATGGCGACATTGTCTCACTACTGGCTCTTGGGGTGGCAGAGAACGGAGGAAGTAGCAAGCTTGCAAGCAGTTGGCAAGTTTACAATGCTCTTGCGGAAACGAGGCCAGACCTAATCAGGACGATGAGCGAGGACTGGCCTTGCGACAAGTACGTCTTCTCTAGATTTGGATTTCAAACCCCCAAAACAAAGACGCATCATTAACACAATACAGTTTCGGCGGAGAGCCACTCTACTACCTTAGACCGATAATACACTTCACGTCTGAACAGCGGCTCATAATGCAGTTCTTCCGTCGATCTTACACAGGGTTTGGGAGTCTTCCGAGGCCATCAAACATCCCGCCAATTACTGAAGCCCAGGCGGAAGCTTTGGACGCTCTCCAGTTTGTGTCTGAAGAACATAGCGTCAGCATGGACCTCCAGAAAGGGGACATTCAATATATCAATAACTTGAGTATTATCCATGCTCGGGATGCATTTACAGATAGCGATAAAAATAAGTATCTATTGCCTCTCATATTTCACCAAAGTTTGTTACAATCCTAACCATTTAATCACTGACAGGCGACATCTGCTCCGTCTTTGGCTAAGAGATGAGGAGAATGGGTGGAAAATCCCACAGAAGCTTCAGAAAGGCCTAGGAAGGACATGGGACAGCCTGCGTTACGAAGCTGCCTCTGACAATCACAGATTCCCTCTCAACCCGGAGGTAAAACTCGAGTGATATTTTGACTCTTTGATTATCTTCGGGGTGTGTTCAAAAGCTTTTGTTGGTAAATCTACATTCCATTTACATTATGATAATGAACTGTCTTTGGTATCTCCAAAAATCAGATTCAAAAAATCTTCCAATCGGAGAATTTCATTGCACAGGGTTGATTAACTGAAATGCCGAAATAGGCTGTGGCTGAGGTTGGCACAGTCAAACTCGAGCTCTCCCTTATCTTTGTATTTTTCCAACCGTGATATGTCGGACATAATTATGTGGTTAACTGGCCATTTGTTTGCAGAAGGTTGACGGCTGAATGCACAGCATCGATCGGTGCTAATGAAAATTACTTCTGTTTCTTAGCACTGCTCACTCATTAGCGTTCAAGATTGGTTGATTCACTGAAATTTTGAAATAGGCTGCAGCGGAGGATTGACAGTCAAACTCTCTTTATCGTTATATATCTGTATTCTTCCAACCTGATATTTCGGACGTAATTGTGTGGTTAACAGGCTTTGTTTGTAAAAGGCTGGCGGTTGAATGCACTGCATCGATCGGTGCCAACCAGATTTTTTTCTAACATTACAGCAGTCTAGAAGCACAATGCATTGTCAGCACTTAATATGTACGTTTGTCGCGGCTAGATCTCGTATCGACGCGGCCATGACCCGTTGAGGACTGGGGGGAAAAGGTTGGCCAATTGGGTGTTTTTCGAGCATCTGTGAATGGAAGTGTACACAAAAAACTGTCGGGAGATATGTAAATCATCAAAAGGCCTGCGTACTGATCGCGAGGTAACGCTGCGCACACACAGCAGCTATCTCGGCCACCATGCATGGTCCCTCCAGTACCCCGGCATCTACATCCACACCTACGGGGCCATTCTAAGGATAACTCCTTCTTAAAGTCCCATATTAATCTCATCAATAGCTATTTCTACCAATCCTATTTCAAGTAAGTAAGGTAGTTAGGCCCGTGCTATACCTCCGTAGTTATATGTTACCGCCAGTTTACGTCATCGAAAATTACGAATCCGTCACCCGGGCAGTGTATCTTCAAAACTTCTGCTGGTCCAGCAAATATGATATCCATGAATCCCGGTGCAGTAGGTTGCTTGTTCTCTCAAACGTTATGCGGTGTTTCCATGCATGCTGGCATGTGAAACATCTTAATAGCCCGTTTGTTTCTCGACCTGCCTGTCTGTATGTATGCCTAATAACTTGTGATGCAGGGTCTCAAAGATGTGGGGGGATCAATTTCTGGTGCGGAATCGACCGCTGTTCGGCTCGAAATCTGATCACTGGCATTGTATTTGGTTATGCATATATTTTCTGCAGGACAACAAGACATATTTTCGTCCTCTTCGTGAGCCTGATCTTTATGCCGCGTTTTGCAATTTTGCGCGAATTTCAAAGTTGAGATAAGGCTACGGGTATCGGGTTGCTGCGAGGCATAGTCGCCCTTCGAACATAGTGGGTTCAGCCCATACATGACACGATGGCGTGGTAAGTTCTTGGCGTTGCAACCTGTGCAGCTGGATCAGACCGTGCAAACCTCGACCTATTGCCTACTTAAATGAGCCCCGACCTCAGCTGGTGGGTTAATCAACCCACCACCCGATTCGTGTGCCAAATTCAAGAATTAGTGGAAATCGAAGAACCGCCGATTCAGGACTGCAACTCTTGCGGATCGATCTCGGAGGACAGTTTACTAGTTAGGTATTGATATCGAGACTGCCAGTGAGACTTGAGGAGTAGTAGGGTTCCCCAGCCACATCAACTAGCCACTTCCAGGGTGTTGGAATTCTGTTTTCTAACGAAGAGTAAGTTGTTGTAAGAGTCGGACGTGATGTGCTACCGTTACTAACGGAACCAAAGGACGAGGAAGAGAATAAAGCGGTTCTGGACAAATTTGGGGTTACCTTCTGTCACATCCATGCCGTTCATATGGAAACGACCCACTCGATGGGGTTTTAGAACGTACGCGTGGAGAGTGCTGGGCATTGTTCTTTTGGCGCAAGCGATGATCGCACTTGCGGGTCCACTTGGCTCCTCTCCAGCGGGTGTACCGGGTAGCTCTCCAAACACGATTCCCGCCGGCAGCTCTTTGAATTCCACTCAGACGAATGCCAACGATAGCGGCCAGAGCCAATTCAGGCCTAGCATCAGAGGCGTCGAAACAATGCTCGCAGTGCTATCAGCGGTATTGCTCTCAGTCACTTACGCCACACTGATCGGCCCCGGGACGCGTTTGTCAAGCACTTCCAAGCTTCCGCTGGCGTCCATAGAAGAGAACATTGGCACCCTCCTCTCGAAAACGTGGCCGGATACGAGCACATCAGCAAACTTGACAGCCGCAGACGGAGAAAATGCTGGTCTAGTCGGTCCGGCTAATTCAGACGCCATCAGACTACTTTATTTGGGCAAAATGGGGGATGGCCAACGAAAAGTCGCTAGGGGTATTGAACAATGCGAAGCCCTCCCAGACAAGAATATAGATACTCCGCCAATGTGGTTGACAGTTGGTTCCTCGCTCACTAGAAGCATGGTCCAGTTAGCCGTGTGGGAGTGGGTGTCCCTCTGGATGGCGGTTGCTATGGTCGCTTGCACCCTTGCCTTCAACGGTTTCTTCTCCAACAATAGAGGCACCGATAGCTATCCGCGCCTCGTCGTAGTGCTGGTTTATGCTGTGGCATTCTGCTTCCATGCATGGTACGTGTGGAGTACTTGCAAAAGCTTTTTTACATTACTTGGCGCTGGAGCGACCTGGAGTATGCTCAACAAAGCTGGTTTTGCATCAGTGGATCTCGGCCAGCTCCAAACCCATTTGGAAGAGGGGCCAGAGCCAGTATTCAGGCAGGTCGGCAAACCTGCCTCCAGTGCTGTTTTCCCAGCCTATGACGCCTATCTCGCGCATGAACATGACCTACAGAAGGATGCACATATCGAGCAAAATCCCGTTGTCGCCAAATCCAAATCGTCCGATACTCGGCGGGGTGCGGAGGATAGTGTCAACGACTGGCAGAAGGCTGAGATCTCAAGCACTGTCGAAGCCGGCAGACTGGCTCTCGATCGCACCGTGACGAATATCATGACTATGGTCGGAATCATCGTAACGTCCGGATTCGCTGCATGGACTTCCAAACCAAGTTCGCAGAGTTCGCAGCTCGGATCGTTAGCACTGCTTGCCTCTCTCGGGTTGGGAACTGGCGCAATGTTCAGCAGCGTCGTAGAGCTCAGTGTTATGGATACGTCGTTTAGAAACGTTTTATTTCTGAAGGAGATCATGATCAATGGAAAAGCTGCGGATCATGTTGAAAAACGCGCTTCGAGGACCAGAGTCATCGGTTTTACCCATAAAACTGTGGAACCACGAAAAGTCCGAACGAGGGATCTGGCGAAAATGTGCAGTCCGTTGGCTCTCTTGCTCTTCGGTCCGGCATACGTACTTCTACCGAGTAAAGCAGACCATTCCCGACAATCGGACGGCGCTAGTTTCGAGCTCAATGTTTTAGTAAGGGGCAAGCCGGTAATATTCACTACGGAAACTACAAATAAACACAGTAAAGACGCTGATGAACGTAATGTTGAGGCTATCAATGTGTGCTATGTTCCCATTCCTGAGCCCAGCAACGAAGTTCAGCTTGTAAAGCAGGCAGTTCAGGTCACCTCAAGTGACCGAAGTTAGCTTTGCCCCGAGAAAATGACGTGACTGCCCGGGCGTAAGAAAAGGTGTGATGGAGTGGTGGGGCTGGAAGGGAGGTGGTCCGGAAGGGGGGGATTAGTGCGGCGGAGTTTGAGCTTGGAGGGTATACGAGATTGGGGGAAGGGAGGATAAGGATAAGGATTTTATTTAATGCACTTATAAAGGTCGGATCTCTGACTGGGCTCTCTTGGTAGTTCATGATAGAAGCGGCTGTTGTATGGAGGAAAGTGCATGTAATAGGTAGTAGAGGGAAAGAGTGAGGGAGAGTGTTGGACTATGGCACGGTGAGAAGGGAGGAGAAAAACTCGAGATATACTAAGCTTTAGTGGATGACTTACGAATTTTTACGAACTCAACACCTATGTCTAGAAGCATACGACGCTCGTAGCTCATCTTCGAAGAAAAGAAGCGGCTGGTATGTGAGTGCGAGCGTGTGTGCCAGTACGCACTATGCAAACAGGTCCTATCTATGTGGTACCTCACTCTTGCACTTCCTCATCTCCGCCCATGCGTTTTCGTATTCCCACTCTAATGAATTCATACTGCATGTGGGAAATACGCTTATGGGAGTCTGCCCGATCCCGCGCACGAGTCCGGTGGCTGCAAAGTGACCTTTTTCTTTCTTGTCATCATGTGGAGCCCGTTAGATAGTAAGAAACTGTGTCGCTTCTGAGCTACCCACAGTGCCCGCCCCCATTTCTAACACTGCATAAATTCCCGACTGACAGGTTAGTGGAGCCGTAAGAGCTAAAAGTGCAAGAACTGAAGCTGGTGCTAGTGTTAGTTAACCTTTCACTACTAAAATTTTCGGTTTATAGGATTGAATACGGTGGTGACGATCAAGAGGTGCCCCAAAAACACACTACTATACAGGAAATCACACGGCCTGGGCAACACCTTACCTTATCTGATTTAGGTTTGCTCTTAAGTTCTGTTAGATTGAGGGGCTGCCCGTAAAATACGGTATAAGGTGTGAAATTTCATCCGTAAGTTTCTCTTCAGACCACTACTCGGGGTGCGGGTAATATTAATGGAGGTGCCAATATGCAAAATTTCGGCATGACGTCATAGTTTGTGATACGTGTCTAAAAAATGAGTACTCACGAACGCATGCCCCAGCCAAGCCTGGCAGTACACTGGTGGCAAATACAACCATTACTAGAGTATTGACTAACCGTTCAAGCTGACCAGTCCGACCTTTAATTAAAAAATTCCCATTGTACAACACTAACTATGCTACTATTGTCCAACAGTTCTAACGACCCACAAAGTACTGATAGCACCTAGACCGCAGGCTTAAGGAACATTGTGCTCATGCTAAGCCCATGACCCGGCCGCTTAGGGTCCGGCCCCCTATCGCGACGAAATGAATGATACCGGTACGATAGGACAGCTGTTTCCTCAATTGGGTAATGTTCAACGATAGTGGAATGAGGGCTCCGGGTAATGCTGCAATCCGGTACTCCGCAACGCTTAAGCTCGGTCAAGATTAAACTCGACAGCATGAATGATGTCCCTTCCTGGACATCGTGCCCGAGAGCAAGGCGTAATTTGATCCGGTCCTGATTTTCCATCTCGTGACGGATCTTCTTATCCGTGAGTAAGTCCTCGCGTCCTGCCGCGATAAAGACCTCCGTGAAGCATGGGCCCATTGCCTCATCCCATTGGAATTCATTGTACCTGTCTCCGATACCGGGTGCAATGTAGGCGATAATATTGTTGGGCTTCGCTCCGAGTTCGGCCATAGCATTGATGGTATTGCTGATAACGCCACGTACGACTGACCTCCAGCCTGCATGAGCAAGGCCAATGACCTGACCGACGGGGTCGTAAAGGAAAACCGAGGGGCAGTCGGCACCTTGGACACCGAGGACATAGTTCAGTGACCGGGTGGCGATGCCGTCGTAGGTAACCGGTTGATTATCATGCGTGACAGGCACTATCCCATCTGTCCGGGAATGGGGGTTCCAGTTGTAGTCCTCGGCCTTAATAACCTGCCCCGTGTGCGGCCATGTACCGTTGGGCCAGGTCACCTTGGTAGAGTCGAAGCCCTGCCTGTGGGCGAAGTGCTTGAGGTTGTAGGTGACGCCTTTCACGTCCGGATCCTCTGAAGCTTTCGGCTGGCTGAAGGAGAAATTTTGATTGTGAAGCGATGTCCCCTTTCCGGTGTAGGCGGCACCGACGCCATCGAAGCAGCGGAAAACTTGGTAGATGGGGGAGATTTTCGAGAGCTCACTAGAGCTCGGGCGACTAGACGAAGTGGATACGGCAACATCCATTGCTCGTTTGTATGCTTAGGAACCTGTACACAATGTGTTAGCTATTGGTTATGGCCGAGCATAGTCCATGTATTCGAACTAACTTTAATTGCAGACTCACAGTAAGTAGTTTAGGATGGTATAGTCTACGAGCAACGAAACCGAGGCGCATACAGAGAGGACGGTGGTAATATGAGTTAATAAATCAACACAGAAACTTGTTTTGCCCTGGCTTGACTTTCCCTTTCCACTCTGTGTGCCTTGTCTGTCAGCATTTTGCAGTAGCGCTAAGCTTACCATCTCTGCGCTCAAAACTAGCCATCTGACAGACAGCTTGCAAACAACAAGGAAATCTGCGAATGAGAGCAACCATACTCTAAAAAATTAGGTGGCAAATAAATCTTGTAGAGTATTCGAGTGCAATCTGGGCACTTCGGGTGTAAACCTTGTGCGCCTTGGACTAACATCAAGCGACTTCTGAGTTCTCATACCCAGAAGAGAAGGGATAACCAGACCATGCACCACATTACCCAGCTATCAGTTTCCACGATGCTCATATAGAATTTGGGAGAAACGTTCGATTTAGGTAGGGGATGCATAGGAAGAGTGAGAGGTTTGGTCGTTTGATTTGGGCCTAAAATTACCCTAAAAGGCAATTCTCCAGAATTGGGGTTGAGTCAATTTTGAGTCACCAGTGCTGTAATAATTAGAGCGCCTTATGGGCCTTTGTAAGTATTTATTAAGTTCGAGTACAGCAATTTCAGCTTGAGCGGAGACGGATAGCAGCCGAGAGGTTTGTGCCCAATCCCATCCAAATACATACTTAAGTACATATGCCGTATACTGACTAGAACAAAGTTCTCGAACTCAAGACATACAACCTGGCCGCTGGACATGTAACGGTGACTATAAGTAGGACCTGGTGGATGTTACGGAGGTTTCCAGGTGGGAATTAACTTTTAGTAACATAGAAATTTCCACCGCCGTGGCTAGGTGCGGGAAGATTGTTATTGCAGCCCTTTTCATACTCTAGACACTCGCGGAACGACAATTGTGGTTGATGAGTTTTAAAGCAGCGGGTTAGGGACCCCGATCACGTATCAATCACTCGACAAAGTGCATTAGAGCATATCCGGTGGCACCGTGGCAAAAGGCCACGCAAGTGTCTGCACCGTAGTCCATACACATGCACACGGTTCTCCCCTCCATATTGTTACAACTAGTGTTTATGGTGATGTCTAATTATCTATCTATCGAGGCTACCAAGGCCATATACGGTAGCCCATGTACGCACTCATCTATCAAGGGAGTGGACCCGTAGTGTAGTGGTATGGTCTTGCCAACACTATGCTGCATTTCACGGGTTCGGATCCCGCCACTCCCCCCACTGCACCGATGCAGCCGATCGAGAGCGGACTCCCTGTAAAGTGCAGGTCGATGTCGCACGAAACCGAGCTCCCTGTGTCAAACTCACCATAGGTCGAGCATACGAAGAGATTAAGTAATGGGGGTGGGCTAGGTGGAGTTTCAATGGCCTTGTGCCCTCCACCGGGTAGCGGGAAGTGGGAGGAAACAACTTTGCCTGAGTCAGAAGTAGGTGCTGCGTGAGTTAGTTTGGCCGTAGTT